>JGI24422J19971_10002916_pt1 | contig 10674 bp, 5 predicted proteins | sample DeeMarSWOR152_54_FD_19971 | JGI IMG/M metagenome (IMG submission 19971)
GCCGATGAAGGCGACTCTGTCGCCGTCAGGGGAGTAGGAGAGGTCGGATATCACGTGCTTGCCCTCAGTCAGCCTCCGGGGTTCCCCTCCCCTGGTGGGCACCTCGAAGATGTCCCTGACGCGGCTGATGTCGGCGTTCTCACCCATGTTGGATATGAAGGCTATACTCTTACCGTCTGGGGACCACCGAGACACCTCGACGTCGAACTCTCCCTTAGTAAGCTGTTTGGGCTTCCCGCCGACCCTCGCCGTGAAGATGTGGGTTCTCCTCCCTTGGAAGAAGCCAGCTGCGTTCAGCTTGTACTTGATCCTGGTGATGACCTTGACATCGGACTCGGGCTTCCCCTGGGTCCAGACCTTGCTGAGGAACAGGACGCTCTTCGAGTCTGGAGCCCAGACGGGCTTGGAGACCCCCTCGTCGGTCTTGGCGAATATTTCAGCCTCTCCCCCTGAGCGGGGGATGGACCAGAGCTGGGTCTTCCTATCCTCGGGATCCCGGCTCCTGGAGAGGAACAGGAGCCTCTTGCCGTCCGGGGACCACCGGGGATAGGTGTCGCTCCCGACGCCGTGGGTGAACTGCTTGGCCTTGCCTATTTTACAGTCAGCCACCCAGATGTGGCGCTCGTAGGAGTCGTCCTTGTGGTTGATGGTTGATAAGACGAAGGCGATCACCTCGCCGTCGGGGGAGATCTGTGGGTCCGAGACGAACTTGAACCGCCTAAGGTCGTCTATCTTGATCTTGCGCTTGGACATGTTATCATTAGAAATAGGGGGTGGGGAGTTAAGATTTGGGCTCCTTCAGGTAGTCGTCGAACCACCTTATGATATGCCTCAGCCTCTCCTCCCTGTGTTTCGGTTTCCCGCTGCGGCTAAGCTCGTGGTTCTCTTCCGGGAAGCGCACGAGCTCTGTGTCGACCCCCAGCTCCTTCAGTGCCACGAAGAACTCCTCGGCTTGACCCATGGGGCAGCGGAGGTCGTTCTCCGAGTGGATGAGGAGCGTCGGAGTCTTAATGTTGGAGGCGTACCGTATGGGCGACTGCCTGAGGAGCTTATCCTCGTCCTTCCAAGGGTATCCCATGTTGCCGGATGGGCCATGCCTGAAGCCCATGTCGCTGTAGCCATGGTGGCTGTGCCTGTTGCACGTGGACCTGCAGGCGACAGCCGCATTGAACCTGTCCGTCTGGGTGACGATCCAGTTGGTCATGTAGCCNCCGTAGCTCCCGCCGGTGATACCGAGCCTATCGGAGTCTATGAAGTCGAATCGCCCCAGGGCATCGTCAATGAAAGTCATCAGATCCCTGTAGTCAACGGTACCATACTGCCCCTGCAGCACGGCCCCGTACTCCTCTCCGTAGCCACCGCTACCCCTGGGATTGGTGTAGAGGACAACGTAGCCGCCCGCGGCCAGCAGCTGGAATTCGTGGAACACGGCGTTACCGTAGATCCCGAGGGGGCCACCGTGGACCTCCAAGACGGCTGGATAGCGCCTGCCCTGCTCGAAATCCGGGGGCTTCATAACCCAGGCGTCGACCTCGTCCCCAATCTCGTTCCTGAAGGTGAAAGCCTCCGGCGTGCTGAGGCTTAGGCCCCTGAGAAGCCTGTCGTTGAACCGGGTGACCCTCCTGTCCCCATCTTCGTCCCTGACGTAGAGCTCGGCCGGGTGCGTCGAGTCCATCGCGTTGTAGCCCATAACCTCGGCATCCCCTGACAGGCTGAACCCGTCAACGGAGACCCCCTCAGTCAGTCGCTCGACGGCGCAGGTCTCCCTGTAAACCCTATATACGCTGGATATGGGCACTGAACCCGTAAGGAAGTAGATGGCGGTGGAGTCCAGCGACCAGACCGCGCCCGGGTTGGGCGTCGAGACTCTCAGGTCGCTGCCTACGCCCCGTCCTATGCTCCTGTCGAAGGAGGCCGTCAGGTTCGACGGTTCACCACCCTCGGCCGGCGTCACCCAGATGTCGGTGTTCGTCGCCGTCATCGCGTGGAGGTCGTGTCCCAAGTAGGCGATCTCACCGCCGTCCGGCGACCAGGAGAGGTTGCTGATCAGGTGCCCCCCAGACGTGACCTTCTCCCAGTCTCCTCCCCTGGAAGGCATCCTGTAGATGTCCCTGATGTATGAGAGGTCCGCGTCCTCTGCTGGATTCGTGACGAAGGCGATCTGCTTCCCGTCGGGCGACCAGGCCGCGGCGTCGACGTCGAACTCGCCCTTCGTAAGCTGCTTTGGCTTCCGACCTGGGCTGACAGTGAACAGATGGATACGTTCACCGGGGAAGAGGCCTACGCCGTTCAGCCTGAAGTTGATCCGCTTGACGATCTTCACATCCGAGTCCGTCTTCTCCCCCTCCCAGACCCTGGCCAGGAAGAGCACCCTCTTGGAGTCCGGCGACCATACTGGCTTGGTAACGCCGGCGTCATCGAGCTCGGCGACGAGGCGCGCCTCTCCCCCTCCGGACGGTATAACCCAGAGCTGAGGGTTCTTCTTTTCCAGCTCTCTTTTGCTTGAGAGGAATAGGAGTTGGCGGCCGTCAGGAGACCACCTCGGATTGCTATCGCTGCCCTTTCCGTGGGTGAACTGCCCAGCCTTACCGGTCTCCCTGTCCCAGATCCAGATATGCTTCACGTAGCCGTCTTCCTCGTAGTCGACCTTTGTGCGGACAAAGGAAATACGCCTACTGTCAGGGGAGACCTGGGGGTCCGAGACGAAGATGAACCTGCGGAGGTCCTCAATCCTGATCTTACGCTTCGACATGATGTCTCACGATATGTTGGAGGAAACCCGATTTAACTCCATGGACTGAAGGTTAAAAGCTAGTCTAATGAAGTAAACCCCGAAAACACGTTTTCCAGACCGCCAATTTTAAGGCTTTTAAACCGATTTTACGAGTGATTTTTAATATTTCTTCTGCAACGTTTTTTCCATGTCTGCTGAGATCCCTTCTCCGAACGAGTTTTTCGGGCACAAGATGGGCGCGCACCAGAAAATTGCTCGATGGGACAGGATCGTCGAGTACTTCTGGGAGCTCGACAAGTCTCCCTGTGTGGAGGTCGTTGAGCTGGGCTCCTCCACTGAGGGCAACCCGTTCATCCTCGCTATGGTCTCGTCTCCGGAGAACCTCAAGAACGCTGAGAAGATTAGGGGTATGAGCTTCAGCATCGCCCACCCGAAGGGCCTGACCGAGAGGCGGGCTGATAGGATTATAAAGGAGGGTAAGACCGTGGTGGCGATGACCATGAGCATCCACGCCACCGAGATCGGCGGCGCCCAGATGGCACCGGAACTCTGCTACGAGGTCGCCACCAGCCCCGAGCACGAGGAGATACGCCAGAATACGGTGCTCCTCGTCTTCCCGAGCTTCAACCCCGACGGCCAGATCATGGTCACAGACTGGTACAACAAGTACCTGAACACTGAATACGAGGGAACGTCCACTCCCTTCCTCTACCACAAGTACACGGGCCACGACAACAACAGGGACGCCATCCACCTCACTCAGGTCGAGTCCCAGATGGTCTCCAAGGTGATGTACAAGGAGTGGTACCCCCAGGCCTACATTGACCACCACCATATGGGTGGCTACGGTGCAAGGTTCTACATCCCACCTTTCGCGAACCCCGTTGACGAGAGGGTAAACCCCCTCATCTGGACCGAGCAGCAGCTATACGGCAGCATGATGGCAACGATGCTTGAAGCGGACGGCAAGACTGGAATCGAGTCAGCCGCTACCTACCCCGGCGAGTTCATGCCCACCTTCAACTATATACCATGCTGGCACAACATCTGCGGCATGCTCACAGAGTCGGCATCGGCAAAACTGGCCACTCCGAGCTACGTCCACTACCACCAGCTAAAGCCCAGCCGTAGAGGTCGACCCGAGTACAGGACCCAGATGGGCTTCCCACACCCATGGCCAGGCGGATGGTGGAGTCTCCGGGACATCGTGGAGCAGCAGAAGATAGCCTCACTGGCCTGCCTCAAGGTGGCGTCGAGTCACAGGGAGATGATCCTGAGGAACATGTACATCAAGGCGAAGAGGAGCATCGAGGAGGGTAAGAAGGAGCCTCCCTATGCCTTCGTGGTTAAGCCCGAGCAGCACGACGAGCTCACCGCCACCAAGTTCATGAAGCTGCTCTCGGACATGGATGTCGCCATCAGTAGGAGTAAGCGGGAGTTCAAGGCTGAAGGAGTCACCTACCCAAGGGGCACCTTCGTCGTTTTCACCTCCCAGCCAGTTAGACCTTATATACTCTCCCTGCTGAGGAGGACTTTCTATCACGCGGGCCCCTTCAGCTTCAGAACNGATGGTACGCCCATCTCCCCGTACGATCTCTGCACCTACAACATAGCCGAGTTCATGGGCGTNGACCTNCACGAGGTGAGGGAGCCNTTCGACGGCGAGTTCGAGGAACTCCCCTCCGTCAGGTTCCCGAGGGGCTCCTACAGCGAGGAAGGCAACGGCTGGCTNATAGACTGCCGCTACAACGACAGCTTCGCCGCCGTGAGNCGCCTCCTCAGGAGGGGCGTCGAGGTCCATCGGACCGAGGAGCCAGTGGAGGTCGAGGGAGAGAGCTTTGGGAAGGGCTCATTCTACATCTCCAAGAGCGAGGGCGTCGGAGATGAGGTGAAGAAGCTATCCAAGAGGCTACACCTGCCCGTGACGTCGGCCCCCACCACGAAGTTCAGGAGCAGGCCCGTCAGGATGCTGAGGATCGGGATGTACCAGAGGTACTGGGGGGGGAACATAGATGAGGGCTGGACCCGCTGGCTCCTTGAGCAGTACAGGTTCAGGTGCAAGAAGCTCNTNGACGCAGTACAGGTTNAGGTGCAAGAAGCTCATGGACGCCGATATCAAGAGGGGGAGGCTCGCGAACAAGTACGACGTCATCATCCTGCCCAGCGACGCCAAGGAGATGATCACAGGCGAGGGCATCGAGGAATACTACAAGAAGAGGTACGGGGGCATGTTCACGATGCCAAGCTACCCCGAGGAGTACAGGAGCGGCGTCGGCAAGGAGGGAGTGGAGAAGCTGAAGGAGTTCGTGGAGGAGGGCGGTACGCTCGTCTGCCTCGGCAACTCTTCCCAATTCGCCATCGACGAGCTTAAGCTCCCCGTGAGCAACGCCCTGAAGGACCTGAAGCCTAAGGAGTTCCTCTGTCCAGGCTCGACACTCCACGTCGAGCTGAACAGGGGGAACCCGCTGACGGAGGGCGTCCAGGACGACCTCCTCATAGTCTTCAGGAACGACTCGGCCTTCGAGGTGGTTCCGGGACCCAACAACGACGATATGCAGGTGGTGCTATCCTTCCCGGACAAGAGGATAATGGAGAGCGGTTGGCTCATAGGCGAGGAGCACCTGAGCAGGAAGGCGGCACTAATAGACGCCAAGAAGGGGAAGGGCAGGGTCGTCCTCTTCGGGTTCTCACCCCAGTTCAGGGCTCAGACCGACGCCACCTTCAAGCTCCTGTTCAACTGCCTCCTCGGCTGATCCCCATCTTTCCCCTTTTCTGTAGTATATACTTTACAATCAAAAGGAGAGAAGAGTTTTATACCAAATACTATGAAGCTAAAGAGAAAAGTGGTGGAAAATGTCAGTTGAAAAATATGCTAAAAAGGAGCTCTTACCCATGCTCAGGGCAAGGAGGGGTGCGGGCACCCGGGCGAGGGTCGGCCCGATAGAGGGCATGATCAACCTTGGTGCCGGCGACCCCGACTTCAACCAGCCAGAGTTCATCAACAAGGCCGTCTACGAGGCGATGAAGGGGGGCTATACCCATTACTCCTTCGGGGGCGAGCCCAGTTTCAAGGCTGCCATCGCCGACTACTACAAGAAGTACGGCGTGACGGTCGACCCCAACACACAGGTCCTCATCGAGTCGGGCGGCAGTCAGGCAATCTTCAGGTCCTTCGGGGCGATTCTGAACCCTGGGGAGGAGATCCTCATCATGGACCCAGCCTACCAGGGCTACAACTCCCCCGCGGCCTACTTCGGCGCCAAGCTAACACGGGCCAATCAGGTCAAGGACAAGAACGGCCTCTTCAGGCCCAGCATGGAGAACATCAAGGCTGCAATAACCGAAAAGACTAAAGGCGTCCTAATATGCAACCCGGACAACCCTTGTGGCACAGTCTTCACCGAGAAGGAGCTTAAAGGCGTCGCCGACATCATCGTGGACAACGACCTCGTCCTCATCGCCGACGAGATCTACACGGAGTTCGTCTGGGGGGAGAAGAAGCACAAGCCTATAATCAACCTCCCAGACATGTGGGAGAGGACGATGGTCCTCATGAGCTTCTCCAAGACCTTCGCCTGGACGGGCTGCAGGGCCGGCTACATAATCGCGGGACCCGAGCTCATGAAGCTGGTCTCAGGCGTCCCCACGGGAATATGCAGCATGCCAGTCGCCTTCCAGAGGGCTGGTACGCTGGCTCTGGAGAAGGGCTGGGACTTCGTCGAAAAGATGAGGGCTGCCTACAAGAAGCGCATCGACTTCATGGTTCCCAGGCTCAACGAGATCGAGGGCGTCAGCTGCCCGTACCCCGAGGGAGCCTTCTACCTCTTCCCCGACATCTCCAAACTGGGTGTGCCCTCCATGAAGTTCGCCATGGAGTTCTTCCAGAAGGAGAAGGTCCGCTGCGCCCCCGGCACCCAGTACGGCGAGAACGGTGAGGGCCACATCAGGTTCGCCCTTGTAAGACCGGTGGAGGACCTGGCAGAGGTCTGCGACAGGATGGAGAGGTTCGTCAAGAGCCTCCCCCCGGCCGCTCCCCAAGCCTATCCATAAATCCTCCTTTTTTTTACCTATCACTAATAGGATCAGTTCTGCTACTTAGCCATCAATAACCGGCTATTTTGCATAATTATGTAAATTTTGGTTTTTTATATTATCAGAAATAACACAATATTTTTAGGTCACCCTCAGGGATTTTGGTAATATTATTAGAAGGGCTACCCTTTGACCAAGTACGTATTCGTTACGGGTGGCGTGTTGAGTGGCCTTGGTAAGGGACTCGTGACCTGCTCGATAGGTAAAATACTGCAGGTTCGAGGCTTCAAGGTCAGCGCCGTTAAATGCGACCCCTACCTGAACGTCGACGCCGGCACAATGAACCCCTATATCCACGGGGAGGTCTTCGTACTCGACGACGGCTACGAGGCCGACATGGACCTTGGAACATACGAGAGGTTCCTTGGTATTGAACTCTCGGGCATCAACAACATAACATCCGGCCAGGTCTACCAGAGCGTCATCAGGGAGGAGAGGGAGGGGGGCTACCTAGGGCGCTGCGTCCAGATCATCCCCCATGTTACCGATGAGATCAAGGCTCGCATCCGACTTGTCGCCGAAAAGACGGGGATCGATGTACTTCTCATCGAGTGTGGGGGCACAGTGGGCGACATGGAGGGCCTGCCCTTCCTTGAGGCCTTCAGGCAGATGCGCCTGGAGGAGAAGAGGGGGGACACCCTCCTCGTCCACGTGACCCTGGTACCGGTTCTGGAGGCCGTGGGGGAGCCGAAGACGAAGCCCACCCAGCACAGTGTCAAGGAGCTGAGGGCGATAGGCCTACAGCCAGACATCATAGTCGCCAGGATCGAGGCCTGCCGGCTACCAGATGAGCAGAGGGAGAAGATCGCATTATACTGCAGCGTAGAGGAGCGGGCGGTCTACTCGTCCATGAACGTCGAGACCATCTATGAGCTACCCCTCGTTCTGGAGGAGCAGGGGATGGGTCAGGTCGTCTCAGAATACCTCGGTCTCCCGGACTGGCCACCTGACTGGGCTTGGTGGAGGGAGATGGTCAATATGTTCAAGGCGCCGAAGGAGACCGTACGCATAGCATTGTGCGGCAAATACGCCGAGCTAGCCGACTGCTACGTTAGCGTCAACGAGGCTCTAAGGCACAGCGGGGCGAAGGCCGGGTGCCATATAGACATCGAGTGGATCGAGACCGAAGAGTTCGAGGAAGACCCCTCAACACTGGTTAAGCTCTCGGGGTACGACGGCGTACTCGTCCCCGGGGGCTTCGGTCAAAGGGGTGTTGAGGGCAAGATAGGCGCCATCGCGTACTGCCGCGAGGAGGACATCCCGTTCCTCGGCATCTGCTACGGCCTACAGCTCAGCATAGTTGAGATGGCCCGAAACCTCCTCGGCCTAGATGACGCCCACACGACGGAGTGCAACCCGAGAACAAGCAATCCTGTAATCGACCTTCTACCAGAGCAGAAAAAAGTGGACGAGCTCGGAGGGACGATGCGTCTAGGCTCCCACCCAGTCGTGGTAATGGAGGGGTCCCTCGCGCACCGGCTGTACGGCTCGAAGCTCATTGAGGAACGTCACAGGCACAGGTGGGAGGTCAACCCTTCCTACTGGGACAGGCTCCNAGATGCAGGGGCCGTTTTCACTGGCTGGAGCACCGATGGCACAAGGAAGGAGATTCTGGAGAGACCTGATAATTATTTCTTCTTGGCCACCCAGTTCCACCCGGAGTTCAAGAGTCGCCCATGGGCGCCCTCGCCAACCTATTACGGGTTCGTCAAGGCCTGCCTGGACAGGAAGCGGGGAAGGCCTGAGCCGGAGTTCTAGCCTGATGGAGGCTGTTGGTGGAGCATATTGGGAGACAAGGGTATTCGTGATTTAACGCATGGCAAACCAGACGGCGTGGCCATCCTCGACTTTGGAGGCCAGTACTGCCACCTAATCGCCCGGCGGATAAGGGAGATGAAAGTATACTCCGAGATAATGCCATGCGACGTGAGCCCGAACGAGATCTCGTCGCTTGAGGAGATTATGAACGTCAAAGGAATAATACTATCGGGTAGCCCCTCAAGCATTAATCTCCAGAGCTCTCTAAGGGTCTCCGAGGAAGTCTTCGAGATTGGTCTTCCCATACTGGGCCTCTGCTACGGCCACCAGCTCATAGCGCACGTGTTCGGCGGAGTCGTTAAAAGAGGGGAGAAGCGGGAGTATGGGGCTACTGAGGTTCTGGTTGACTCGGCAGTAGGCCTCCTAAAGGATATGGATCCCGTCGAGAAAGTCTGGATGAGCCATGGGGACATCGTCTTAAGCCTGCCAAGAGACTTTCAAGTTCTCGCTCATACGGAAAACGCTCCCGTCGCAGCATTCAGGCATCAATCGATTCCAATCTATGGTATCCAATGGCACCCCGAGGTCGCCCACACCGAGAAGGGAGCCGAGATGCTTCGCAACTTCGTGATTGGAATCTGCGGATGCCAGCCCAACTGGGTGCCTGAGGATATCATAGAGAGAGCTGTCGAGGAGATCAAATCTGTCGTCGGCGACTCAAGAGCCATAATAGCTTACAGCGGAGGCGTCGATTCAAGCGTCGCCACGGCCCTCGCAGCCAAGGCCCTTGGCGAAAGGCTCGTCGCCGTCCACGTTGACCACGGATTCATGCGGAAGGATGAGTCGAAGCGTGTGTTAGCAGCATTTAGAGACTTCGAAATTAATTTGAACGTCGTGGATGCCCGAGAGAGGTTCCTACAGCGAATCCATGGCTTGACCGACCCTGAGGACAAGAGGAAGATAATCGGAGAGGAGTTCATTAGGGTCTTCGAGTCTGAAGCGAGGAACTCGGGAGCCGATTATCTCATACAGGGAACTATATACCCCGACCGCATAGAGTCTGGGTTCAGGGAGCATTCTGATAGGATAAAGACCCACCACAACGTCGGCGGCATCCCCTTTAACATCGACTTCAAGGCTGTCGTCGAGCCGCTAAGGGACCTGTACAAGGATGAGGTTCGAGCCCTGGGACTCCAGCTGGGGCTTCCTCAATCGATAGTACGAAAGCAACCCTTCCCTGGACCGGGTCTGGCGGTCAGGATAATCGGGGAGGTGACATCAGAGAAGCTTGAGATACTGAGACATGCAGACTCGATTGTCTGCGAGGAGATAGGAAAATCTGATATCAGAAATAGTGCCTGGCAATGGTTTGCAGTCCTCACGGGGTCGAGGAGCACGGGTGTGAAGGGAGATGAACGGGCCTACGGCTACACTGTGGCGATCCGGATCGTGGAGAGCCTGGACGGCATGACTGCCAACTTCTGCAGGGCTCCCTGGGAAGACCTTGAGAGGATCTCTACCAGGATCACCAATGAGGTTCCCGAGGTCAGCAGGGTGGTCTATGATGTCACACATAAGCCGCCTGCGACCATCGAGTGGGAGTGAGGGGATAGCTGGGTTGAGCTTGAAGGAGAGCTGCGGCGTCTACGGTGTTGACGCGGCATCGGAACAGGTCTTCCCCTACCTCTACTGGGGAATGTTAGCCCAGAACCACAGGGGGCATCAGAGCCACGGCTTCGCGGTGCTGAACAACGGGCTTAAGGTTCACACCCAGGTCGGTATGATACCACCTCTCTCAGAGCCGAACCTGGCGAGCTGCCAGAGGATGCTGGAGGGGGGAGTCGGTATCGCCAACGTCAGGTATGCCACATCCGGCTCTACGGATGAGAGGTCGCTGAAGGCTAACGCCATGCCCATCCTGAAGAGGGGAAATGGGAACTCTGTGGCCGTGTCCTTCAATGGAAATGTTGTCAACGTCCGCGAGCTCCAGGAGATGGCGGGCGTCGACAGGGAGTTCTCCGACACTCATTCCCTAGCCAAGCTGATCCTCGACACGATCGAAGAGGAGGGTTCTGTGGAAGCGGCGGCCA
>JGI24422J19971_10002917_pt1 | contig 10670 bp, 10 predicted proteins | sample DeeMarSWOR152_54_FD_19971 | JGI IMG/M metagenome (IMG submission 19971)
AAGCTCGGCATAGGTGGAGTCAGAAAGAAGAAGCAAAACACCCTTTGCCCCTAGCGAAGCTAATTGGTTAAAGTTAGTAGCCTCGCTAATGACTGGCGTATAATCGATCTTAAAATCACCACTGTGAACTACAATTCCCAGGGGAGTGTGAATTATCAGCCCCACAGAATCAGGAATACTATGGCAAACAGAGAAAACCTCTATGGTGAACCTACCTAGTGTAATCCTGCTCCCCGGGCTAACTAAATTCAATTTTGCATTAGTTTTCACTCCTCGCTGCTTGAGTTCCACGAGAATCAGCTCTCGAGTGAACTTGGTAGCATAAATGGGAGGGGCGATGCGAGATAAAATGTAAGGCAGCGCTCCAATGTGGTCTTCGTGCCCGTGAGTAATCACTATCCCCCTTATATTTTTCTGTCTCGCCAAAAGATAGCTAATATCTGGGATAAGCAAGTCAACTCCCAGCATTTCCTCGCTGGGGAACATAAGTCCGGCATCAATGACGACGATGTCATTGCCACATTCCAGTGCCATCATGTTCTTACCAATTTCACCTAATCCGCCTAGAGGGACGACTCTTAATTTATGTGGTGCCATGGTTTTTCTTTTCCTTTCATTCAAGATATGGGTCTAAAACAAGCTTAATTGTTGAGATTCAACTGCATCTTGAGGCAGGTCTTTACCTTGAGCCAATATCTGCGGAATCCTGAGCATATCCGCTTCGATGGTCCGTCGTAGAGAGCCTTGATGGAGAGCTGCTGCCGGATGATACATGGGGTAATAAATGACGTCTCCCAACTTTCGCGGCTTTCCATGAATCTTTCCTATGCCCTCATTGGGAAAATACCGCGCTAGAGAGTAACGTCCCAAAGTAACAATCATTTTGGGCTGAATTATCTCTATTTGACGGTCAAGCCATTGGCGGCAACTCTGTATTTCCGCTGGTAGCGGGTCACGGTTTTGGGGCGGACGGCACTTAATCACATTAGCAATATAAACTTCTTCCCGCTGTAAACCAATTGAGGCTAACAGTTGGTCCAAAAACTGCCCGGCCGGCCCAACAAAAGGACGCCCTTGCTGGTCTTCGTGCCAGCCTGGAGCTTCACCGATAAAAAGTAAATCCGCGCCCTCCGCCCCCTCACCAGGTACCACTTTAGTGCGAGATTTAGCTAGCTCACAATCCCGACAGGCTACAATTTTCTCACAAAGTTGTGCTAAAGCTGACATCTAGTTCGATGGTAGCATATCTACCTCTGTCGGTCAATGTGGGCTCTTCCTAGGCCAGGACTGCTCGACTCATTCACTCTTCCTCCTCATCCTGTTCCCAAATAGGCTCGGTGAATTGGTCGATAAATTCAGCCGTAACTCTCTTCGCTATTCTATCCATTTCCTCGTCCACCTGCTCGGCCAGACGGCCGAGCTCGGCCAAGTCCAGTGTAATTCCTAACATTTTAGTCAGGATACCGAGCACAACCAGGGAAGCTTTGGGATTTGCTATTTGCGTGGCATACGATGGCACTTCGCCCAGTAAGCAAATGCCTTCCATCCCCCTTTCTTGAGCCATTCCCAATATCAACCCGTTCAACCCAGCGATGCGCAGGTTGCCTCTAAGAATCACTTTTTGTTTGCTTAACTCGTCAACTAAATCGGAGGTTGTAGCTGCTCCCCAAACCTTCATCTCTTCACTATGGTGGACATGTGTTACCGCAGCAGCACAGCTATATACCCTTGACACTCTAAGCCTCTGCGCTACGTCCAAAACACAGTTAACCAACTCATACCCTTTAAAAGCAGGCTGCTCTTCCCCAATAAAAATCACCAAGCCCTTACTGACCCTGGGATACTGCCAATAATAAAACTTGCTCTCAGGAAAACGAGGGCTTTCAACCAAGTTGTCCTTGACTGTGACACCCACTGGTTCAAAGAAGTTAATAGGTTCAATCTCCCCTATTTCTACAGCATTTAGCTTCTCCACAAGATACTTCGCTGCAGTTAGGGAAACGTCGCCAATGCCCGGCCAGGAGGCAAGCATGGAACAACTCCTGGGGCGCGGGTGCTTATACAGCTTTATTACGTCTCTCGTATCCATCTTAGCTTCCCTTGGTCGTCACCGATACACTAGAGCAATATAAAGGAGGAGTTTGCAAAATCCCGCGCACCCACCTTGTTTCTTGCCCTATGCCCAGAAGTTCTTTTAACACCTGATATACGTTACCGGCAATCATAGTATCCTTCACTCTCCCCACTATCTCACCATTCTCTACCTTATATCCCAGCAAAACGTTGCCACTGAAGTCACCCCCCAGAATATTACCCTGTCCAGCACCGATAACTTGTTCCACAACTAATCCTTCTTTCATATCCTCCAGCATCGCCCGGAAAGAAACATCTCCCCCCCTTAAAATAAGGGAGCTTATAGTTGGGCTGGGAAAACCGCCGCCTACTCGCCTACCGTTACCAGTACTCTGGGTACCAGTTAAAGCTGCTGTCTGTAAATCATAAAGGAAATTCGTCACTACTCCATTTGTAACAAGTGGTAGACGCTGGCTGGGCACCCCCTCGTCATCAAAAGGATAACTCCCTACGCCGTAAGCTATGGTAGCATCATCCCATAAGCTCAGGTTTTTGTCAAAAACTTGCTCCCCTAGTTTGTCTTTTAAAGGCGAAGCCCCCTCGAGGACTGCTTTGCCATTAAACGCCAGCACTAGAGGGCCCAGCAAAGCACTAGCTACCCCATGTGGTGTAAAAATTATCGGCAGCAGTTTGGTGGATACAGTAGCTTTTTTCTTCGCCATTTCCAGCTGCCATATCAGCCTATCAGCTAGGTCATCAATATTGTCAGACAAACGACACGAGCTTTCGCTATCATCCACAAAAAGCATATCTATATCCCGAACAAGAATGCCTTCTAAACTAAGGCTAAAAAAGCTCCTGTCATACCTCCCCTCACCGCCTTGAGAATTAATTAAGGAGATGGAGTTTGTCCCCTTGGTCACCTGAACATCGCAAAGGATATCAGGAGTATGTCCCCTAATCTTGGCTATAAGCTCCTTCCCGATCTCAACCATCCTCTCCATAGCTATTTCGTCCACTTTAGGATCGAAGATGCCCACTTCCGAATAGTCCTGGGAGGAAGGAAATTGAAAATTGGCCGGACTGCCAAATTGAGAGGTTTCCACAGCCATGTCAACCAAAGCTTCCAAACCACCCCCTCCGCTAGCAGTAGCAAAGCCAATTCTCCCTTCCTTGAAAATTCGCAAGGCAGTACTGCTGCTCTCTTTGGTCTGAACTTGCTTTAGTTCATTGGCTTCAAACTGTATCGGCATTGCCCGAGAAGAAGCCGAAAAAATTTCAGCTTGCTCAGCCACCTTCTGAGCAGAGCGGAGAACCTCCAAGAGACCTTCCATCTTAAATTCTAAACATCGAAATTAGTAGTCAGTAGTCAGGATTCAGTAATCAGTAATCAGAAGCCGCCCCCTCCCTACTGGCTTCTGTCTACTGATTACTGGCTACTCAATTCCTCTCCTTTTCGTATTTAGAATTCAGGATTTATTAACTATCTTCCTCCTACGACACAATGACGAATCCTGATATGTGGGCTCCCATTAGAAACGGGCAACGGATATTGCTCTCCTTTGCCACAGCCACCACCTTCATTCATCTCCAGATCATTGCCTATGGCATCTATATTTTGCAGGGTAGTAAAAACATTACCAGTTAGCACCACGGGCCGCAATAACTCTGCTAATCTCCCTCGGCGAATCATGTAAGCTTCTCCAGCGGAGAAGGTAAACATCTCCAGGCTAGTCGTCCCACCGTACCAATCCTTAACATAGACCCCTCCCTCAATGTCCCCAAGCATCTCCTCGAACGAAGCGCTACCTGGCTCAATAAAGGTATTGCTCATTCGCACTATGGGGGGAAAGAGGTAATTGATGGCTCGTGCATTCCCTGTAGCCTTTTCTCCCATCTTAGCCGCTGTTTCTCGGGAATGAAGCCTCCCCTCCAGAATGCCCTCCCGGATAAGATAGGTTTTCCTTGCCGGCGTCCCTTCATCATCGTATCTATAGCTGCCTCGCAAATTGGGAATTGTCGGGTCATCAATGATATTGAGATGCTTGCCACCAAATTTTTTCCCCAGGACCATGATTTGCCGCAGGTTTTCATTTTGATATACAAAATCCGACTCGGATAAATGCCCGAAGGCTTCATGAGCAAAGACTCCAGCCAGAACAGGGTCTAAAATTACGGTATACTCTCCACCTTTTACCTGGGGGGCAGAAAGAAGGGCTGCGGCACGCCTCGCTATCTCCTTGGCCTGTTCATGTAGTCCCTCCACGGCAGAAAACTCGCCAGTGCTTCCCATGCTTAGTCCTGCTTGCTGAACCTCGTTATCCTCACGAGCTATGGCTGTCAATCGCAAAGTGAGGTCAGTTTTAGCTTGCTCTATATAACTACCTTCAGAATTGGCGAAAATACGCTGCCTCCCGGCATCACGGTAATTGATTCTTGAGCTTTGAATCTTCGGACTGCTTAATATAATGTCGTTGTATTCATCCAGAAGCTCTTTCTTCGCTGCTAACGGTATAACCGTGGCATCCTTCTTCGCTTGTGGCACTACCGTATCCACTACAGGCTCTACGGGGGAAAGCTTAAATGATTCCTTGCTGGCTAACTTTGCCTCCTCCACCGCCAAAGCCACTTTGTCCCATAGTCCGTCAAGACGATTAAAGCTGACGAATCCCCAACTACCCTGGACTAAAGCACGAATATTGCCACCAGAATTACGAGCCCTGCTTATCTCCTCCAGCCTCTTCCCCCTGTAGAAAATGCTAGTAGCCTGGCTCTCCTCAAAATGGATTTCAAGATAGTCGGCACCATGGCCTTTCAAGGCATCGTCAATCAAGTCGCGCATGCCTCTATTGTAGCCTTTGACACGAATAAAGGCAAAGAGTCGTGCTCATCCACGCGATTAATCCCTTTCGGTTTGCCTCCCTGCCACTTCCTCCTTCCTGGTCATTCCTAAGTGTACAGTCCTCCTCTCATTCTGAGCTGAGGGCGAAGAGATAAACTCCGCTACTACACTGACTAAGAGCATATTGAAAGGAAACTTGCTAAAATCCGTAACCCAGTGTTACCAATGTGGGCAGCCAGCGCCCACGCTTGACAATGCAAGACAGACGATGTACTTTATTATACAGTAACTCGACTCCGAAAAAATAAACTCTTACAACGGGGGGGGTGATGCGATATGGGCTAGCCTAGTTTACGAAAAAACTAAACGCTCATAAAGGGGGGGATTACGATGAGACGAAACAGGATTGCAATGAAAAAAATCCTATTGTTATTTGTTGGCTGCCTTATGGTATTACCTCTGGCAGCATTATCTTGTGCCGGTACAGGACCTACCTTAATACCTGACCCGATAATGACAGACGCCGGGCTGGTCTCCGGGGAAGATTTAGGTGAGCCTGGAGAACAGGTGCGCATCTACAGGGGCATCCCGTACGCCGCCCCACCTGTTGGTGATTTACGCTGGAAACCCCCACAGCCGGTTGAACCCTGGGACGGAGTTCTCGAGTGTACCGAGTGGGCTGACCGTGCTCCGCAGCCTGAAAGCGAAGGGCTGGGGGGCATGAGCGAAGACTGTCTCTATTTGAACGTCATTACAGCGGCAGAAACGGCGACCGACAATCTTCCAGTCATGGTCTTTTTCCATGGTGGCGGTCTTAGCACTATGACCGGCAACTCACTGACCTATTGCAATACAGCATTACCACTGGAGGGCGTGGTTACAGTAACTGTCAACAGTCGGCTGGGGCCTATAGGTTATATGGCCCACCCCTCGCTCACCGCCGAATCGGAGCATAACGCTTCCGGGAACTATGGCACCCTGGACCTGATTGCCGCTCTGGAATGGGTGCAGAACAATATCGCTGCTTTTGGTGGCGACCCCGATAGGGTCACCATTTTTGGTGAGTCAGGAGGCGGTGGCAAGGTGCTCTCTTGCATGTCGTCGCCTTTGACCAGCGGGCTTTTCCACCGGGCTATCATTGAAAGCGGGTCAGCTTACGCCGCACCGACCGGGAGTGTGACACTCGAGGATGCCGAAAGCATGGGTGAAGCGGTAGCCGAGGAACTGGGCGTATCCGGGGAAGCAGATGTATTAGCCGCCATGCGCGCCGCAAGCTGGGAGGAAATCATCGAAGCAGCCGGAAACGCTGGTTATAGCGCTACACTGACGGCAGACGGCTGGATTTTACCGGACACGGTATACAACGTCTTTGAGCAGGGTCTGCAAAATGACGTTCCCCTTATCGTCGGCGCTAATGAAGGAGAAGTCAGCGAATTAACGACAAGTGTCCCTCGCGTGGCTAGCTTGATGAGCACTGTCTCATCCAATGCTTACGTCTATGTGTTCAGCCATGTGCCCACCGGATGGAGGGAAGAGGGTTGTGTCGCCTTTCACGGGCTTGAGCTACCATACGTTTTCGGCCATATCCCCGAGGGACTGTATTCACCCACTGTAATTTATCTCTCCACGCTTGGCGGTGCTAAGTCGACCGAGCCGGGGCCTGATGAGATGGATGAGGTGGTCGCCGAAAATACGATGAGGATATGGGCTCAGTTTGCCGCCGCTGGAAATCCCAGCGTGGCCGGACTAGTTACCTGGCCAGCCTATGAAGAAGCTACTGACCAGTACCTTGATATCGGCTATACGCTGGAGGTAAAGACGGGAGTAGCCGAGGCGTCTGTTACACCGCCGGAGGAAACGGCTGAGCCGGTCACCTATACTAATACTGACTACGGGTTCTCTCTGGAGTACCCCGGTAACTGGAACGAAAAGACGGAAGACCTTGGCCCCGGTGTTGTCTGGCGCGTTGGTTACGGCTCATATTTAGTACCTTCGGTGAGGGTCATCATTCGTGATCAGGCTGAGGGGGCTACCCTGGAAGAGGTATTTACCACCCACTTGACCGAGGACGGTGAAAAGACGATTGACACCTTTACAGCAAGTGATGTCACCATTGATGGCACCGCCGCCACCCAAGCAGAGGTAACTTATAGCAGCGCTGCATATGAGTACCAGAGTATGATTATTGGTCTGGTCAAGGATGGCAAGTGGATTATAATCGAAGTCTATACTGCTGTTTTCCCGTTTGCCGATGAAGGCCAGCCGGCAGAGATACTGGGCACAGTAACGTTATTGTAAGACTGTTACAACTAGCTGTCCGTAAAAAGAAGGTGAGCAGACCTTTAATAGTCTGCTCACCTTCTTCATTACCATAGCTCCATTTTCGGACAAGGGCTTTGCTCCTCAAGAACTCTGGGTGACAGATAAGAAATGCAGGCAAAAGCCAACCTAGCAATGACCTTTGTGTAACCATTTTTGCAATCGACTGTAATCCCTACAATAGTATAGTAGAATAGCAGCCGAGCTTTAATTTATGTCCGTCTCCTGATATTATCTGAGTTACGGCAATGAAGTTCACGGATAAACTGCTTAACGCCAGCCGAAAGAACAAAAGCTGGCTTTGCATCGGACTTGACCCCGACCCTGAGCTTATGCCCGGGGTAGATGTTTTACAATTCAACAAAACCATTATCGAGGCTACCTGCGACCTGGTCTGCGCCTATAAACCCAATTTAGCTTTCTATGAAGCTTTAGGGACCGAAGGGCTTGTCATCCTGGAGAAGACCGTTAAATATGTAGCCGGTGATATTCCAGTAATCGCTGATGCCAAGCGTGGCGATATCGGTAACACTGCCAAGGCTTATGCCAAGGCTCTCTTTTCGATTCTTGGCTTCGATGCCGCTACCGTCAGTCCCTACCTTGGCTTCGATTCCATAGAGCCTTTTATTAACTATCAAGACAAAGGGGTATTTATCCTATGCCGAACATCAAACCGAGGAGCCACAGATTTCCAGAACCTTCGCACCAATGGTCTACCACTATACGAAGTAGTGGCTCAAAAAGCCAAAGAGTGGAATATTCATGGCACCATCGGCTTAGTAGTCGGGGCGACCTACCCTGAGGAATTAAAAAGAGTTCGCTCAATTTGTCCTGAAATGCCTTTGCTTATCCCCGGCATTGGCGCTCAGGGAGGAGACCTAGCTTCCGCAGTTAGCTACGGAGTTGATGCCCGGGGCGAGAAGGCGATTATCAATGTGTCGCGGCAAATTCTTTATGCTTCCAAGGAAAAGGATTTTGCCCAAGCGGCTAGAAACATGGCCGAAAAAATCTGCAAGCAAATCAATTCCTATCTGGCCTCTCGCCCAGAGGCGAAATGAGAACATCTTTTTTGTGATCTCTTCCTTTCGTCGTTGCGAGGAGCATAGCTCCGAAGCAATCGCGTCGAAGAGCATAGGACCACCTTGCTTACAATGACAATGTGGAGTTGTTAATCAATCTGCTGCTAGTATAGGTGATAAAATTTGGGCAATATGGACATTTGTAAGCAGTTAAGGAGTAAGCTTAAAGAAGCTGTGGAGAGGAGCAGAGCCGATGGTATACTCCTGTCGGGAGGGCTCGATACTAGCATTTTGGCTTTTGTCGCCAGGCCGAGCACAGGCTTCACAGTGGCGTTGAAAGACTCCCCGGCATCCGACCTTGTTTATTCAGAGAAGATTGCCAAGCTCCTGGGAATACAGCATAAGAAAACGGAATTCACTACGGAGGAAGCGCTTGCCATGCTCCCCGAGGTTATAGGAATACTGAAAACCTTCGACCTCGCCCTGCCCAACGACCTTTCCATATATTTTGCCCTTAAGCTGGCTAGAGAAAGTGGGATTAAGTCTGTTATGACCGGCGATGGCGCAGATGAGCTCTTCGCCGGCTACTCTTATATGGCAGAGCTTCCTCCTGAGGACCTGGGAAGATATATAAGAAGGCCCTCACAAAACTGGCACTTCTCAGCCGGCTATCTTGGCAGGGCTTTGGACGTTGAAATAAGGCAGCCCTTCCTTGATGAGGATTTCGTTCGCTTTGCCCTGGAAATAAGCCCGGAGCTCAAGGTCAAAGACGGCGTAGGGAAGTATATCTTGAGAAAGAGCTTTGAGGACTTGATTCCGGCAGAGATAGTGTGGCGGAGAAAGGAGCCCATAGAGTATGGTTCAGGCTCCAACAAGCTGCACGAGATAATAAATAGTATGGTCACAGATGGAGAATTTCAATCAGCAGGAGAGACAGTTGACATAAAGTTCATAAACAAAGAGCACTTCTTTTACTGGCGTATCTATAATCAAGTCGTGGGAGAAATTCCCAAAGCCAGGGATGATGAAATTAGCTGTCCCTGCTGTGGAGCAGGCATGGGCACATATCACTGCCCCACCTGCGGCTTCTCCCGCCCATTGTTATGAAGCTCGCATACCCGCTGACTCATCCAACAGGCAAAAGCCTAGATATGGTTTTGTCTGGTATATTTGCCTTTGTCTGGTCTGACAGTCGTAAAACAACATTGCACAAAGTGGACCATTGTTCAATTGGGTAACAAAACGCTAAATCGTGCAACGGCCAGGCTTCTCGAGCATCAAAGGAAGCCATCTCAGTATTCTCTGGGTGCTTGAATCTCCATTGAGAACCCCCAACAGACTGGAAGAGGGTCCTCAATCCTGTTCACATTTGTCTGCGGGGATATTTACAAAAGCCAAGCTAACCAACATTAACCAGCCCCATTAGCAATGGAGTAACAAAGGTCTCTATGATGGCTGCAGCGGCAATCCCAGGAAGAATCCACTTCAAGTAGATTTTAAGGCAATCTGACAGCTGTAGTATGACTCGGCTCTCTCTTCGTACTAGCCACTTAAGTGATTCCATACCTACTGTGAGACCCAAAGCAGTGGCTAGCAAGATCATTGGCATCTCGATCACACCATGCGGTACTACGCTAGCTATGACATATCTCCACCCTTTGATTGATACAAGCGCGGAGCCAACGCTTCCAAAGATAAAGCCGTTTAGGCCTATGAAAAATAAAGGTGGTACTCCCAGTAGGATACCTAAGATAATTACCACGAGAGCCTTGATTCCGTTGTTGATGAATATTATTAAGAACAACAGGATAGACAGATTATCCGTCCGTGCGAAGCGCTCTAGTACACCGCCGAGCTGTCTTAGAACCTCTAGAGCGGCATTCTGACCAATAAGCGTACCTAATACAATAGTAATAAAAAATATGCTGGTCGCTAATATAAGATTCCGAGTGAACACCTTTTGTCTGATTGTCTGAGTCAACCGCATAGTTCAGTCTAAAGCTAAGCAGTCATTGTATCAAACCTTAAGGAATTATCAATAGATTGCGGTGCCCAAGACATCCTGTGGTGCTAAGGAGTCACAAAACGCTATTTTGTTGAGGAATCAGTCCCTTTGTCATAGTGAGGCTTTGCCTGGTTGTGTTTCAGAGGATAATCAAGCAGCCTAGTAAATTAAAGAATACAAAAATGGGGTTGGGGAGAGGAATTATATCAGCTTGTTCCGTGACTCCCGCCAGCCGTGATAAGAGTGGTGGGCAACTTGTTAATGGGGTGGGGATAAACATATACTTCGGCTCCGTAAACCTTCTTGATATTCGGCGCTGTGAGTATGTCGAGTGGTGTGCCTTCAGCGTAAACTTTCCCTCCATTTAGCATGACCATCCAATCGCAGTATTGGGCAGCTAAGTTCAAATCAT
>JGI24422J19971_10002925_pt1 | contig 10665 bp, 9 predicted proteins | sample DeeMarSWOR152_54_FD_19971 | JGI IMG/M metagenome (IMG submission 19971)
CTGATGTCAATGCGAGAAATGCTACCGGCGACACACCTCTGCACTATGCGGTTAGGTCCGAGGATGCTGGTAAGGATATTATTGAATTGCTCATCGCCAATGGAGCAGACGTAAATGCCAAAAACAACGATGGTCAGACACCACTCGATATCGCTTTGAGCCGAAACCGCAAGGACGTCGTTAAATTACTCGCGGAAAAAGGAGTTGATAACTCTCTTCATGTAGCGGCATCCATCGGTGATCTGGCTATAGTTCAAGGACTTATTGCCAAAGGTGCTGATTTCAACGCAAAGGACAACCGCGGCGCTACGCCCCTGCACAGAGCAGCCAGTAATGGCCACACAGATGTCGCAGAACTCCTTATTTCAAGCGGCGCCGATATCAACGCAAAGACCGAATTCGGCCGTACGCCACTGCACATGGCGGCTACTTTAAGACACACGGATGTTGCTAAACTGCTTCTCGACAAGGGCGCCGATGTCAACGCGAAAGACAACATCGGCCTTACACCGTTGCACTGGGTTGCTGCCGCAGGCTACACGAACATAGTAGAACTGCTTCTTGACAACGGCGCCGATCCGAATGTCAAAGACCTAAAGGGCAGGACTCCGTTGCAGCGGGCAAAAGAACAGGGACATGTAGAAATCGTTGAACTATTGCTCAAGCACGGAGCAAAGCAATAAAGTATCTTGCGAAGTGTGAAATGAAATTCGAGACACGCTTCACGAGATACGAAATACGAAACATTATGGTTGAAAAGATTAAGAATTTCAGAGATTTGGACGTGTGGAAAAAGGGTATAGAAATTGTAACAGATGTGTATGAAACCGTAGATGGTTTTCCTAAACGAGAGTTTTATGGTTTGGCTAGCCAAATGCAGCGATGTTCTGTTTCTATACCATCGAATATAGCCGAAGGTTTTAACCGGTTTCACAATAAGCAATATAGGCAGTTTTTGTACACGTCGTTAGGTTCCTGTGCCGAGTTGGAGACACAAATCGAAATAGCCGTAGCGCTAAAGTATATAGATCAACGAAGAAAAACTTTTTTGTTGGAGAAGCTTGACCACGAGTCTCGCATGCTGAGAAACTTGATCAAGAAACTTGATTGAGCGTATTCGATCGACTGGAAACTGAAGCACGAGATACGCTTCACGAGATACGAGATACGAAACAATGGAAGGCAAAATCGCAGTTTTAGGTGATACCGACTTTGTGATGCCGTTTTCGGCACTCGGAGTCGATACGTACTCGGCAGGTCAGACGGCTGAGCAAATAAATGAAAGTGCCAAGAAGATAATAGAGGCCAAATACGCCCTTGTAGTAGTTGCAGAGAACATCGCCCCGGTGGTCGAACAAGTTTTTTCTGATTATCAGGATATACCGGTTCCCTGCATTGTCGTCGTGCCGTTTACCACCGAATCCGAAGGCTTTGCGACAAGAGCCTTGGGAGAAGCCCTTAAGATAGCTACAGGTATCAATATCCTGCAAAATAATTAGAAATTCGCTGTGCGTCGTGCGTGATGCGTATTGTGCAAGAGAATCATGCGAAAGAAGATAAGAACATACAGAGACTTAGATATTTGGAATGCTGGAATTGACTTGGTCAAAGCTATATACAAATTGACAGAAAAGTTTCCAAAACAAGAGACGTATGGCTTGGTTAGTCAAATGAGACGAACAGCGATTTCCATACCTTCAAATGTGGCGGAAGGTTTTAGAAGGTATCATAACAAGGAATATAAGCACTTTTTGTACATATCATTAGGAAGTTGCGCAGAACTGGAAACCCAGATAACAATAGCAAAGGAGTTGAAGTATATACAAGAGGACAAGGAAGCTATTTTACTCGAGAAATTGGACCACATCTGTCGTATGATTTCAAGTCTCCTTAAAAAACTTTAACGCAATACGCAATACGATATACGCAATACAATAAACGGAAGGTTTTGAACAATGCAAGAAGCAAAAGAAGGCAGAATAGTAAAGGTTGCGGGGCCTGTCGTTGTTGCCGAAGGTATGACCGGTGCCCGAATGTATGATGTTGTTCGCGTGGGCAAGCTGAGCCTCATCGGAGAAATCGTGGAGCTCCGCGGCGATTTGGCCTCAATCCAGGTCTACGAAGAGACCACCGGCATAGGTCCCGGCGAACCCGTCGTTGATACCAGGACACCTTTGAGTGTTGAATTGGGACCCGGCCTTATCGAAAGCATTTACGATGGCATCCAGAGGCCGCTGAACTCACTTGTAGAAGTCGAGGGCGACTTTATGAGCAGAGGTAGCGCCCTGCCTGGATTGAATAGAGAAAAGAAATGGCACTTCAAACCGACAATAGCTGAGGGAACGAAGGTAAGCCCCGGAGACATTATAGGTGAGGTTCAGGAAACTACACTTGTGGTCCACAGGATTATGGTTCCATTTCCGGTTGCCGGCACCATACAAAAAATAGCCGAAGGCGATTACACCGTTGATGAGACCGTTGCCGTTTGCATTGGCGAAGACGGCACTGAGCATGAGCTAAAACTTATGCAGGAGTGGCCCGTACGCAATGCCAGGCAAATAACAAAGCGCGTTGCGCCAAATAGAGTTCTCGTTACCGGCCAGCGGGTTATTGACACCTTCTTCCCAATCACCAAGGGTGGCACGGCCTGTGTGCCGGGGCCGTTTGGAACCGGCAAAACAGTCGTTCAGCATCAGTTAGCCAAATGGGTCGACGCCGAGATAGTCGTTTATGTCGGCTGTGGCGAGCGAGGCAATGAAATGACCGATGTTTTGACCGAGTTTCCTGAGTTAAAGGACCCGCGCAGCGGCGAGCCCTTAATGCGACGCTCCGTACTGATTGCAAACACATCCAATATGCCCGTCGCAGCCAGAGAGGCCTCCGTCTATACCGGTATTACAATAGCTGAATATTTCCGCGATATGGGTTATGTCGTGGCCTTGATGGCTGACAGCACCAGCCGATGGGCCGAAGCAATGCGGGAGATATCCACCCGTCTGGAGGAGATGCCCGCCGAGGAAGGTTACCCTGCGTATCTGGCGGCGCGAATTGCCGCGTTCTACGAAAGAGCCGGCCGAGTACACTGCACCGGCAATCCCGACCGCGAGGCAGCCTTATCGATCATCGGCGCCGTAAGCCCACCTGGCGGAGATTTGTCCGATTCGGTTGTCCAGGCGACACTGCATGTGGTCAAGGTCTTCTGGTCACTCAAAGGCGAGCTTGCCTACCAGAGGCACTTCCCGGCCATAGATTGGCTTAGCTCATATTCCTTCTATAAGCAATACTTAAAAGAGTGCTTCGAAGATAAGGACCAGGGGCAGGAAATGGATGAGTTGACCGTCCAGGCGATGAGTTTGCTGGAGCAGGAGGCTGAGCTTCTTGAGATTGTCCGGCTCGTCGGTGCAGAGGCCTTGTCGCCGCAAGATAGACTTGCGCTTGAGACAGCCAGGTCCATCCGCGAGGATTTCCTACACCAAAACGCCTTTCACGAGGTTGACACGTTTACTTCGATGGAAAAACAATACGAAATGCTAAAAACCGTCCTGCACTTCCATAAGCAGGCTCTGGCTGCCATTGATGCCGGAGTTGAAACCGCAGAAATCTTCAAATTGCCCGTGCGGGAGGAAATCGCAAGGGCAAAGTATATTACGCAGGATGATATAGCCAAAATTCCCGGGATAAGGGAAACAATTGAAAAGCAAATGAAACAATTACAGACCACAGCGGTCTCTTAAATAGCGTGAAACAAGACTGAGGTGAGTAGTTGATTGGCAAATGGTGAGTGGTTAATAAGTCAGTGGCAATTGACAAATTAACCAATTAACTGCATCGAGAATCGCTTGTCCGCGGTAGCTTCAGCGAAGGCGGAAGTATTGAGAATCAAGTATCAAGTATGAAACCGATAAAACTAATATGCCTGGTCTTGGCGGTAATGTTTACAGCTGTTGGATGTGAAAGGAAACTGGCCAAATCACCGGCCGAACAAACTCAATCGCTCAATGAAGCTGCTCTTACCGGTTCGGAAGCTGAAGAATTAGGAGTAATCATTGAGCGGAATGTGCCAGTGCCGATGCGAGACGGAGTTATTCTGCGGGCGGATGTGCATCGGCCGGATCGTGGCGGGCCTTATCCGGTACTTGTGCAGCGTACTCCATATGGCAAAAACGGTAATTTCGATCGATTCGTGAAGGCTAGGTATATCGTCGTCTGTCAAGACATTCGTGGCCGATATGAATCGGAAGGGAAATTTGAATCACTTGATCGGCTCACAACGCACGAATCCGAAGATGGGTTCGACACTGTTGAGTGGGCTGCCAAGTTGTCTAATTCCACAGGAAAAGTAGGCACATTCGGCATCTCATATAATGCTTTCGTCCAATGGCGTCTCGCTCCACTTTGTCCTCCATCTCTTGTGGCAATGTCCGCCTCCGGCGTTGCCGCCCGACACCATCTGCAGGAGATCGCCGCTCTGCCAGGTGGTATAGTGAACTGGTGGGTAGTGCATATGGCTCCCGAGATGCGACGACGAGCAAGGCGACCCGGAGTCCATTCTACCTGGGAAGCTCGTAGACTTTGGGATAAAGGGGAATGGCGGAAATGGATCAATTTTCTCCCCAGAATTGAATTGCCGCAGGAGTTTTGTGAGGACGAGACCGAAGCCTTCAGATACCTGTTGAAGAACCCACACATCGATCCATGGAGACTCGATGAACGTTGCAAGGACATTACAGTCCCGAATCTGGAGATCGTTGGATGGTATGATCTCGGCACTGGCGATGTAAGACTCTACAGAGCTCTCGCGAGAGAAGGCAATACAGAGGTAGCTCGAAAGGGCTCCAAGATTATCATAGGGCCATGGACCCATGGGGGATCCGGCCGCAAGTATGGTGATATTGACTTTGGGCCTAAAGCCAAATTGGATAGAACTGCCACACAGATACGTTGGTTTGACTACTGGCTGAAAGATGTTCAAAATGGAGTGGAAAAAGACGCCCCAGTAAGAATCTTTATTATGGGTGATAATAGGTGGCGGGACGAACAATCCTGGCCCCTGAAACGAGCTAAGGATAAGGTGCTGTTTCTAACAAGCGAAGGACATGCTAACACCCTGAGAGGGAACGGCCAGCTCACTTCGAAGAGGCAACAGTCGCCGAGCACGGACCGGTATATCTATGATCCCCAGAACCCTATTTCGTCATTGTGGGATTGGAATAGCCCCATTCTCGGGGGGCCGATTGATCGAAGGCCGTTAGATGATCGAGAAGATATCTTGGTCTATCAAAGCGAACCCTTAACGGAACGGATTGAAGTCACGGGCAGTCCTGTGGTTGAATTGTATGCTTCGTCTTCGGCTCCCGACACAGACTGGTTCGTATGGCTTATTGATGTGTCACCAAGTGGCTTGGCGATGGAAGTCTCTGGAGGTAGGATCAGGGCACGTTATCGAGAGGGATTTGACACACCCAAGCTCATCAAACCGACAGAAGTGATAAAATACACAATACGAATGGAGCCAACATCGATTGCGTTTTTACCTGGACATCAAATTCGGCTGGACATCAGCAGTTCTGACTTTCCTAACTACGATCGTAACCACAACACCGCTGCGAATCCCAACTATGATGCCACCATGGAAATTGCCAAGCAAACCATTTATCATGGTGGTGACCGCGCAACACGAATCATCCTGCCTTGGGTACCAAATCCGATAGTAAAAGAAAAGCCCGAACCTGAGCCGGAAAAACAAATGTACCAACTTCATCAGGCTGCTGCTAACGCTGATATCGAGCAGGTCAGACTGCTCCTTTCAAAGGGCGCCGATGTCAATGCTGAAAATGGAGAGAAAAAGACTCCATTACACTATGCAGCCAAAGCAGGCAAAATGGAAGTGGTACAGCTACTCGTCGAAGCAGGCGCTGATGTCAATGCAATGGGCAAGAACGATTGGCCTCCTTTGTGCATCGCGGCTGAGAACAATCACATAGCCGTAGCTGAGTACCTGATCGCTCATGGTGCGGATGTCAACCCTGACAATGACTGGACGCCTTTACAGGAGTCACCTTACTCCAGCAGCGTAGAGATGGTCGAAGTGCTTATCGCTAAAGGAGCTGATATCAATGCGGGTGAAGGTGAATGGACGGCACTTCATGGTGCGGCTGACAAAGAACGCAGGGATATAGCGGAACTGCTAATTCAAAAGGGCGCCAATGTAAATGCCAAAGACAGAAGAGGACATACACCGCTGTACTATGCAATGCGGAGCGAAGATTCGGATATAACAAAACTATTGATTGCCAAAGGTGCCGATATTCAAATGAAGCCTCCGGAAGGCTTGACATTGCTGCACTATATGTCCTCGTACGGCATCCGAGAAATTGTCGAACGGCTTCTGGCTAAAGGCGCCAAGGGCGATGAAAAAGACGATGTGTATGAGTTTACAGCCCTGCACTATGCCGCAAGGTTCGGCCACAAGGACGTGGCAGAGTTCCTTATTGCCAAAGGCGCTGATATCAACGCAAAGGATAAATGGGATTACCAGCCTATACACTGGGCAGCTCATCACGACCGGGCCGATGTGGTTGAATTGTTAATATCCAAAGGGGCTGATATAAATGCAAAGACTTCGTTTGATCAAACACCAATGCAGTTGGCACAGGAGAGAAGAAACACGAAGACTGTCGAACTTCTCCGTAATCATGGAGCTAAAGAATAACTAATCCGTGGCTCGGGTCTCGTGGCCCGTGACACGAAACTATGAAAAGCACGAGGCACAAATTGGTGATTGGTGAGTAATAACCGATTAACTATTTAAGCCATTAACCAAAACAGGAGTTTGAAATGCTGGCTATAAAAGAGTATCAAACAGTAGCAAATATCTCCGGCCCGCTAATGCTGGTCGAGATGGTTGACCAGGCCAAATATGGACATATCGTCGATATCGAGCTCGGTGACGGCTCGATACGTCACGGCCAAATCCTACAGGTTGAAAACGACAAAGTCCTCGTCCAGGTCTTCGAGGGTACACGAGGTATCGACGTTGACAGGAGCACTGTTCGGTTTTTAGCAAAGCCTCTGGAATTGGCTGTCTCGCCGGACATATTAGGCAGGGTTTTTAGCGGCCTCGGTGAGCCGAAAGACGATGGCCCCGCCATCATCCCCGAAAAGCGGCTGGATGTTAACGGCAGGCCGATTAATCCGTATGCCCGCGATTATCCGAACGAATTTATCCAGACGGGCATATCTACGATTGACGGCTTGAATCCGCTCGTGCGCGGCCAGAAGCTGCCGATATTTTCCGGTGCAGGCCTGCCCCACGACCAGATAACCGCTCAGCTTGCCCGCCAGGCAAACGTGCTGGGCAAGGAGGAAGAGTTTGCAGTTGTATTTGCGGCAATGGGAATTACCTTTGAGGCGGCACAATTCTTCATCGACGACTTACAACAGACCGGCGCGATTGAGCGGTCGGTTATGTTTGTCAATCTTGCCAACGACCCTGCGATTGAGCGAATTGCCACGCCCCGATTCGCGCTTACCGCGGCCGAATACTTAGCGTACGAGTTGGATATGCACGTTTTGGTAATCTTGAATGATATGACAAACTACTGCGAGGCGCTTCGGGAGATAAGCGCAGCCAGAAAAGAGGTGCCCGGGCGGCGAGGATATCCCGGCTATCTGTATACTGACCTGGCAACCGTCTATGAAAGGTCCGGACGAATCAAGGGTAAAAAAGGCTCTATTACAACAGTGCCGGTTTTAACAATGCCTGAGGACGACAAGACGCATCCGGTGCCGGACCTGACCGGCTATATTACCGAGGGCCAGATAATTCTATCCCGGCCACTGCATAGAAAGGCGGTCTCGCCGCCGGTTGACGTTTTGCCGAGCCTGTCGCGACTTAAGGACAAAGGCATCGGCGAAGGCAAAACTCGCGAAGACCACGCCGACCTTTACAACCAGCTTTATGCCGCCTATGCCCGCGGCAAAGAGGCCCAGGAGCTGGCAACTATTATGGGTGAAGCAGCCCTTTCAGAAGATGATAAGAAATATATGGATTTTGCCAATAAGTTCGAGGATAGATACGTTTCGCAGGATTACTATGAAGACCGCCCGGTGGAAGCCACCCTTGACCTGGGCTGGGAGCTTCTGAGCATGTTCGAAAACGTTGAGCTAAAGCGCATCGACGTTAAACTTATAGAGAAGTATATGCCACGGTTTCGGAAAAAAGAGCGTGACCAGTGACCCGTGCCTCGTGGCTCGCCTTAAAAAAAACATGAAAGTAAAAGACTATAAAGATTTGAAGGTTTGATAAAAGGGAATTGAGATCGTAGATAAAATATACTCAATAACCGCCAAGTTTCCCAAAGAAGAGGTATATGGTCTGGGGATTCAGATGAGGAAAGCGGCCATATTTCTAATAGAAGGAAGTACATAAAGAAGGAAGAATTAGAAGAATTAACGGAAGATATAAATCACGAGACCCGCATGCTTGTAAGCCTCATCAATAAACTCTAACGAGACACGAGCGACGGGCGACGAGCGACGAACTATGTTAGCTAACGTAAATGCGACACGAATGGAGCTGCTGCACCTGCGAAGGCGGGTGTCACTTGCCAGCCGGGGCCATCGTCTGCTCAGTGAAAAAAGAGACGAGATTTCGCGGCAGTTAATTGCAATTGCAAAACAAATCCAGCCGCTGCGCCAGCAGGTTGAGAAAGAACTGCTGGAAACGTGCCGGCGGTTTATGCTGGCCCGTGCGACAATGGAGCCGGAACATATAAAGGCAGCCCTCGAAGTTCCTACTAAAAAGTTCAGCCTGGCCGTCGAGTTCTCTCGCATAATGAATGTAAAGGTGCCGCATCTGGCTAAAGAAATGGCCGGCGAAATTATCTGCTACGGCTTTGCGACGACATCCGGCGAAATGGATGTAGCATTACTGGCCCTCGAGAGAGCTTTTGACCGTTTGATTGAATTAGCGGAGAAGGAAAAGCAGGCCCGCCTGCTTGCTATCGAGCTTCAGATGACCCGCCGAAGGGTCAATGTCCTGGAGCACGTTGTCATTCCCGAATTGCGCGAGACTATTAGATTTATCTTTGACAAATTAGCCGAAGCAGAACGCGACAACATCTCCCGACTTATGAAAATAACTGATATCATACGAGCCTGACACGGGAACCATCCCACGAAGTCATTCGTTTTGCCAATCCCGAATAACGTAGGCAATCTGTTAAAATTTTCTTGAATTTCATGAAAACAATCACAAGAATATTACAGTGCTTTTACACGATCATTTATTTGAGGATACAAAATGGGAAAAAGAAGAGAGACAGTAACAAGGGTTATCGATGGTGATACTTTTTTGACCAAATCCAGGAAACATCCGGTGCGCCTTGCTAATATTGATGCTCCTGAAAAAGGTAGAAAAGGAGGGAGCAAAGCTACTCAGAAATTGAGGAATCTCATCCAAGGCAAGAAAGTCGAAGTCCGTACTGTGGCCCGAGACACATATGGAAGAGCTGTCGCAAATGTTAAAAGAGGCCGTATATCAGTGAACAAGGCAATGAGCCGAAGAACGAAAAGATAAGTTGAATCAGAAATATCAGAATTTCCCCGGAAATCATTATCTGTAGCCAGTACCCCGAAGCTGTGATGGGAAAATATTCGCTTAAAGCTGAATTTAATAAATTTTTCGGTCGCTTAAACCAGTGTACGGACTTATTGCTTAAGATATTTGAGGCTAAGGAAGTTGTAATACCACCAGAGAAAAGGAAAGAAATCTTGACAGAAATTCTCCCATCTGAAAAGAAACAGATTCACGAAGCTTTTGTATTAAAGATTTATGTTGCATGGGAGGTTTTAGTAGAAAATCTACTTGTTGAATGCTTAAGTTGCGATCCGTCAAAGTATGCAGATTACAAAGGAATTAAGTTAGCCAAAAGATTGACAAAAAATGTTTGCAGGGGCCTTATTTCTGGACTTGGTTACTTTGATTTTAAAGATATAGGAGACCTTAAAGGCAAGGCAAATAATATTCTTATTCCAAAATTCAATCCTTTTACAAAGATTCCACGAGATGCTGGTAACAAGATTGACGAATTCTGCGTAATAAGAAATTATCTGGCTCATTACAGCGACAAGTCCAGGCAATCTCTTAAGCGCATGTATAAGAACAAATACAATTTGCAATTCCGTGAGCCGGGCGAGTTCTTTTTTGAGTTTGATAAGCAGAATAAACAAATTCGCTTCGCAAATTATACTAATGCCTTCATGAAAGCTGCTGATGAAATGGGTATATTTCTTGGCATTTACTAAGAAATTTTTTTGACGAACTACCTTTGATTTAGTACACACATATTCCCCCACATCTTTTTTTGAAAAGAAAACGACTTTTTCAATAGCTCCGATTACACTTTTGTCAGCCGAATGTGTCTGCTTAGCCAGAGAAGACGGCCATTAGAATGCCGGTGATGACGACGCCGATGGTGGGCAGCAAGAGCTTCAAAATAATTTTTAAAAGAGAAGTTTGAAAATAACTGGCTGATAAGGACAAGCAAAGGTGAACGGGTGTCAGCCAAAGGCCACAAAGCAAGCCGGAAAAGGCCAACACTTCCAGCCCCATCCTGGCCTGCGAGCCGGTTCCGATAAAGCCGATAAGGAATGGATACGTGA
>JGI24422J19971_10002931_pt1 | contig 10656 bp, 9 predicted proteins | sample DeeMarSWOR152_54_FD_19971 | JGI IMG/M metagenome (IMG submission 19971)
CCTTTCTCTGTTCGTTGTTAGCCGAAGTTGTAGTGCTTTGTTACGGCCTCAGTAACGTTCCACGTGCATTCGAGTTCCTCGGGGAAGACCACCAGATCGCCTGGGCCAAAGCTTACCGAATCTTTGCCATCTGTAACCGTTACTTTGCCTTCTATTAGAAGGCAGGTTTCTTTCTCCGTGTATGCCCAGTCGAAGGTGCTTGGCCGGCACTTCCAGATCGGCCAAACCTTGCAGGCCGCCGCCTCTTCATCCGACGGCTTTTTGACAATCACATCTTTTACCGTTGGCATATTGTTTTGCTCCTTTGACTATTTTCAATTCAGGCTGTATTATACCTGAAAGAGTCCATTTTGGAATAGGCAATAATTGATTATTGGCTATTCCACTACGAACTATGAACTACGAACTATGAACTACGAACTGAAAAGGAAATATTATGGACACGGTTTTGCAGACAAACATAGCAGGATGCGAGCCGAATCGAGGCAAGGTTCGTGACATATATGATTTGGGCGATAAGCTGCTCATAGTCGCGACCGACAGGATAAGCGCTTTTGATGTTGTTATGGCTAACGGCATACCCTATAAGGGGATTATTCTAACGCAGATTTCGCGGTTCTGGTTCGATTTTTTAAGGCCGTATATCGAGCACCATTTCATAAGCGATGATGTGGCAAGTTTTCCCGAGCCGTTTTGCAACTTTCCCGACCAGTTGGCCGGACGGAGTATGCTGGTTAAGAAAGCTGACGTCTTGCCGATTGAATGTGTGGTACGAGGGTACGTGGCAGGCTCGGGCTGGAGAGAATACCAAGAAAGCGGCACAATCTGCGGCCAGAAGCTGCCGTCCGGGTTAAGACAGTGCGGGAAGCTACCGGAGCCTGTTTTTACGCCGGCAACCAAGGCTGAGAGGGGAACACACGATGAGAATATCAGTTTCCAGCGATGTGTGGATATTATAGGCCAAGGGTCGGCTGTGTACGTCCGTGATAAGAGCATAGAGATTTTCCAAAAGGCCGGCAGCTACGCCGAGAGCAAAGGGCTAATCCTGGCTGATACGAAGTTTGAGTGGGGAGTTGTTGATGGTAAGATTATTTTGATTGATGAGGTTTTGACGCCGGACTCTTCTCGCTTTTGGCCTGCGGACAAATACGAAGTCGGCAGGGACCAGGAGAGTTTTGACAAGCAGTTTGTCCGTAATTTCCTTGAGAGCATAAATTTCGACAAATCGGGACCGGGCGTAGAGCTGCCCGAAGATATTGCGGCAAAGACCAGCAACAAATACATCGAGGCCTACGAGCGGCTGACGGACAAGAAATTCGAGGCGCGAATGAGCTGACACTTGAGTAAAAGAATCGCCACATTTCAATGGATGCAGTTGCTGGTACTTTCGGGAGTGCATTTTTTTGCTGACCTTTTCGGGAATATGCTGCCCGCTATTCTACCGGCAATCCGAGAGCAATTCAAATTGAGCCTGTCTCTGGCGGGCCTCGTTTTAGTTGCGCTTTATATGACGAGCAACGGCGTTCAAGTCCTGACCGGCCATATGCGTGCCGACAAGACCAGGCCGCTGTTTTTGCACCTCGGTTTGATTTTGGCAACGAGTATATGCCTGTTAGCTGTTCTACCGCGGCAGAGCAACGCCTTTTCGGCAATGATTTTCCTGGCCGTTGTCAGCGGCTGTGGAATTGCGATAGTACACCCGGAAGGGCTAAGGGCCATTCACTCGCTCGTGCGGATTCCGGCGGCAATCAGCACTGCGGTTTTTATGGCCGGCGGCTTCCTGGGATACGCAAGCGGGGGAGCGGTCTCGACTATTTTGGTATCCCGATTCGGCCTGGAGGGTTTGTATCCTTTGATTCTCTGCCCCGCTATCGGAATTTTAATGGTTATTTTCCTGAAAATCCGTTTAGCCGTTGAGCCGAAGTTGAGCAATCAAAACGAATTTGGATCCGGCATGATTAAGAACAGGCTGCCTTTCCGGCTTATAATGGTTATGGCTATGCCCGCAGCTATCTCTACAACCATTCTTGTTTCGCTGCTGCCCACAGCACTGAACGAGCTTGGCTTTGAGCTTACTTTCGGCGGTTACTCCGCAACGATATTCGGTCTCGGAGGGGTGTTAGGCTCGCTTGTGTGGGGTGGTATCGCCCACAAAAAAGGTGGACTGCCATGTTCAATTATCGCATTTTTTCTTGTGATTCCTTTCCTCGTGGCATATCTGATATTAATAGATAACAGAATGGCTATATGGATGCTGTTTGGTGCCGGCTTTTGCTCAATCTCAGCGTACATACTGATGATCACATTAGCCAGAGAGGCCAGCGGCCTGACTCTTGGACAGCGAATGGGCTTTATAGTAGGCGGTACCTGGGCATTGGCCAATGTTGTTTTTATGGCCTTGCTGCCAGCCGCAGAGTATCTCGGTACGCGTTTCTTCCTGAAATTCGTGCCTTTGGGTTACTTATTTTCGGGGATTTTTGGACTGTTAATTATGCTCAAAATACAAAGCCAGCCAACGAGAAATAAGCCTTAAATAGCCGAAATCGGGAAAGTTTAGAGAACATTGTCCTTGTGTGCCGCGAAAAAAATTAGCAGCGGGATTATTTCTTCAGAAAAATTTTACACAAAAAAGNCACCGNGTTGTTATTACTATGTGGAAACTGAAAATTTTCAGGTTTCANGGAAGATTGGAGTCTGATGTATGAATTATTTAAAGCGAGCAGAGGCCTTCAGGCAGCTAAGAGAAAANCATGCTGGTTTCCTGGCCTCTGTCCTCTGGAAACTCACAGGCGACAGGGAGCTTTTTACCGAGGCTTTGCAGTATTCATTCCTGGGAATGTGGCAGNATATCGANAAGCTCANCGGCAAAAAGGCTGGGGCGTACATCTACAGAATCGCCTTNTCGGGAGCGTCCAAGGCGTGGCGAGAAAGGTCCGGCAGGAATGGAGAAATGCCCCGAACCNGNNTCGATGTCGAGAAAAGGCCGGATGAAGAAATTGANCGGGCTGAATTGGTCGGAAAAGTAAAACGGGCGATAACCCAGCTTCCAGCCAAGCAGGGAAAAGCGGTAGTGATGCGATACCTTGAACAACAGGATTACGGCAATATCGCCGCGGAACTGTGCTGCACTGAAGCAGGAGCAAGGTCGCACGTATCCAAGGCGATTGCTACCTTGAAAAGAAAATTGGCAACAGTGGGAGAATGGGGGTAATAGAATGAATAAAGAAAGTATTAATATTGAAGAAATCCTCAAAAGTATCGGCAGCGAGCCTGTGCTGGCCGAGGTGCACAAAATCGCTCAGGAAACAGCAAGAGACTTTTCTGAAGCTTTACCGAAGCCGAGGCGACTTAGACCGCATATTATATTGGAATATGTCCTCAAGAGCCGAATAACGGAACTCGCCGCCGCGGCGGTTGTAGTAATCGCTGTGCTTTTTGGACTCAACATAATTGGCGACACCAGTGGTGTTGCCTGGGGCCAGGTACTCAACAATATGCAAAAAGTCGGGGCATTTGCATACCGTATGAAGCTGAATATGGTAGGGATGCTCGATAAAAAGGACAGTGTGGAATTGGAAGTAGAGGGTTGGGTTTCCGCGGAGTATGGCGTCCGCACAAACACATACAAAGCAGGTAACCTGCGCACGAAAGGCTATCTTTCCATAGCAGATCGAGTGGCTGTAACGGTTATACCCAGAGAAAAGGCGTATTTGCGTATGACGTTAACTGACGAGCTTTTCGATAAGATCCAGAAGGAATTTTACGACCCAAGAAAACTGGTCGAAGAGTTTATGAAGTACGAGTATACGAAACTGGGACGCAGCACCATCGACGGCATTGAAGTTGAAGGTATCGAGTGCCGTGATCCCAGAGTCGCAAGTGACACCCTTAGCAGTATTGCAGGAGAGCTAATTGGCAATGTGGTCGCACGTCTTTGGGCTGCTGTGGAGAATGATTTGCCAGTGAGACTCCAAATCGAAGTCTTTGCAGAAAACGGTGAAAAGGCGCTTGATATGGTCGCGTATGGGTACCAGTGGGATATCGAGATTGACCCACGCGAGTTTGAGCCTGACATACCGGATGATTATAAGATGGTAGCAGATGTGGAACTTTCGGCAGATGAGAAAAGTGTTGTGGAAGGCCTGCGTTTCTTTGCTGAGTATGCCGATGGTAAGTATCCGAGCGAGATGTCGGCTATTGCAATGGCGAGGGAGCTTCGCGCCGCTCTGCTGGCGAGATTCGGTGGAGAGCCACCCTGGCCACCAAAACCGGGAGATGAAAAGAGGGCAATGAGTTTAGAAATGTCTATTCGTTTCTACGCAGGATTGGTGATAGAAGATAAAGACCCTGCATACTATGGCGATAAGGTCACGGCAGAGTTCCCCCACGCGGTACTGATGCGGTGGAAGACAGATGATGGCAAGTACAGGATAATCTTTGGAGACCTGACTGCGCGGGATGTTACCGCTGAGGAGCTGGCTGAACTTGAAGCTATACCCTTGAACACCAAGCCCAAAGCCATTAAACCGCAGCCGGCCAACGGCGCAGAGGGTACAGTCCTTACAGGATTAAAACTGAGCTGGATGCCCACAGCGCAGGCAAACAAGCACAAAGTGTTTTTTGGAACCAGTGTTGACAATATGTCTCTGTTGGACGAGGTAACAACCGATTATATCGGACTTCCGGAGCTGAAAAGAGGCACAACCTATTACTGGCGCGTTGATGAGGTTCAGCCGGATGGTTCGGTAGCAGCCGGAGATGTTTGGAGCTTCAACACAGGCAGGCTGGTGGCCTGGTGGAAACTCGATGATGGCTCCAGCAATACCGCCGTTGATTCAAGCGGCAACGGCCATAATGGCACACTCGCGGGCGACCCAAACTGGGTCGATGGAATAGCAGGTGGTGCCCTTGCCTTCGACGGAGATGGTGACTACGTGGATATCGGCAAAGACCCAAGCTTCGACATTACCCGGCAAATCACAGTCTCGGCCTGGATAAAGGTCAGCGCGTTCGACAGAGATTGGCACGCCATCATTGCTAAGGGAGATAGGGCTTGGAGACTGCAAAGGAACTGGAACAAAGACACACTCGAATTTGCCTGCTCCGGTCTCGTTGTCCCCGACACGAGCTGGGGCCAAATCTACGGCACCACGGATGTCAACGATGGACATTGGCATCACGTTGCGGGCGTCTACGACGAGGAAAAACTCTATCTGTATGTAGACGGCAAATTGGATGCCTCCGCCGAAGCCCCCGGAACCATACGCATCAATGATGAGCCGGTTTACATCGGCGAAAACTCGCAAACACCGAACCGCTACTGGAATGGCCTGATTGACGACGTCCGCATCTACAGCTATGCGCTGAGCCACGACGAGATATCAGCAATTGCTCAAAGTGCTCTACTATTTTCTCAGCCCAAATAGGTCCCACGATAGCTACTAAGCAAAAAAAATTGAAGAAAATTGTGTGTTAGTCGTTTTAAATTAAAGTAGAGGTTCAAATGAAAAAAAAGGAGATTGAAATGAAAAACTTAAAGAACCAGCGTTTGATATGGACACTTGTACTCTTGATATCAGTGTTTTCAGGTGCCTTTCAGGCAGTAGCGGCTCAGGTCGAAACAGAGAAACGGTACTATGGCATTGAAGTAAACGGAGTGTTATGCGGATACGTAGAGGCCAATATTTCGCCTATGGTAAAAGATGGTAAAGATATGATGTTGGAGGAAGAAAATGTATTTGTCATGCTTTCTGCATTAGGGAGCAAATTTAATACGGAAGTCAAGACTCAATGCCACGTGGACCCGCAAACCAGCGGCTTCACCTATTCAAATATTGATATTTCGCAGGGAGAAGTAAAGCTGGGTATAAAGGTGGTAATAGAGGACAATATCGCTCATTATACTTCTACAATGGGCCCAAAGCCGAAAGANATAGAGCTCTCACCGGATGTTATCCTCGGCGATACACAGCTCTTCTCACAACTTACAAAGGATTTTGCAGGCAGTAACGTCCGGAAGAAGTATAAAGTGCTGGACGTTATGGAAGGGGAAATCCAGGAATCAACATACACAAAAGTAGGAACTGAAAATCTGCAATTGATAGGCAAAACTTACAACGCGATTATTATTGATCAGTTGAATCATAAAACAGGTGTAAAAGTAAAATGGTGGCTTGATACAGAAAACAGCCGCATGCTGAAAGCAAATCTCCCCAATGACCGAAATATATATTTAACTGACCGCTCAGTTGTAGACAGGATTAAGCTGGCGAAAATCGATGATAACCTCTTTGCCAAGGTTGATGTGGCGATTGCGGATGTTCAAGCCATATCATACATGAAGGTCAAGGCAAGCATTGAACCTACAGGATTGTGGGTGACCCGGGAGGGTCTTAACATATCCGGCCAGCGTTTTACAGGCACTATAAATGACAATCTGGTCGAAGGTGTCTTTGAGATAGAACATAAGAAGTACGATGGTTCGGACGCCCCGCCTTTTCCTGCGGATTTCAGCAAAGACGAGTCTGTGAAAAAGTATCTCGAACCGGAGGAATTGCTCGAATCGGATGATCCTGTCCTGGTCAAAAAAGCCCGGGAAATAACTAAAGGCTCAAAAGATTCCTGGGAGGCGGCATGCCGCTTGAGCAAATGGGTTGCCGAGAATATTGGTTATGCCATTCCCGGTGGAGGAACCGCTCGCAAAACCTACGACATCAAAGCCGGGGAATGCGGGGCACACTCACTTCTTCTGGCCGCTTTTTGTCGGGCAGTTGGAATACCGGCACGTGTTGTCTGGGGATGTATGTATGTCCCCAATTATGGCGGAGCCTTTGGACAGCACGGGTGGAATGAAATATACATGGGCAAGGCAGGATGGATACCTGTCGATGCCACTGCCTTTGAGACTGATTATGTGGATTCCGGCCACATCCGCATCGGAGTCTATCAGGCCCTTGCTACCGCCCTTAATCCCAAGAAAATGGAAGTGCTTGATTATAGGGCCGGTTCAATGAAAATGGGACAGGCTGAGGAGGCCGTGCCTGGAAAATATGAAGCATACGTAGGTGAGTATGCCAGCATCTCGAAAAATTTGGTAGTAAAGGTATTTGTTCAGGGCGGAAATCTGGCCGTTGATATTCCAGAGAAAATTGTCCTGGCGATAAATGACCCCGATGAAGAGGGATTATGGTACAGTAAATTATCGAACCAGTTATATTGCACATTTGAGAAAATTGATTCGGGCAAAGTTATAGAAATGCAGCTACATCAAATTATTACTCTGCCGAGGAAATCAGGACCTGAAAAAGTAAATGGTAATGTTCCCGAAAAATTCAGGCCTTATCTTGGCAAGTATTCACTTGCGGCTCTGCAAGCTGAATTTACGGTACTTTACAAAGATGGCAGCCTGGCAGTGGACGACCCGCTTGCAAAGAAGGTTATTAAGCTGCAGCCTCCGGATGAAAAAGGTAGATGGGTCGACGAGCTTAACAAAAATGCAATCTTCTTCGAGCTGGATAACCAGGGCAATGTCGAATCAATGAATATAGATTCGGTTACTAAATTTCAGCGGTGATAACCTACTGCCCCTGCAGGAGAAAAGTAAAATGAAACAGATATCTTTGTAGATGAAGAAAATCTATGCCGAATGCGTATCTTAAGCTATCATGCTGAACAAAGCGAAGCATCTGGCCTTAGCAAAGGATAACTGCATCATAACAGCGTTGAGCTTCTTCGCTCCATTTCGTTCCGCTCAGAACGACAAACTATTTTATATTACTGTTAATATAACACTTACGATCATTATTGCAACCAAATTGGTCAATTTGAGTAAATTAGTAATGTTGCTGCTAAAAATCGAGGCATATAATGATTAATTTTGAGAAGAAAGAAGAGGTAGTACCAGTTTGCCCACACTGCAAAAAAGAGCTTGCAAAGGTGTGGTTTCAGCAGCTAAAGCGGGACCTGGGGAAGCGCTGCATCTACTTCTGACCCGAGTGTAAGTCCTGTCTCGGTGTTTCGCATAGGAAAGGAATCGCCCCATTTGGTTTGTGAGCTGTTATATAAGAACGAAAAGACTCATTCAGGTAAAATATAGTATGTCTTTGAATGCTTCCTACATAAAGCATTTGGTTGTTTTGGCCGATTCGAACAAAAAACAACTAAAAGAGAATTGAGCTTACTGAGTGCTTGCAATGTTTATCGCAAAGGCCAGCCTTGTTTCGCTCGGCCTTTTTTATGCGCTTTTAAAGGAAGCACAGAACAAAGGTGTTTTTTTTCTGATTTTTCCTGATTTTTTCGGGACGTTTTCCCCTCTCTACACGTTTATAATTACGATGATAGCTGGAACTGACACAAAACGGATAAAGAGGCAAACGACCTTGGCGTCGAGCAAAGTCGAAAATATTGATTTAATCAAGGAAGCGTGCAGCGATCCGGACGCTTTTGCACAGCTCTACCTCTTGCATTACTATGATGTATTTCACTATTGCCTGCGCCGGCTGTTCCACCGCCACTGTGCCGAAGACGTAACTTCAACTGTGTTCTTTAAAGTTATGCATAACTTAAGCTCTTTTGATGGAAAAGTAACGGACTTTAGACACTGGCTTCTTCGCATCGCCACCAACGCCGTTAATGACCACCTGCGCGATTCCAAAAGAAGGACGGATGTAATTCGGAAAATTGTAAAAAATACCCATACTGAATCTAACTTTGTAATTCCATCCGATGATAAGCTGCTTGAAAAGAAAGTTCTATTAAAACGGGCTCTTTTAAGCCTAAAACCAAAGTACCAGACTGTCATCACTTTGCGTTTTTTTGAAAATATGAAGTTAACCGAAATAGCCGCTTGTTTGGGGAAAAATCCCTCTACAGTGCGCAGTTGGCTCGCGCGCGCTACCACAAAACTGCGCAAAAAGCTGGATGCTGCTATGAATAGTGGAGGGTCAGTATTATGAACGATAACGAAAAATACATCGCAGAATTTGTAAAAGATATTCCTTTTGATAACCCGGATAATAAACATCGTGATAAGCTGAAAAATCAGCTCTTGCATGCCTTCCCCAAACATCGGCTCCAACTGACAGTTCACAATGTCAGAGTCTGGAGAATCATTATGAAAGGTAGAATACCAAAACTGGCCGCCGCGGCGGTGATAATATTCGCAGCGTTTTTGGCGCTGAATTTCTTCGACAAAACGTCCGGCATTGTCTGGGCCGAAGTTGTCAAACGCCTCGAAGATATCAAGACAGGGGCCTACAAAATCACTACGGACATCAAAGCCATGCCGGGAACCCCGGAAGGATATACGACCCACATTACACAGGATGTTACGCTCTCTTACGAACAAGGCGCCGTCCGCATAGATTCGTCGTTACAGGTTCCCAGCGGAACAAGGAAATCGCATACTTACATCCTATTCGAGGAAAGCGTCCTCATCACAGTAGTACCGGCCAAGAAGCAGTACTTCAAGGTGACGATCAGCGATGAACAAATGAAAAAGATGGAGGATGAAAAGGGCGACCCAGTAACACTGCTCAAGGCCATGCTCGAGCACGAATACACCGAACTGGGACGTAAGAAAATCGACGGCGTCGCAGCCTGGGGAATCGAGGTGTCCGATCCCAAACTGGGCACGAAGATGGGATCTTTTATCAGCGGCGGAATGTTCGATGAGACGATTGTTCAGCTTTGGGTCGATGAGAAGCACGAGCTTCCTATAAGGATTAGCGCCACAGGATCATCCAAAGACGGCAAGGCTTCGATGGAAACGGTCTATGACAATTTTCAGTGGGATATCGAGATCGAACCGGCCTTGCTCAAACCTGAGATTCCGGATGACTACAAACTCATGGCACAGAGAAAGTGGGAAACGGGCAATGAGGGTGAGGAGATCATCGAGGTTCTGCGACTGTTTGTAGAATATGCCGACGGTAAATACCCGGCCAGCCTGAAAACGATGACCGTGGCCAAGGCAATTGCCCCGGCGCTTAAAAAGAAATTCCCGCCCGGTTCTCCGGAGCCGAGCAAGGAGCTTCTCGCCAGCTTCATGAGGGTCGATAGGGTCGGCATGATGTATACCACTCTGGAAAAAGACGGCAAAGACCCGGCTTATTACGGTGATAAAGTATCCGCCGAATCACCCGATGCAGTGCTGTTTCGCTGGAAGATCGACGATGATACATATCGAGTCGTCTTCGGCGATCTGAGGACAGAAGATGTTTCGGCTGAGAAGCTGGCCAAACTCGAAGCTCACTCGAATATAAGGGAAAAGTAAAATGAACAGAGATATTCTTGCATATATCGCCATGGGCATCCTCGGAACAGCAACTGTCGTTACCGTAGTAGTGGGCGCGGCAAAAGGCAGCTTTGATGTATTACTGATGGGAGTAGCTATCGGTATTTATGCCGTTATCATTGGTTCTGTCACGTCCGCCAAAAACGAGCTTAAGACGGAAATAAAAGGATTAAAAAACGAAATCAAGAATTTCCATAAGTTGTCCAAAGTCGACTGAGCATTATCCCCCTATTTCTATGTCACTGTGTAAATGAAATTGGCCTCTTTAAGATAAAGAAAATATATACCAGATGCATATTTTGTATGGGCAACTTGATGTGCCTGTGGAGAACCATATTCAAATGGCCTCTGGCTGTTAAAAA
>JGI24422J19971_10002932_pt1 | contig 10651 bp, 9 predicted proteins | sample DeeMarSWOR152_54_FD_19971 | JGI IMG/M metagenome (IMG submission 19971)
GCTTCCATGATATTCCTAGCCCTGATGGACATAACCTTCAACATACAAAACGGCCTTTATCCCCTCATTGCCCTCTCAAACCAGATGGTGTTTGAACTTGTGATAAACCTGTGGACTTTAGTGCTGGGCATCACTCTCATTGCCCATTTGTGGCCAATCCTCACTTAACATAGGGGACAGAGATTTCAGATTACACCTACCCATAATAAGCTGCAAATCTGTTTTAGCAGTGTTGCCCTCGTTGTTTGTTTTGGTCTAGGGGAGAGATTTGTTTCAGGCAAGGCGCTATAANCTAAGTTTATCTAGATGTTAAAACCACATCTTTGATTGCTTTCTTAATTTTCTCTTTGTTCGGTAAAAGTTCTTCCTCTAGTACCCGGCTGCATGGAATCGGTACGCGTGGTGTAGCAACTCTCTTCGGTGGGGCTTTTAACGGGATTCCCCTTTCAACCACTCTTGTAATAATCTCGCCCGTTACTCCAAAGTATATGTAGTCTTCGTCTGCAACCACCAGTCTTTTCGTCTTCTTAGTCGAGTTAACGATTGTTTCAGTGTCTAACGGCACGAGTGTTCTTGGATCAACCACTTCAACGCTTATTCCTTCATCCTCCAATTCTTCAGCTGCCTTAAGTGAGTCATGAACCATGTTAGCTGTTGCAACAACCGTTACGTCTTTGCCTTTTCTTTTTACATCTGCTTTGCCAAAGGGTATCGTATATGGCTCATCTGGAACCTCGCCCTCTATGTGCGCAAACGCGTAGAAGATTTTGTGCTCGAAAAACATTACAAAATCGTCGTCTCTGATCGCTTGAATCAGCAGTCCCTTAGCATCATATGGAGTAGAGGGTACAACAACCTTTATTCCAGGAACATGGGCAAAAATCGAATACAATACTTGTGAGTGATGGGCTGAAGCTCCGAATCCTCCTCCGACAGTTGTTCTAAGGACAACAGGAAATCTGCACTGACCCCCAGACATGTATCTTATTTTAGCCAGTTGATTGTAGATTTGATCCATGGCTACTCCAAAGAAATCGCAGAACATCAATTCAACGACAGGTCTTAAACCGCAAATCGCAGCTCCTCCAGCTGCTCCTATGAATGCTGCCTCGCTAATTGGGGTGTCTCTTACTCTTTCTTCACCAAATATCTTCCATAGGTCTCTTGTGACGCCGAAAATTCCTTCGGCTCTACCTACATCTTCTCCGATGAGAATTATCGATGGATCTCTCTCCATTTCCTGTTTCAATGCTTCGTAAATGGCGTCTGCGAAAGTTTTCTTGGGCATTTTTATACCTCCACCCCATCTGACATATCAGTGTAGGCTTCTTTAGGATCTTGATCGGGGCTTTCTCTTGCAAACTTAACTGCTTCTTCGATTTCCTTTGTTATTTCTTCGTCTATCTTAGTTAATTCCTGTTCTTTGGCGATCCCATTTTCAACAAGCTTCTTTCTAAATCTTGGAATAGGATCTCTCTTGGCGCAATCGTCGATGTCTTCTTCGCTCCTATATAACTGTGGGTCTCCCACGTAGTGCCCTCGTTGCCTACACGTTAAACAATGAACGATTGAGGGAATGCCTTCTGACCTTGCTCTATGAGCAGCTTCCCCAACGGCTTCGTAAACCGCTATCGGATCGTTTCCATTGACCGTAACTCCCCCAATTCCATAGGCGCGTCCTATATCTCCAAGATTTTTTATGTTTCTCGTCTTTCTCGGATCTCCAGGCTTAGGCCAACTTACCGTTCCTTCGCTGAATCCGTTGTCCTCTATTAAGAATATAACTGGAAGATTCCAAACAGCTGCTAGGTTCATCCCTTCGTGGAATATTCCCTGCACAAATGCTCCGTCTCCTCCGAAAATGACGCTTATTCTCCCTTCTTCTTTTAACTTGGAAGCTAAGGCTGCTCCTACTCCGATTCCTACACCTCCACCAACTATTCCAAATGCACCTAATATGCCGAGACTGAAGTTAGCTATGTGCATCGATCCGCCTTTACCTTTGCAGTAGCCAGTTGCTTTACCCATGATCTCTGCAAGCATCTTCTTTACGTCTCCGCCCTTTGCAATAAGGTGCCCATGACCTCTATGATTACTTGTAATGTAATCTCCCGGTTCTAAGGCTGCCATGCAACCAGTAGCTATGGCTTCTTGACCGATGTAGAGATGTGCAAACCCCGGTAGTTCACCTCCGAAAAATAATTCGCCTGTTTCCTCTTCGAATTTTCTTATTCTAACCATGGTTCTGTACATCCACAGGAGCTTTTCTTTAGAAATTTTTTTCATAACCATCCTTCTTCACCCGCGAGATCAATTAGTCTGTCAAGTAATTTTCTATTTAGCTTTTGTGTCGTATCGAATCACCGAGTCTTCCATCTTGTAGCGACATCTCACAAGGGCTCATTCTTAGGACCGATAGTCAAGCTATCTTGCACAATTCTTTTATGAATTGTTAGATGAAGTACGTGTGGGAGTTTAAGGTGCCAGTTGAAGTTAAGATGCCGAAATGGGGAATGATGATGAAGGAGGCGAGAATAATCCAGTGGCTCAAAAAAGAGGGAGACATTGTCAAAAAAAGAGAGCCTTTAGTGGAAGCTGAAGCTGAGAAAATAGTTAACGCAGTGGAGGCCCCAGTTTCAGGTAAACTAATAAAGATAATTGCGCAAGAGGGAGAAGTTTATCCCGTAGGTGCCACCCTTGGATTAATAGAGCCTGAAGGATGAGTGAAGTGAACCAGAAAACTCCTTATGAAAATGTCGTACAAACGATTTCTTTGAAAAAATATCCTCGAGCGACGATAGCTACAAGGTTACACCAAAGCTACTCCACCAAGGTTCACCTTAGCTTTTCAGTTAAACTAGACATGTCTAGAGTCAAAGAAGCAAAAGAACAGTTGAAAAAGGAAATCGAAGAAAAGTATGGAGCAAATCTCTCGTACACAGGAATCTTAATCAAACTAGTCAGTAAAGCTTTGAGGCAACATATGAATTTGAACTCGATCATAGAAGATGACGAAGCAAAAGTCATCGAAAACATCAACATTTCTGTGGCGGTTCAAAGCGAAAAATTCGGGTTAGTTGTTCCGGTGATGAGAGACGTTGACAAGAAACCGTTAGGAGTCGTATCTAAAGAATTAGATGAAATAGCTGAAAAAGCAAGAAAAGGGACATTGACTTTTGACGATGTCATTGGAGGGACGTTTACGATTTCGAATTTAGGGATGCTTGATTCGGTGGATAGCTTTACTCCAATAATTAATCCTCCACAGTCTGCGATTCTCGGCGTGGGTAGAATAATCGATGAAACCATAGTAGTTAATGGCAGAGTTGAAGTCAGACCCGTGTGCACGTTTAGTTTGACAGTTGACCACAGACTGATAGATGGATATCCAGCTTCGCAGTTCTTGGCAACGCTGAAGAAAATTGTTAGCGATCCTCTACCACATTTAGAGGAAGGATAGCCCTTTTTATAGGTGCACTTCTATTCGAGCTTCCTATAGTTCCATTTATCTTTGCAATATTTTTCTTTGCAAAGCCTTTTCGCGAGTTCTTCCTCCTCTTTTGTAAGCTTTCCCTCAACTAGCTGAATTTTGCACGTTTCTTCAAAGCCTTTCTTAAGTGCCTCCTTTACATCTGAAATACGTACTTCGCCAATTTTTTCTTTGAAAGTGGTTACTTTCCTCTTTAAAACCCGTAGGACATTAGACATCATCCGTAAATTTGAACTCACCAATAAAGTGCCATGAACAAGAACCGCTCTCCACCTTATACATCCTGCCATTCCTGAAACCTTTTCTCCGTCGATTTGAATTTCGTTTGGAGGTTTAAATTCTGCATCTAAACCAAGAACGTTGAGTCCCCAAACAACTCCTTCGCTGACAACTCGAAAGATTTCAAGAATGTCCTTCGGAACCAAAGGGTGATCTTTGCTTAAGAAGAGGGAGTAATTCAGGTTTCCAAGGTCTTGATAGACGCATCCTCCTCCGGTCATCCTTCTCGCGATCGTTGTCTCATATTTTTTGCACATCTCAATGTTAACTTCTGACTGCACGCCTTGAAAATATCCAACAACAACCGCGTTTACGTTTCTCCAAAATCGGAGAGTGCTTGACGCCATCCCGCTGCCTACAATTCTTAAAATGGCTTCTTCTACCGCCAAGTTCATACAAGGATTCGCGTACTCTAAATCAAGCAACCTCCATTCTTCCATAGGTCATCCCCACTTCAAGTGCTAAAAAGAGAACAAACTTCCTTTATTACTCTCATCTTCGTAAATCAACACTCGCAACCACATCTATGCTTCCAGTCTCAAAAGTTTTCTTGATATGCAATAAATCCTGCATCTACTGCCTATTGAAGAATGGTGAAACGGAGTTAGATTTAATAGTCGCCACAACACAAAATGTCACTCCACACATTCATAAAAAAAGGAGAGAAACAAGAAAAATGAGAGAAGTTGTAATAGCTGACTACCTACGATCAGCATTTTCTCGATCCAGACCTAGACAACCCGAACGAGACAAATTCAACAGTCTAAGAATAGACCATGTCGCTGCCATGTTGATAAAGAAAATCGTCGAAAGAACCAAAGTTAATCCTCACGACATTGGCGAAGTTCAGGTATCAAGTGCCTTTGGCGTATGGGAACAATGGACATACGGAGGCCGATCAGTTTCACTGCTGGCTCATCTACCGGACTACGTCCCAGCGGTTTTCATTGATAAACAGTGTGGTTCTTCCATGACCGCCGCGCATATGGGCGCCATGGAAATCATGACCGGTTACACAGATATCACAATCTCCTGCGGAATGGAACACTTAACCCACGTTCCAATGGGAGTCGAGAACCAATGGATCAGTCCACCGATGGACTTGGCCACCGAGGAAGAGTATAAACATTACGACATGCAAACAGGGTTTTTCATGGGAAATACAGCTGAGAAACTTTTCGAAGAAGGAGCGGAAAAGCACGGGATAACAAAGGAAGACATGGACAAGTGGGCTTTGAGAAGTCATCAACTGGCAGCGAAGGCCCAAGAAGAAGGCTTCTTCAAAGACGAAATCCTGCCCGTTGAAGTCACTCTTCCCGACGGCTCAAAAGAAGTGATTGACCGGGACCTCAGCGTAAGGCCTGACACATCACTGGAAATGATTCAAGGTCTTCCACCAGCTTTCAAAGAAGGCGGAGTGATAACAGCGGGAAATTCTTCCCCACTAAACGCCGGAGCCTCGTGCTTAATGCTTACTTCAAAAGAAAAAGCCAAAAAGCTAGGTGTAACTCCGCTGGCAACTATCAAAGGATTAGGCTGGGCAGCGGTTCCCCCAGCAGTCATGGGCAAAGGCCCTGTTCCCGCCAGTCGGATGGCACTTAAACACGCTGGGCTAGAAGTCAAAGAAATCGATTACTGGGAAATCAATGAAGCCTTTTGCATTGTGACCCTTTGGGACATGAAAGAATTAGGTGTTAATCCTGAAATAGTTAACATCAAAGGTGGAGCAACCGCTATTGGGCATCCCCTCGGAGCAAGTGGAGCACGACTCGTAGGAACTCTTGCACGAATACTGAATCTAAAGGATGCTCGGTATGGAGTAGCAACTGCCTGCATTGGTGGAGGCCAAGGAGTAGCAACGGTCATAGAAAGAGAAGAATACTAAACACGGTAAAGTACAGACCAAAAATACCTCCCACTTTCTTCTTGACGAAAGTTTTTAGGAGAACCCATGAAGAATAGACAATAGAGGTTTCCAACTTACACTTCTAAGTGGTGATTTCTCCAATGGTAGGAGACAACATACGTCCCCTCTTTTTTCTGCGCGTGCGCGATAGGGAAGGCAAGAAAATCTTTCGGGAAACGCAAGTGAAAAATACTATGGTTCGTCCAAAAAATATTACGGTTCGGCGACGCGCGCATCGAGTTACAGTAGTTATTTATTTTCATGTCCCATTTAGAGCGATATAGATGAAAATTGGTGGACAAAATGAAAAAGAATGATATCACGCCATTTGATAATTGTCCGGCTCTTGATGGTTATCATTGCCAGACCAATTCTCTGGCGAAAATATTCTATTACCCTAAGTGTCCTCTCTCAGAAGATATGCTTTTAGGGCTTGGGGCAGGTATGGGGTTTATCTATTGGCATCAAAAAGGGATACCTCCATTCATCGGTGGACGAGGAAACGTGAAGAATTTCTTTCAGGATCTTGGAAAAAGGACCTCTGTTAAGATAGAGGTAAAATCTACCTCAAGTGAGAAAAAAGCTGAAAGCACTCTCCTTGAAAAGCTTTCGAAAAAGGAACCAGTGATGGTTTATGGTGATATGGGATTTCTACCATGGTTTGACTTGCCTGAAGGATATCATTTTGGAGGACATACCTTTGTGATCTGCGGCTATAATGGCAAAAATAGCGTCTTAGCCTCGGATATGGATCAACTGGCGAGCGGACTAAAAAAGGGATTTTACCACCCTATTACGTTAGAACAATTGCGGAAGGCGAGGAATTCACCATATAAGCCGTTTCCTCCTAAGAATACATATCTTGAATTTGATTTTGGTGCTTATCATCCGCCGAAAGCCAAGGACATTTATTCCTCTATCAATCAAACAGTTCATTTCATGCTCAACCCTCCGATCAGCAACTTCGGCGTAAAAGGAATAAGACGCTCGGCAAACGAAGTTACTAAGTGGCCAAATGTTTTCAAAGACAAAGAGCTTAGGATGAATCTGTTTACTGTCTACATCTTTACCGAGATCGGAGGCACAGGAGGAGGATGCTTTCGGTACATGTATTCACGGTTTTTAAGGGAAGCAGCAGCGATTACCTCAAACAAGGCATTGGAAAAAGCAGCCTCGATGATTTTCGAATCAGGAAAACTTTTTTCTGAGCTTGGTCTACTGTTCAAAGATGCAGAAACAGCTACAAATCTAGAGGAAAGGATTAGAGAGGCAAAGGAAAAATTCATTACAATCGCTGATATGGAAGAAGAAACCTTTCAGTATCTTGCTGGAAATATACCCGAATCCGAAAGCCTAGCCTGAGGACGCTCATGCGCGCAATGGAGTTGTAACATTATTCATGTGTATTTTCTAGAGCTATTTTTTATGATTTTTCGAAGATAAGCGCGTCTTGCGCCTCTATAAGTGAGCAGCGCATATATTCTACGTGTAACATAGATTCGCATGGTAGCGTGCATAGGTTCAGTGTTTTACTCAGGGCATCACTCCAACTATATGCAGAAATTTTCAATTCTTAAAGTTTATGTCTCCATCATGGGATGCTGTTTCAATTTAGGCGCGCGTGGTAGGTAAGGCGTAAAAATAATTTTAGGTAGTCTTTTAGATGTCTCGTGATGAGGAAGTTTTCTTTGACATGTTTTTTCCCTTTCTTACCCATTTCTTTAGCTTTTTTGGGGTGTTTTAGTAGGTATAGAGTTTTTTCAACAGCTTCTTCGACGGTATTTACTAAGAACCCTGTTTCACCGTTGATTATTTGAAGGGGAATTCCTCCAGTGTTTCCACCCACGACTGGTACCTCCTTCCATAATGCTTCTGTTACGCTTAGTCCGAATCCTTCACGGATAGACTTAAGCAAAGTTACATCCGAGGCTCTTTGAAAGGCATTAACCTCCAAGTCTCCAACGCCCACAAGGTCTGTTAGAAAGTGGATGTCATAGTCTTCTCCAGCGTGGCGCGCTGTCCTCTCATAGTAGGTCCATCCCTCTGGATCGTCACGAGCCATACTTGCTATTAAGATGAGTTGAACCTTAGGCATGTTCTTCTTGACCTTCCTATACACGTCGATAACTCCTAAAGGGTCTTTCCAAGGGTCAAATCTTGCAACTTGTGTCAAAATAGGTCTGTCCGCATCTATGTCATATTTTTCCAGAGTCGAAAGGATTCTATCCTGTGGCAAAGGCTCGTTTTTGTCGCTTAAGGGATCAATGGAAGGAGTAATGATAGCCACGTTCTTTTCTTCTAAGGAACTCTTCACATATTTTTTCAAGCTGAAAATAAAGGCATCATAGTTAGCGAGGGAGTGTTCTAAAAAGCTCCAGAATTCTTCGTTTGGCTGGGATAGATCGATGTGGCAACGCCAAATCCACTTCCCCTTTCTTTCACCATAGTAGTTGATTATTGCTAAGGGCTGGGGGTCATGTATCACAACGTAATCATAGTCTAAGCTAAGCAAATTGGCGTTCAATTCGTTGTGTTGAAAATAAACTTTTTTCATTTCCTCGGTCAATGGTGTTTCTTTTCCTTGAAGGGCGTTGTGAAAAGTCTTTGTAACGTTGAAGAATTTCTTGTCGCCTTTGATCACTTTCCACTCTGCATTCAGATCTACGTCCTTCATTAATGGAACAAGTCTGCGCAAGATTTCTGATACTCCCCCGCCAAAGGATGTGGAGTTCACATGAACTACTGACTTGCCGGCAAGTTTCTCGGCTAAGGTTCGTATTTCGTTTATTTCCCGTTCTCCAACGATTTTAGTATAATCTTTCAACGACAGTTTACGGAGAGTAACTGTGCTCATCTGTCTTCCCTAAGAAGAAATATTGAGGCTGAGATAATAGCCTTTTTATGAATCGACGAGATGGAGCGCGTCTGTAAGTTCACTTTTTCCCACAATTTTTGGAATATCTTCTAGTTGAATTTTTAACCGGCTCTCGCCTAATCGCTTTTCTCTGGTGCTAGATGAATCATTACAAAAAAAATATAAGTAAACAGATCGGCATAGCATAAGATGGGAAATAAAAATGGCAACAACAATGGAAAATGTAATAGCGGTGCTAGTGATTGTTGCTATCATAACTTCTGCAGGCAGTTTATGGTACGGCTATACGGTAGTGAGTGACGTTAGCAAGCTAACAGACAGCACGGCAGACCTAGCGGGAAGTGTGGCAGACTTAGCAACAGCTGTGGCGGCGTTAAAAAATACGACCGAAGCAGATTTGGCAGACATAATAAACCGCGTGACAGCTGTGGAAGCAACTCTTACGCCAACAATAACAGTCGTAGGTCCTTGGTCTGGAGCTGAAATGGACAATTTTCTACCTATCCTAGCAAGATTTGAGGCGTTGTATGGCATAAATGTCAAGTATAGAGTTCTCAGGGCTGAAGACCTTCAAACTCTTTTGCCGGCACAGTTTGCAGCTGGAACGACACCGGGTGACGTAATATTCATGTGGGCATGGTGGATCGGGCAGCAAGCTCAGAACGGCCATGTACTTGAAGTTACCGATTTGGTTGACGCAGCTGATTTCTTACCTGGAACCTTTGATCAATTCAATATCACTGGCAAGATTTACGGAGGAGCATACACGGGTAAGGTCAAGCCAGGCTTTTGGTACAGGAAATCCTTCTTCGCTGCGAATGGCTTAACACCAACCACGGCCAGCTCAAGTTGGGCTGAGTTCGCGGCTTTGCTTGCTGATATCGCAGCTGTGCCGGGCGTTGTAGATCCAATAGTCAGTGGAGACGGCGTTGGGTGGCCCCTATCGGATATAACCGAACACTTCCTGATGACTTTCGGAGGTGCGCAGCTCCAGCATGACCTCATAGCAGGCACGGCTGATTGGACAACCGATCCGGTGAGAAGCATATTTGAAGATTATTTGGTTCCGACGCTTGGAAACTTCAGCGACCCTCTCACTTGGGACTCTATCGCAATAGATTCATGGTGGCAAGGAGACTATGGCCTCTACTTCATGGGAAGCTGGATAACGGGCATGGTTGACAATGCAACCGACTTAGGTATCATCCCACTACCAGGGGCGGAAGCCTTAGTCTTCGCTGGTGACCACTTCTTCATACCAGCCTACACGCAGCACCCAGACGAAGCGAAAGAACTCTTCAGTTTCCTTATAAGCGAAGAAGCTCAGAGACTTCAAACAGCACAGGGTGGTCACATCGCCACAAATATCAACGTGCCCGATGCCTCTTACCCTGCCATAGACTTGATGGTGGTAAATTTCATCAAAGATTTTGCAATTGCACCTGATCTCGACGACACCATTGGCGGTGAATTTCAGACCACCTTCTGGGACCAGCTGAAGTTGCTGTGGGTAACACCAGGAGAATTAGACAACGTCCTCGCAGCTATACAAGCGGTAGCCCCATAATGGGGAGGAAAAAAAATCACGCGCCCGCCTGAAAGGTAGGAGAGAAATCTTGACACGCGTCCGAGAAGCTTTGCGAAAGCTTCAAAGGTTTGCGCGGGCACGAAAAAACTTCCCCCTTTTTTTTTCTCCAGCTATAATTCTTATCTTATTCTTAGTAATTTATCCTATCCTTCAGACCCTTTACCTCAGCTTTCTCTCGTCTTCGGGCGAATTTGTGGGTCTCAACAACTACTCTGAGATTGTAAGTAGGAAGGACATATTGAATTTAGAGGGTTTTCCCAAATGGCCTCCGCTAGGAGCGCTAATTCACAACGCGATATGGATATTAATCCATCTTCCGTTATCAATGTTCTCTGGCCTGGCACTCGCGATTATCCTACGGGATGTAAAAGGCTCTTCGATAATAAAGTCGATAATCTTCTTAGGAATGGTTACGCCGTTGATCGTCGGCGGAATAATTCTGCAATACACGTTTACAGAACGTTTCGGAATAGTAACCGCGTTTTTCGATATGCTTGGATTTGAAGAGTTGAG
>JGI24422J19971_10002933_pt1 | contig 10649 bp, 10 predicted proteins | sample DeeMarSWOR152_54_FD_19971 | JGI IMG/M metagenome (IMG submission 19971)
TAATGCCCAAAAATAAACGGAAGTTTCCTAGCGTAGAAACGCTTGAAGGAGCTGGTGTCCGGGTAAAAAGGTTATTCCCAACACAGCATTTAAGAAACTATGATCCTTTCGTATTGTTGGATGAATTCTTTGTCGATCCCTCCACCGGATTCCCCCCACATACACATCGTGGATTTGAGGCTATTACCTATATGTTAAAAGGTTCATTCCGACATACGGATGATATAGGAAACGATACTGAGGTTTTTCCTGGAGGAGTTCAGAGATTTACTGCAGGTCGAGGAATTATGCATTCTGAAATGCCTGGGAAAGAGAAAATAAACCACGGATTTCAAATTTGGATCAATCTTCCGAAACGACTTAAGGAGATTGAACCGAGCTACCAACAAGTTGATCCTGAACAGATTCCAGAAATAACAGTTGAAGGTCGTAAAATCAGAACAATCGTAGGAGAAGGATCTCCAGTCGAACTACTAACACCAGTAATATACTTGGATATCACCCTAGATGAAAAAGCACGTTATGCAGTTAATACACCAGATGAGTTTGTAGGATTTATATACGTATTCCAAGGAGTATTAAAAACAGAAGAAACAGCTATTAAAACGGGAGAAGCGCTTTTCCTGAAGGAGGGAGAACGATTAACTGTCCAGAGTGAAGCTTTATCTCGCTTTTTAGTCCTTACAGGTAAGCCACACGGAGAACCTATTCACCAACATGGACCTTTTGTAGACTAAAAGCTAGCAATAATTTCGGACTAGAGCTAAAAAATTATGGAGAAAGATGAGAATGAAAAATAAGCATCAATTGTTAGGTTTTTGCGGTCTTTTTTGTGGAACGGATTGTTATGTTTATAAAGCAGTCCATTCAAGTGATGTTGAATTAAAGAGAAGAGTGGCAAAAGAACTAGGGGAAGAACTGGGAATTAAAATAGATCCTTCTAGTTTAATGTGTAAAGGTTGTCAAGGTCCAGAAGAAAGTATGTGGTTTGAATGTCGCCTTTGTCTTATCCGTCAGTGTGGGAAAAGGCAAGGTGTAAAAATTTGTATCGAATGTGAGCACTATCCTTGTCCAGTATTGGAAGTTTGGCTTTCTAAGTCTCATTCTGCCCCTAAAAACCTTCCAGAAATAGGTGAATTAGGTTTGGATAAATGGATAGAAAAGAAGTTAAGTGAAGTTGAGTAGGAAGGATTTCGAGAAATCGTTCGGAACTGTCCTTTGAGAGGGTGAGTCTCAGTTACTATATTCGGAATTTTTCCTTAGTTACAGCTATAGAACTAAGAATGGAATATAATTCTTGAATTTTAAGGCTCCATATCTTTTCTATTCTCCAAGCTACTCATTGCTACCTCTCTGCTTTTCAATGCAAGCTCGTTTTCTGGATCTAGTTCAAGAGCTTTCTCAAAACATTTTATTGCTTCTTCAAACCTCTCTAATAAAGCGAGGGATGAGCCTTTATTGATCCATGAAAATATATCTTCTGGATCTAGTTCAAGGGCTTTCTCAAAATATTCAAGTGATTCCTCAAATCTCTCCATTAGACCGAGCGTTAACCCCTTATTGGACCATGCTCTCTTCTCTTTTGGGTCTAGCTCAATAGCTTTGTCAAAACATTCTAGTGCTTCCTCAGATCTTCCTAATATATCGAGAGTTAAGCCCTTATTGATCCATGCGTCTACGCCTTCTGGATCTAGTTCAAGGGCTTTGTCAAAACATTCTAGTGCTTCTTCAAACCTCTCCAAACCATAGAGAAGATAGCCCTTATTATACCATGCATCCCCGTATTTTGGTTCTATTTCGAGAGCTTTGTCAAAACATTCTAGTGATTCTTCAAACCTGCCTAAAGCAAAGAGAACTGCACCCTTATTATACCATGCAGATATGTGCTTTGGATCTATTTCAAGAGCTTTTGAGAAATATTCTAATTTCTCTTGTAGGTCTTTTACTTTAAATCCCAGTTCAAACCATTCTTCTGGCGATTTATCGCTAAAATTTTTCTTTTTTTCAAATTCAGACATCTATTCAAATACTCCTTTACAAACATTATCTATTCACCATCTTATATTTCACTTCATCCTTCATCCACAAAGATGTTTTGAGTCCTTCGAAAATAAGCAAATTTAAGTTAAAAAAGCTTTTATCGAACTTATTTTATCCTAAATTCGCCATTCTTACTGTCAAGGTAGTGTTGTGAGAGGTGAACATTATAACATGATTGATTACGATAAAATAGCTTTGGAATACGTACAGCACCGACAAGTTCATCCAGAAGTCCTGAAAAGCCTTTTCTTGACCAGCGGAATTGGGACTATTTCCAAAGTACTAGAAGTAGGATGTGGTACAGGTAATTACATCGTTGCTTTAGAATCCCTTACTGGTTGCTCATGTTGGGGCATTGATCCATCAGAACAGATGCTTTCTAAAGCTAGAAAACGATCAGAAAGAATTAGTTTTCAACTTGGCAAGGCTGAAAAACTGGATTTCCCGCAAAACTTCTTCGATTTTGTGTTTTCAGCGGACGTGATCCATCATGTGAGCAACATAATGAATTATTTCCAAGAGGCTTATCGGGTGCTAAAAAGAGGGAGAAAATTATGTACTGTTACAGATTCCGAATGGATTATTCGCAATCGTCAGCCACTTGCAGTCTATTTTCCAGAAACTGTCGAGGCTGATCTAAGAAGATACCCTAGTATCCCTAAACTCAAAGATTACATGAAGCAAGTTGGATTTGACACGATTACTGAGATTATAGTGGAGTTTACCTACCAACTCACTGATGCACAACCCTACCGCGACAAAGCGTTCTCGTCCCTCCACATAATCCCAGAAAAAGCGTTTCAAAGAGGTATTAAGCATATGAAACAGGACTTAAACATAGAGCCTATAAAATGTGTTTCTAGATACATGCTTCTCTGGGGAACAAAATAGCAAAATAAAAAATACTTTTTAAAATTTAAAAAAACTTATAAACAGCGTGCTCATCTTTTAGGTGGAGTAGAAAAAGTTTCTACACCTTTAAAATAAGAGAATGGTGGAGAGGATTTTACTTTGGAATTAAAACTTTTAAGAGTAGATCTATCTAAGGGAAGCTTTAAAGACCACGTTATAAAAGACGAAGAAGTTAGGAAATGGTTAGGAGGAAGAGGCCTAGGAGCCTACTTAGCTTTCAAAGAAATCCCCAAAGGAATAGACCCCTTAGGACCAAAAAACAAGATATACATCTTAACTGGCCCCATAACAGGGACACAATTCCCTGAAAGTGGAAGATATCACGTAATAGGTAAAAGTCCTCAAAGCGGCATTTTAGGAGACTCTAACTCAGGCGGTAACTTTGGACCATGGCTTAGATTTTCCGGCTATGATGGAATTGTCATGGAAGGAATGGGCGCAAAACCTCAATACTTAAGCATAGTAGAAGGGAAGCCAAAACTTCATGATGCATCACACTTGTGGGGCAAAGGACTTGTCCACACAGACAACAAAATTAGAAAAGAAATGAGCGCGGAGAAAGGTGGAAGCGTTCTAGGCATAGGGCCGGCAGGCGAAAACATGGCTAACGTAGCAGCCATAATGAATGACAAATGGAGGGCCGCTGGAAGAACGGGTCTAGCCGCCGTCTTAGGATCTAAAAAGTTAAAGGCCGTATTCGTCAAAGGAACAAAACATCCTGAAGCTGTTGATAAAGAAGCTTTTTCTAAGGTTGCAAAAGAGAAACATGAAAAGGTAAAAAACCACGGCGTTACAGAAGCCCTTACCACGTACGGCACAGCGGTTCTTGTCAATATGGTTAACAATATTGGAGCATGGCCTACTAGAAACTTCAGCGCTGCAGTTTTTGAAAAAGCAGATGAAATAAGTGGAGAAACCTTAGCTGAAAAATATTTGATCAAACCAGTTGGATGTTGGGGCTGTATAATTAAATGTGGACGACTGGTTAGAGCAAAAACGGAAAACTACGACATTCCAGAACATGAGAGCCCTGAATACGAAACCATATGGGCTAATGGAGCAAACTGTGGTATCGGAGACCTGCCTGCCCTTTTGAAAATAAACTACCTCTTAAACGACATGGGTATGGATACCATAAGCTATGGAAATGTCTTGGGAACCGCCATGGAACTCTTTGAAAAAGGAAAAATAACCACAGAAGATACAGGCGGTTTAGAACTAACTTGGGGCAACGCTGATGCTGCCATAGAACTGATATGGCGAACTGCCCACAGAGACGGATTTGGAGACGATTTAGCTAAAGGAACCTTAGCCTTAGCAGAAAAATACGGAGACCCTGAAGCAGCCATAACCACAAGAGGTATGGGTCTTGCAGCATACGACCCCAGAGCTATGAAAGGCTTTGCCGTAGCATACGCTACCAGTAACAGAGGAGAAGGACACCTAAGATCTTATCCCGTAACATGGGCACTTCTAGGAATACCTAAATCGATAGACCCCTTAAAAGAAAACGGTGAAAAAGTTGACCTAAACATATACCAGCAAAACCTATTCATTGTAATAGATAGCGTAGTCTGCTGTAAATTTAACGGCTTTAGCCTTGACCATACAGACATAACAGACGCCTTAGCGCCCTTTACTGGATGGAACATAACCCCCGACGAACTAATGGAAACAGGCGAACGACTCTACAACATGGAACGAATGTTCAGCGTAAGAGAAGGAAAATATATAAAAGACGAACTACCGAAAAGACTCATAGAAACACCCATTCCAGAAGGACCGGCTAAAGGACATACGGCTGCCCATGCAGACAAAATGATTAAAGAATTCTGGGAAAAACGAGGATGGGTAGAAGGCAAGCCCAAAAAAGAAACCTTAGAACGACTAGCACTCGGAGAATTTACACAATATCTCTAAAATTAAACCAAACCATTTCTTCTTTTTTTCTTAAAAATACCAGTCTCTTTTTTTTAGAAATCCCAAAAAACATAAATAGAGACTAAAATGGGATTGAAGAAAACTATGGATGCAGAACAAATAGTTAATTATCTTTTAAAAAAAAATATAGGGGTCATATTGAAAAAATTATGGGGAGAAAAAGGTCTTCTTTATAATCCTAATAATAAGCTAGTTCATGGTTTTTAGTTTTATTTTTATACCTCTTGTTTCCTCTTTAAGAACGAAGATTATTTTGATTATTATTAAAAATTGATTAGGGTTGGTGGTTAGACACTATGCCTATTAATGTGAAGTTTTTTGCAACTTTTCGCGATCTTTTAGGCTTAAAAGAGTTAGAATTGGAAGTTGGACCCGAAGAGACCCTGAAACTGATCGATCTTTTAGAGCGCTTGTTTCAAAAATTTGGGGAGGAGTTTCGTAATAAAATTTTAGAAAATGGAAATATTAGACCGCAGGTAAATATAATGATTAATGGTAGAAACATAAAGTTTTTAGACGAGATTAACTCTCCCTTAAAAGACAGCGATATCGTAGCCATATTTCCCCCCGTTGCAGGAGGTTAAAATACACATAGTAAAAAAACAAACTAAACTAAAACATTAAACTAATTTTAATCTACATAGCGAGCTCATTTCAAAACTCTCCATAGGATGAGGATTCATGCTAATAGTATGAATGCTGTGTATGTTGTGGCGAGTTTTTCGTATCTTACGGCGATTCTTTTGAATGATTTTAGCCAGCCGAACAGTCTTTCAACGCTTTTCCTGTGTTTGTACTCTTCTTTTACTCTACTCGAAACCAGCCGAATTATAGAGAAAAAAGGTCAATATGATTTCTAAAACCGCCAGATACCCACGCCAGATCCCAAAACGTACTCTTTTCATCCATTCATGTTAAGCTTGCTCCTCTCTGGTTTTCCAATCATTTTCCAAGCCTTGAATACCATAATACAAAGATCAACATGTACGGAAGCTCCGTCCATAAAGTAGGTTAGTTCACTTAAACTCTCAGTACACGTCCTTGGTGTTGAAAAACAAAAAAATGATAAACACTTTTAACTCAAAATTTACTATGGCACTAGAACTGGATGAAGGAAGGATAAAGATAAGGAAACTCAAAATTTCAGACGCTCAAGATATTTACGAGAATGTGAAAGATGAAGAAGTTACTAGATGGACGTTGAATATTCCCCATCCATACCCGAGAGATGAAGCGATAAAATTCATAAGAAGAGCGCACTATAGACTCAAAAAGAAAAAAGGTTACGATTTTGGAATCGTTTTAAAAAATACCGATGAAGTCATCGGCATGGTAAGTTTAGGTAACATAGACTGGAAAAATAAAAATGCAGAAGTGGGATACTGGCTTGGTAAGAAATATTGGGGAAAAGGGTTAATGGCAGAAGCCGTTAAACTAATCCTAAAACTCGGTTTTGAAAAATTAAAACTTCATAGAATTTATGCTCGCCTATTTGAAGAAAATATCGGTTCCAAGAAAGTCCTAGAAAAGTGCGGGTTTAAACTAGAAGCAATAATGAGGGAAACATTATTTAAACACAATAAATGGCATAACGAACTCACATACGGAATATTAAAAAAAGAATACGAAAAACTCGCCACTCCGTGAACTCTCCGCCCACTATCTCTTTTTCCAAAAACAACCGTCTAAAAAAACAAAAAAACATAAGAAAAAATAACAACGGGAAAGGAAAAAACCTAGGGAGGAAAACCAACCAAAAGCTCCACTCATGGAGCTACATTACGCTGACCTCGCTCTTAGAGTACAAACTCAAAAGAGTAGGCATCGCGTTAAAGAAGGTCAGCGAAAAATACACCAGCAGAACATGTCCTGTCTGCGGTGATAGAAAGAGGAAAAACCGCAAAAAAAGAGGAATTTTTAGGTGTAACAAATGCGGTTATAAAAACCACCCCGACGTGATCGGGGCTATAAACATCCTTAAAACGTATCAGTATGGATCGTTGGAAAACGCTCCTAACTGTAATCCCCGCGTGAACTCGGGCAACGTGGTCAAATGGGATCCGTCTCATTTGACATGTACGGAAACCCCGTCCATAAGGGCAGGGTAGTTCACCCGTATAGGGCCATTGGATGTCTCACTTGATAGAAAAAAACGTTCTCAATGGAAGAGACACGAATAGAACGTTAAAAGAAGGTGACAAGGTTAAAGCGTGTATTATTGCAGTTAACTTAAAAAGTGCATCAAAAACGGGTAAAATCGGTTAACAATGAGACAAACGAATTTAGATAAATTATGATGGCTTGAAGAAGAAGAAAAGAAGCTAAATCAAAGGAGAAAAATAAATGAAACATTTAAAACTGTCATAAAAATTTTAAAATGTAGGCAAAATTATGATATATGCAAAACTTCCACGTTATCTGAGGGTTGGAATGGCTATTGTAGTCATTGATCCTGAGAATAGCGAGATAGCCAAAAGGATATTACCATTCCGAGAAGTTATGCATTAAAAGTATGATAATAAAACGGTATTATATCCTAAAATATTTTGTTACGGACATGGAATGAAAATGATAGCGCTTGATGTAATTGCGGGTATATTAGCACTAGTATTTGCACTGTATCTTGCGAAAATGATCATGGAACATGATGCAGGATCTAAAGAAATGCAAGAGATAAGTAATGCCGTAAGAAAAGGTGCACTAGCATTTCTCAAACGAGAATATCAAACCTTAGTTTTTTTTATAATTATACTATTTGCAGTTATCTCGGTTGCGATTAATACGAAAACTGGTATTGCCTATTTAGTTGGTACGGGTTGTTCTGTACTGGCTGGATTTTTAGGCATGCAAATTGCAACAAAAGCTAACGTTAGAACTACCCAGGCTGCAAGCAAAAGTTTAGGTGGAGGGCTTAAAGTTGCTTTCGCTAGCGGTACGGTCATGGGATTTTGCGTTGTAGGATTGGGAATAATAGGAATCAGCGTATTATACTCCATATTCGATGATACAAAGGTATTATTTGGGTTTAGTCTGGGTGCTTCATCTATTGCTTTATTTGCTCGTGTTGGTGGGGGAATATATACTAAAGCTGCAGACGTTGGTGCAGATTTAGTCGGGAAAGTCGAAGCTGGAATACCCGAAGATGACCCCCGAAATCCCGCTGTTATAGCAGATAATGTTGGTGATAATGTTGGTGATGTAGCAGGCATGGGTGCTGACTTGTTTGAAAGTTATGTCGGATCTATTATTGCAGCAATGGCATTAAGTGCAATAATCGTGGATCTAAGTAGCAATAGTATACTCTTACCACTTCATATTGCCGCCCTTGGCGTACTATGCGCAATTTTGGGCACTTTTTTTGTTAAAACTGGCGAAAAAGTCGAAATGAGGCTATTACTAAGAGCACTAAGAAAAGGAATTTTTATTGCTGCAATAATTCTTGCATTAACTTCTTTTTTAGTCATAAAATTAACCATATCCGAAGACATAGTTAACGGTAATAACAAAATTTCAGAAAGCGATATCGAGAATGGCCTGTATTTTTCCCTCCTGATCGGTCTTCTCGCAGGAATTCTTATCGGATTAAGTACTGAATTTTTCACTTCTGAAAGTTATGGAAGTGTCAAAAAAATCGCAAAATGCTCTGAAACTGGAAGCGCTATAAATATTATAGAAGGATTATCTGTTGGGATGATGAGTACTATTATACCCGTAATTATAGTCGTTACTGCGATACTTTCAAGCTTCTATTTGTCAAATGGATCAGAAAACACGACACTAGGAGTATATGGTGTTTCACTCACTGCAGTAGGTATGTTATCTACCCTTGGAATTACGTTAGCTACTGATGCATACGGACCCGTTGCAGATAACGCCGGTGGAATCGCTGAAATGTCCAAACTAGATCCAATTGTCAGAAAAAGAACTGATGCACTCGATGCCCTTGGAAATACAACCGCTGCTACAGGAAAAGGGTTCGCAATAGCTTCTGCCGCCTTAACTGCACTCGCTTTTATCTTTGTGTTTATGAAAACTGGCGATATTGACACGATCGACATAAGCGAACCAAAAGTTATGGCAGGGATCTTTATCGGAGCTATGTTACCCTTTGTATTTAGTGCTTTAGTGATGAAAGCCGTTGGAACAGCAGCATTTCAAATGGTAGAAGAAGTACGATACCAATTCAAACATATTGAAGGTCTTATGGAAGGAAAAACAAAACCCAACTATGAAAGATGCATAGACATCTCCACCAAATCAGCTTTAAAAGAAATGATTGCCCCCGGTACAATTGCCATACTGACACCGATAATTGTAGGATTAACTCTTGGTGTCCATAGCTTAGGAGGCATGCTATTAAGCGTCACCGCTACTGGATTTATATTAGCGATCATGATGGCTAACGCTGGTGGCGCATGGGATAACGCGAAAAAATACATAGAACTTGGACAGTGCGGCGGTAAAGGCTCAGCAGCACATAAAGCAGCCGTTGTCGGCGACACCGTTGGCGACCCATTTAAAGATACAGCCGGACCAAGCTTAAACATACTCATCAAACTAATGTCAATTATATCACTAGTATTTTTACCAATATTCTAAACAAAACATAATTTTTAATTTCAGTTGGTGACATCTGCTCTGGGAAAAGATTTTTTGAGGGGGCGGGTTTTGGAAGCTTTTTATGACATCAGTTAAAGTTGCCTCCAGAACCGGTGACATCTGAAAGGTTTTATGTGGTTTTTCTGAACTCCCAAAAAGTTTTATGTGGTTTTTCTTAGACTTGTTTATGGCACAACACTGTCCTTTATCTACTATTTTTGTGCCAAACAGTCCCTAAACAAAAACTTTTCAAGGCTTTTTGAGGGATTAATGATGGTTCTAAACGTTGGAAAACGATCTAAACATCTAACTTTTCGAGTTCGAGCGTGTTCTTTATCCTGACAACTTTTGCCTTTTCTGGGTCTATAGAACCATATATGTGCAAGACCATGGCATAGTATCCCTATCATTTGGAAGGAAGATAGGGATCTTACCTGTTTCGATCTGGCCTAGTCTAACTCGTTAGAGGGTATTCTCTTCCAGTTCTTTAACTATTAGGATAAGATAATCTTCCCTTAGTTTCTATCTTAGCGGTCAGCTGATCCAGGTGTTCTCCGATGACTAAGATGTTCTTATTAATAACATCGAATAGCAGGAATATAAATTCCTTATGTTGCTCTAACCGCTTCATCATACCTTCATGATGCTCTTTGAGTGCTTCTAATCCTGAAAGTATCTCTTCTAGTTCATTTTGAACCTCTTTCTGAAACTCAACCGAGATCCTTTCTCTACCCTCAAAACCCTCCAAAAGGCGTTTTAAAACACCTAACTCTACGTCAATTTTCCAACCAGAAATCTTCCCCTCCTCGTATAGATCGATGAGAATGCTCTCAAGAGTCTTCAAATCACAACCAATCCCATCTGCAAGCCATTTAAGCGGAATACTCCCGCCGTAAACATCAGATAAATCGGAAACCTTCTCAAGAATGGAAGGCGTTCTTTCCAAAACAGCTGAAGGCTCATGAATTTTTTCTGTAAGGAGGGTAAAGGCTTCTTCTATGTTTTCTCCGGTTTTTGCACTCGTGAATAAGAGGGGGGCATTTATTTCTTCTGCGAACTCTTGTACCTCTTTTATGCTTACCCCCACTTCTAGATCTATTTTGTTTCCACAAACTATGAAAGGTATTTCTCCACAAACATTTAAGATCTCCTCCCGC
>JGI24422J19971_10002936_pt1 | contig 10645 bp, 4 predicted proteins | sample DeeMarSWOR152_54_FD_19971 | JGI IMG/M metagenome (IMG submission 19971)
AAATTTGAGAATNCNGTNGNNGCCGATGGTGGNNCGNCTCAAACCNTCNATGCCGGAGGNGGAACACTGCACGCCTGGAATACGATTACCAAGACAGGTACCGGCGGTCTNAATNTGACNGGTAATACTTNAGTTGACCTTGACAATACGGTCGATGTTCAGTCNGCAGCCAGCAATCTGGTTGTAANCGGAACTGTTGATGCAGATGCCTTATTAAAGGCTACAGGTAATATCGATCTGAAGAATGCTGCTACACTTGGAGGTAATGTAACTGCTGTCAGCGGCGATATCGATTTCCGTGGTACAGTAGCCGCCGATGGTGGCGCGACCCAAACCTTCAATGCCGGAGACGGAACACTGCACGCCTGGAATACGATTACCAAGACTGCAGGGACGGACCTGACGCTTCAGGGTACTCTTATCGACCTTGACGGCATGGTAGATGTCCAAGGTGGAAGTCTGATTTTGGACGACAGCACTATTGTTGCTGCCGGGGAGACGCTGAAGGCCAGAGACAATATATTGGTCACAGTCGGTACGACGTTGACCGGTGAGGGTAACCTGACGTTGGAGGCAACAAATGGAGGAACAAAGCACAGCAGCATCGGGGGTAAAGTTCCAATTAAGATGGCTTTTGATGACAACACCCTCACATTGAATCAGAAAGACACAATTAATATGGCGAACTTCACTGTGAAAAACAGTGAAGACACTGACCTTGTTGCAAACAGCACAAAAGGTTCGGTTAGCGCAGTAGCTGGAGATGATAACCCTGCCGATAAGTGGAAATCTATAACGGCCACTGCTAACAGTGGTATTACACTGCAAGGCACTGGCAATATCACGACAAAAACGTTAACTTCAACGAACGGCGACATCAAGATAGAGTCAAAATCAGCAGTTGTAATGAACGACGACGTAACAACAAGTGAAGGTGGCGGTGTAACGGTAACGGCCCTGAGTGACATTACAACACAGGCTATTACAACGGAGGATCAGAAGGTAACAACAAACAGCAACATTGAAATACGTTCACTAAGCAGCGACCTGAGCATCAACGATGCCTTAACTGCAAATGGCGGTAGTGTGTCTCTTATTGCTGATAACGGCTCGATAACGACAAAGAATGCCATAGCTGAAACAGGCATCTCAATCGAGGCAGAAAGTCATGTAGCTGTTGACTCATTGAACACCAATACGGGCAACATTTCCGCACATTCGGAGACCGGGAACCTGAATGTCAATAATAGTCTGACCGCAAATGGCGGCGGTGTGTCTCTTATTGCTGATAACGGCAAGATATATTCGTCCGATGACACACTTGATGTTGCTATCAGCGGCTACTCTGATGGAACGGCCGGTGTTCCACTGCCTAATGGCAGCGGCAGAGCAGCAATTGTCATTCAGAGTAAAGAAGACTTAAAGTTAGGTTCAAGTGCTATACTAACAGCGAATGGGATATACAACCCAAAAACCGAGACCAATCCTGGAGGTGTCGATGAGCGTGAAGATATTGGCTTCGCAAAAGAAGGCGATCCGTTTGACATTGCAATTTATCTGGGCAGTTTGGGTACTCAGACAGACCCGGGCAACATAGATTTAGGGTCTGGAACCGTATCGATTGATAATACAGCTGGGGTCGGGACACTTGTTGTCGATGCGGGTGACACCGTTACTTTTACAACTATTTTTGAAGATTCATTGAAATTAAATGGAACAAGCGATGTTAAGAGAATCGAGGCTGCTTCGCGAATAAGCGAAGATATGACAATGGCAAGAGGGCTCGATAGGGATCCCGGGGGCAACGATCCTCGGCTACCACATGCTGACTATCCCGAAGATCTTGCAGACGGACAGTTCATCCTATCCGAAGGAGTATATGTCCTACGAGGGACTACTGACGGCCTGCTATTATCACTGGCCCATGTTCTGGCGCTAACTCAACCTGTTCCGCTGGCGCTGCCCCTTCCTTTGGAACCGGAACTTCGTGGTGAAGTGGAAGAGCCCGATATAGAAGCTCTGATGCGGTGGTTGGCGGAGCAGGGAATCGGGGTTCAGCCGTACCTGGCTGAAGCATATCAGCCTTCGCTCAATACTGACCTGGAGCTTTACAAGGCAGCTTTGAAACTTCAGAACTTTGCGGCTCTCCTGCAAGATACTGATGGGACACATATTGCTGCTCTGCGCAGGGTCGTTGGCGAGGTTGTAGCAGTGGATACACCGCCTACAGAGGAGCAAGCGGCGGCAATTGCTCAAACGTTCGCAGACCACGTGGGTGATAGTACATATTATGCTTTGGCTGGGCAATGGATCGATGCTCTCACAAATCATGTTGGTGTGCTGAACAGCGACATCGGTTGGCCAGTTGCCAGGTCTGTTGGATTTGTTATGAAGAAATACGGCACCGTGCTCGGTGATGACATAAGAACTGCCATGTTCGTTCAGATGCACCTGCAAAGATCGTTTGGTGGCTAAGCCTGGTTATACTCAGAGTAGTTAAGAACGATAAATCAGCATCTGTGAAAAGTTGAATATACGGCTGGGAGGATTAGGGCCTGTGAAGCGGGCTTTTCAATCCTTTCAGCCGTCTATGCGTTTATTGTGGCACTGATAATCTTTCGTGGTCCTGGCGAATTGGCAACAGTTCTACTATTGGATGTTGAGTTGGCCTACCCGGCGGGTACAATAACCCGAAATCCGACGTCGCAGGCCCTGCCCTGATACGGGAGTTTGGAATCAGGACGTGCATATTCTGGCGGTGACAAACAGGAGCCGCCGCAAATAACGGACTGCGTGCCAGCCTGGTCATCTCTGCACCATTCCCAAACGTTGCCGATCATATCGTAAAGACCCCAAGGATTTGGTTGAGAGGCGTTGGCAATTGGCCAAGCTGAGTTATATGTGGCTTGTTGATGCACAAGCTTGTTTTCGTCAAGCGTACCATCCTCCAAATAATCTTTCACTGCACCAGCTGGTGTTGGCGCAAACTCAACAGCGCTATCTTTCTTGGAATTATATTCGCTGGCTGCCTGTTGCCAAGCGATTGCTCTTACATGTGCATAACTTGGAATCTGTGATAGGTCATCTCCCCATGGGTACGTGCTTTTTGTACGTGCCCTGCATGCATATTCGTGCTGCGAAGCTGTCGGTAACTGTGCGCCGAGCCAATTGGCATAAGATTGTGCCCCATAGTAAGTCACATACGTCACGGGAATATCTTCATTCGGTTCGGCAACAACAAAAGTGTTACTTGATTCTTGCCAATTTATGGCGGAGTGTGGGTTGTCACTAATGGTAGCCAATATAAGGGTCTTGCCGGCCTGATCTGTAAACTGTGACCATCCCGGCAACGTGGACTTATTCATTGCCCCACTTTCTTGCATGAACTTCAAATATTGAGCATTGGTTATTTCGTGTGTAGCCATATAAAATGGCTCAGGATTGCCGGGACCGGCTGGGATGAATCTGAATACCACGCTTGGGTCTTGCTTTGATACGATGTATTTTGGCCAACCAACATTATTGGTGTAAATGGCATCGGTCGTAGTATGAAAGAAATCGAGCCATTCTCTGCGTCCCTCATTGACTGCTTTTCTTATCTGGTCCCAGTCGGCGACCTCGACCGTTTTATTGAGGAGTTCTCCGAATTCGGAAAGCGGCAGTTTGTTGAGCAGTTCTGTGAGTCCGGGAAGCGACAGAATGCTCTCGGCGGAACCTTGGACGAATTCAATAACGGTGTTGATGGGAGTTCTCTTCTCAGCGATAGCCTGCAGGCGGCTGATGTTGACAGGCTCAAAATTTGCACCCAGTTTCGTAGTGCTGGTGAAAACCAGACGCTGGACTCCTTCCTGCAGAAGTTCCAGATGCTCGCAGTACCCAGGTTTGATTATTGACTTGACCGTAGCTTCATGATTGAGCAAAGTTTGCCAGAGTTTATTACATGTAGTCGCATCAATCTTGTCTTTGTTTTTTTCGATAGCAGGTAACGCACGCATGGCGTCCACTTTTTGCACGGTCTCGGCAAGCTTTTTATGCTCTTGCTCAAGCTTAGCGACTGTTTCTTTTGAAGGACCGGTCAGCTTGCCGGTGAGCACGTTTTCAAAGAGCTTTGTGATTTCCGTGATTTTCGTACCCAAAAGACCCTGCTTTGGCTTTGCGGCGCTTTGTTTGGAAGAGCCGGATTGTATGCGGTCGAGCTCATCTTTGATAAGCTCTGTTATCTCTTCAATTTTCTCCTCCCAGTTATAGTCCTTGCGTGGGTCTTCCACTATCTTGTAGTACTCAACCTGTTTCAACCAGGCCTGGACAATAGACTCAATTTTATTCATTGTAAAAGGCTCATAAGACCTGTAAAAATCACTTTCTGTCCAGAAAAGGTCTTTGCGGTAATTATCATTTTGCCAATCCTGGCGTGAAACAAACTTGGCAAGTTGTTGAGCAAGATTTTCGAGGGTTTCCAGCTCCCTCAAAGTTGTAATCCTGTTGATCTCTGTTGGAACGAACTTAGTAAATTCGGCGAGGACCTTGTCATCGGCATAATTTTGCTCAACGGTTTTTCTATAACGCTCTATATTCGCCTTCTTAAAGACTATTTCGCGTTCAAGTGTGACTTCAGCAAGCATTGTAAGAAGCTGCTGCTTGCGATTAGCTTCTTTAAGTTTTCCAAACTCCTCGCTCAACCTATTTTGAATTTCTCTCTCGTTTTGTAGGTCTTTCTGTTCGGCAGGCCATTTTGGATCTGAAAGCTCGCCAAGCTTTACCCACGCAGCATACACGGCCTCGGTTTTTGAGCCGGAGTCGAGTGCTGTACCTACGAGTTGCCCTCTATTACTCAAATTTTCGATTTCTATAAGTTTTCCGATCCTGTTCGTCACCTGTGAAAGTGCGGCGCTAACTCTCGGTTCTTTTAGGATGTCGGCGTCTTTCCATTTGTCATGGAACGACCGAAGGGTCTGGGCTTTCTGTGGTAGTTCGTGATCAAGAAGATAGCAGGCATCGAGTGCTCCTTCAATATCATTAAACGCGACTATGAGCTGGTCTAACTCATTGCGCCATTTGCCAAAATCCTGTAACCTGCTATTCCATTGTTCTGCAAATTCCGGCTTCTTTACGTCGGGAACATCATCCAGAGGATGCATCCATTTTATGATTTCTCCAAAGACTCGTTCTCTTTCGTTTCCGTAGACATCGCTTAGCCTATTGTTCCAGTCAATTGGTCTTAATGACTCGCCAATCTGCAGGGGCAGTGTATTGTCTAAACTCTCGAGCCCTTCCCTTATCTGTCTTTCTATCTTAAGTTTTACATCTACAAAAAGATGTATATCACGCTCCAAATCGGCCAGTTCGTGCTTGCGAAGCTCCTGATCCCGCCGCCGGCGCCATTCCTCGTTGATTACGTTAGAGGCTGCAATTTCACCTTCTTTTTCTGTCTTGGCCCACCAATCTTTTGGTTCTTCCAGCCATTTAGCAAGTTCAACGTCAATTCCCTGTTTTCCCTGCTTAAGATTCACAAGTTTAGTATCGAGTGTGCGCACTTGCATTTCAATTTGAGCTTTGTTTTTTTCGATACCACGAATCTCAAACATCCTGTTGATTTCTTCTTTGATAGGGCTCAATTCTGCAGTGAACTCATTAGCTCTATTCGGGTCATATCGCTCGATGATTCCAATATCTCCATCGATTGCAAGAGTTTTCTCCTTCCATTTTTCGCGGGTACCTCGTGGGTCTTCTGTAAGAATGTAATAATCTCTGGCCCTTTGAAGCCAAAGCTCAAAATCGTGTTTAGCTGGAGTTTCAGCCTCCAGGGCAGGCACCTCCTCAAGAAAAGCTTCGCGGTCAACACGGGTCTGCCAATCACTGTTGATAAATTCAGCAAGTTCACCGGCCAAGCTGCCAATTTCTTTGAGTTTGTCACCGAGGCTGTTAAGATCATCTTTCGTCCCCGGACCCTTGTCAGAAATAACTTCTGATTGTATATAATTCCCGAATTTGGCAAGGGTCGGGGCTTTTGAACCGTCCATGGTCGCCTTATCATTTTCGATCTTGTCCCACTGCGAAGTAATCTCGTTCAGAGTGTCCCTGACACCAAGAACTGTATCCACATTTTCGGCAATCGGCTTGTTTGGCTCAAGCTTTACTGCCTCAACCAAGAAGCCGAGATATGCGCCAGGTTTTTGCCAGCCGCGTTCTTCAAATTTATTTGCGGTCTCACGTATCTTTACGAGCAACGGCCAGGGCTTGTACGCATTCGGGTCATCGACTGAGTTCGGGTCAAAGAAGCTCTTGATATCTTCAATTGCCTTAAGCGCTGCCTGTGTTTTTCCCTGCTCACCCCACTCCGGATGACCTACTATTTCCCAAATTTCTGCTTTTCCGCGCTTTATCATCACGTCATAAGGGTAGCGTGCGATGCCGATCATATCTACTATTTCGCCCAACTCTGCATCTTTGCTCCAACGAACTTTTCTTTGTTTGTCCACGCTCCGACGAAAATCATCGACCCATGCTTCATACTCTGTGCATAAGTTCTCCCATTCCGCTTGCTCTGGAGGAGCAGGCTTCGGCCAAAGTAGACGCAAAATAACAGCACCGACGATGGCTATTATGAGGCCTGCTACGATAAGCCGACGGGATGAAAGAACGGGCTTAACTTTCTTGAGTTGAGCCAGCTCCTCGATGAGAGTCTCAATAGTCATCGCACCTGGTCTCAGGTGGGCTGTCAATAACCGGTTACACAGGTTTCTCCAATCGTTTGCCTGTTTTCCCAGTACGGCCCACTCCTTCGAGTCAGGTACTTGCCAGCCGTCCACGGTAGGTGATGGTCGGTGTATTACAAGCTGATAAATGAACTCCGCCATGGCCCGCAGATCGCGGTCCCAGTGTATTGAGGTATCAATGTGTTCATCTGGCAACGGATCAGACAATACTATTGTCGTCTGCGAAATATCCCCCGCGCCGGCAATGAGAACATTAGTAGCTTTGAGGTTCCCATGTGGTCGCACGCATGCCTGTTTTAACTCAATCAAGCCCTTTGCTACTGACTCGACAACCGCACAAAGGGCCTGGGGGGTAAGCGTGACACGACCATCAATGAGTTGTTGAAGCGAACGGTCGTATTTATCTGTGGCATAAAATACTCCATCAGTGATTGAGCCGCACTCATAAATGGGTGCCCAATGTTGAGCACCACTTTCGGCAGCTTTCTGCTGGATGCTGGCACTGTTGAGAAATAGATCAAGCTCAGTTTTTACCTGCTCTCCTTCCAAAAGCAGAGCAGATGGCTGAAAAACCTTAATTACAAATTTCTCTGCAGGGTCGGCTGCGACTCGTCCACTGTAGACTACAGTATAGCCGGTCCGGTAAAGCTCACGAACGGTCTCATAGCGGCCAAAGCTTGCCATTCATCCCTTACCTTTCTAAATCGAAATGGGACCAAATGCTCATCACCTTTTCATTTAGGAATGGTCAAAGGAACAATGTTGCTGCCTTCAATCCTGATATTGATTGGTTTTTTAAGCCTTCCCCAAGCTTTTGAGCCCACAGCAGGCAGTCGCAGGCGCCTTGCATCGGCGTTACCATCAAGATCATCAAATAAGCCAGGCAGGTTGGCCAGAACAAACAAGTATTCAGCTTTCCTGCTTTTCCATATACCCCGAACGGGATCTTTTGGGGGGAGGGTTCTCTCACACGGCCCTCGTCCGAATTGGATCACGTGCGTATACGCTTTAGCGTTTTGTCGCAGTTGGCTTTCGGGTTTCCAGTAATCGGTCATTGATATCGCTTCCCAAGTGTCCTTCTCGTACCTGTTGACTCCTACCAGATGAACCTCTACGGATTTTCCACAAATATCGTCGGCTGCTATCACGTTAACAACTTGCTGAGAGCACCCCCCCACCAGTAGACCAACCAAAAACAATCCAAACACTTGACCTTTCGATAATGCCTTTTTCATAATCAACTCCTTTTAATTTCCCATATCTATTTATCCAACATTCCTTTGGTTCGGCTGCGCTACATGGATTATGAATCTTTCGCCGTGAACGCTTATTTATGTGAGGTACCCTTGGATCACGCTGGAGATTTCCTGATTAGATCTCCAGTCTGCGACAATCAGGCTGCGGGTCCTTAATATCAGGTTGTCTAAATCAACGATAGTCCGTTCAAAAACTTTGTGAAGACCTCCTTGTTGAGCATCGCCATAATCTTTACACTCAGCCTCGGGACCCAATCCAGGAAACATCCGCAGGATTATAGCCAGCGTTGTCCACCACAGTTCGCAGGGAATAAGACTAAAAGCCTCATCAGATGTGATTTTATCAAAGGTTAAATGGTGGGGCCCTAACGACTCAAGCCATCGTTTATCCTTGTCGAATACATCACTTATACACATCTCCAAACTGGTAGATTTATCATAATCGAGCCCAATCTGGCGTGGCAGACTCAATGTTTCATCAAGGACTACAGGCAGACTGTTGGTATTGTCAACAAGAAGAATCCTTATAGCTATAACAGCCAGGGAATATAGGTCACAGGGGCTGCTCAAAAGTGGTATAATCTCAAACCTTACCTCAGGTATCGGCACTCCTTCGGCAGCGCGCAAATCCGAAACCTCGGTATCAGTCATATTCTGAGTTACTGTTCGAAATCGCCATTCGCCAGGTGCCATTGCTGAATCTGCTTCGAGATGAGCGTAAAGATTAATATCGCCACAAGCAAGATTAAGTCGAAACCAGACAAGATCGTGTCTCGCCATGTCGATGCGTTCTTGGGTTGTAAACGTACCCTCAAGGGCTGTTGCGCCGGTGGTGTCGGGTAAGACTTGGCGTATGCGAATGGATGCTCGTCCTTTTGCTGGGAGAGAGGTAACCAGCGGACGATAAATCGACGTTCCGCCTTCAAGTGCCGGCAAATAGTATTGCAGGTCACTCCTTTCTATTGCCAACGGAATCGCATCACCTGGGTCACTGAGCACCGCTCTGGCAGTCCATAAAAAAGGCAACCCACGTCCTGGTTCACCAAGCTTAACCTGCCAGTTGTCTGGACTAATATTGAGAAGCGGCTGTTGAAGATGGTAGACCATAGAATGTACAGACGATACAATATCGTCGAGTAATCGAAGCTTCAAGTAGAATGTTTCGACCAATCGGCCACATCGACCTTGAGTCTCCAGGAAAAGTCGACCATCAGAGGTCAAAGCGGTTTCGTCTTTCCTCAATGCGTTGAGCTTCTCACCAAGGTCAAATACCGACCTTCCATGTTTTAACCCATCCCATGCAGCGCCGCTGAGAATATCGATGAATGTTTCCAGCCCAATCGGGACATGCTTCCTTACCAGCATCAAACCAGCTCCCGGATTCAATGGGATTATACGACCGGGGTCGCCACAAATCTCTGACAACGGCTTTGTTGAAGCATTCGTTGGTGCTTCCGCCGTAATAGGCACGAACTGAGACTCAGCAGCCGATGCTGGCACATACAGATAGCGATGCAAAGAGCTGCTGTAGCCTGGCAAATCTTTTTGCTGGAGCAGGCCTTCATCTGTGCACAACTTCCAGGGTGTCGCAGAGTTGGGGTCAATCGGATGAACAGGCGAACGCGCAGAAAGGCCAAGAAATGTTGGTGGTGGATGCACAGACTCCCACCCAGTTTTCACTATTGCTGCTTCACCAAGTTGCTCAAATGCCTGGCATTGGCGGCGCCAGCGGTCATCCAGCATCGCGTTTGAAAGTGATTGTCGACATGCGGATGCTGTGCTGATGAGAGTTTCAGAATTCTGAATCCATAGTTCGAGCCACTCCAATACTCGCCCCGAAGTGTCAACAATGCATCCTAAAAATACTTTAGCGTCAATCGTATCACGAAGCACGACAAGGTGACCGCCTACAGGGTCAGGCTCGGACCTTACCAAAACGCAAATTTTCAGCACTGCAGATTTCTGGTCCTCGGTAATGGGTATAATGACATAACCCTCGGGTAACATTGCAAGACCACTGTTTGGGTTAGAAAATGACACAGGCAACTCGTTTTAATAACAATCAATTCTTCTATATTTTTTTTACATAATAACCCATGCACCCACATGTCTGCAAGTACCATTTTAAGGGTTTTCGAGACTAATTCTACTGATTAATGCCCTGCTGTCAAGCGGAATATATTGATATTGACAATCGTTTTTCAGGGCTGGCATTAGCAGAGCAGGAGGCGAAAAGCTATACCCACCGCAGCCAACGACAGCCGCAGCCGGATTACCGCTCACAACATCCTTCTCTGCACCGACAGTGTATCCCACTTACCTGAAGAACTGGTGCACAAGGCTGACGATTGTGAAGATTGCTGCTACTAACAGCCAGGTCTTGCGGGCCGGGGTGAGTCGACCACCTCGCCGCATATCATCCCACATGGCCACCACCACCAGCAGAATTGCTATATTAGTCAATATCGCTGGAACCGTCATCGTGTCTCCTTAAGTTGATATCATGTTCTCCCGGCTGGATTAGAACCAATGGCTTGTAGTTGGCGGTCGGCTCTGGCTCTGACCTCGAACAATGGTTGACCGGGCTGCAAAAATACCATCTCGAGAGCCGNCGCCGCTCGCTGACGCTGTTTTCCGGTNTTAAGCACTTCTCGTAATGTCTCAAATACGATC
>JGI24422J19971_10002938_pt1 | contig 10641 bp, 9 predicted proteins | sample DeeMarSWOR152_54_FD_19971 | JGI IMG/M metagenome (IMG submission 19971)
TGAACACACAAGCGTAAACCCGATCCACCCAATACATATTGGACAAGCTAGAAATCCTATGCTAGGTGACGCCATAGCCCGGCTGCTTAAATCAAGGGGCCACAATGTCTACCGCCACTATTATGTTGATGATGTGGGTCGGCAAACAGCAGTTATAGGCTATGGACATGAAAAGCTAGGTAAACCCAAACCCGTGGGAAAACCCGACCATTTTATCGGCAAAATATACACGATCACGAGTTGCCTGGTTGAAATCAACCGTTTGAAAAGGGAGCTTGATCGAGCAAAAACCGTTTCCGATACAGAAGATATCACGCAAATTAGCAAAGAGTTGGATAGCTGGATGTCAGTGGCTGTTGAGCTCAAAGGCAAATACCCAGAATTCTTCGAGAGGCTTCTGGAGAAAATAAACGAGGAGGAAAACCCGGAAACTGTGGTTAACGAGTTAAACAGGGCATACGAGGCTGGAGATGAAGAAGCTAGACAGCTGATAAGAGAAGTCAGTGAACTTTGTCTAGAAGGTTTCAAAGAGACCCTAAGCCGCGCAGAAGTCTTGTATGATTCATGGGATTGGGAAAGCGAACTGGTGTGGAGCAATAGAGTGGAAAAAATTCTTGAAAAACTGCAGAAGACACCATATGTTTTCACTCTAGGCGGCGTTCTTGAATTTGATGCTGAAAAAGTAGTCAAAGAATTTGGCTTGAAGAAAAAACTCAGTTTGAGAGATGATTATGAGGTTCCTTCTTTGACGCTTGTGCGTGCTGACGGCACAACACTCTACACAACAAGAGACATCGCTTACACTTTATGGAAGTTCGAGACGGCTGAACAAGTAATAAACGTTGTTGGAATGCCGCAGAGCTTAGCTCAACTGCAATTGAAAATAGCCTTGCACGCATTGGGGTATGGCAACTACGCAGACAATCTAATTCACTTCGCCTACAATCTTGTAACTCTTCCAGGCTATAAAATGTCAAGCCGAAGAGGCCGATACATAACATTCGACGAAGTAATGGACGAAGCGGTTAAACGGGCATACGAAGAAGTTTCGAAACGTTCCCCGCAACTGTCAGAGAAAGAAAAACGGAAAATCGCAAACTTCGTTGGCATGGGCGCAGTACGATACGCCCTCGTGGAAGTTGACCCTTCAAAACCCGTCGTGTTCACATGGGACAGAGTGCTCAATTTCGAAAAAAACAGTGCACCATACATACAATATTCTCATGCTAGGGCATGCAGCATCTTGAGAAAAGCCGCAAGAAAACCTGAAAAACCAGCCTTTAACCTGCTGAAAGAGAAGTTGGAGCGTGAAATAGTCATGGCCCTAGCAAGTTTCCCAGACATCTTCGTTGAGGCAACAGAATTGCTTAAGCCCAACCTTATCGCTGATTTCGCTAACGCTTTAGCCGACAGATTCAACACGTTTTACAACGCTTTACCAGTCATAAAAGCTGAACCAGAAGAGCTTAGCGACGCAAGGCTTGCTTTGGTTGACTCTGTGAAAATAGTGCTTAGAAACGCACTTAACCTCATAGGAATAGTAGCACCCGAAAAAATGTAAGTGTTTACAGTGCTCCCTTAATTATAGCCACCGCTGTGCTTGTTCCAATCCTGTTTGCGCCAGCTTTGATCATGGCTACCGCGTCAGCGTATGTCCTTATGCCGCCTGCCGCCTTGACACCCATATCCGTGCCCACCGTCCGCCGCATCAACCTGACGTCTTCAACTGTTGCACCTTTACCGAAAAAACCAGTTGAAGTCTTCACAAAGCCGGCTCCTGCCTCTTTGGCAAGTTTACAAGCAATCATCTTCTCTTCGTTTGTTAAATAAGCTGTTTCAATAATGACCTTGACAATTACCTTGTTTGACAAACGTTTAACATCTACAACGGCCGCTATATCCTTTTTGACATATTCATAATCTCCCGATTTCAGCGCACTCAGATTGATCACCATGTCTAATTCCTCTGCTCCATTCTCTACGGCTTTGACAGCCTCTGAAGCCTTTATTTCCGGCAGTGACACTCCGAAGGGAAAAGCTATTGTTGAGCAAACTTTGACGTTCGAGCCTTTCAAGAGTGTCGCAGCCATTCTCACATAAACGGGATTAACACAGACACATCCTAGACTATACTGTACAGCTTCTTTGCACAGTTTTTCAACCTCATTTTTAGTTGCCGTTGCTTTGACAACTGTAGAATCAATCATCTTAGCCAGTTTTTCCCTTGAAATCGCCAATTTTCCACCTCTATATTTTTCATGTTTTATCATCAATTTCTACAGCACGCGCTATAAGCGAACTGACTATTAAGGGTAGAATTATGGAAGCATCCCCTTCAATCATCACATTTTCTGCTTTTTCCTTTATTTTATGCCATGACACTGCTTCTCTGGGTCTTGCTCCAGATAGGCTTCCATCCCACTCCACAGCAGTGCTGATGTAAACAGCATAATCCAATCCATCTTTGAACTGGTTCCACCAAATCGTATGATGCTTTGAGATGCCTCCGCCAATGATTAACGCCCCAGTCTTCTTTGCGGTGAAAACCATGTCGTTCAGTTCGCTCTCATCTTTCAACAAGTTGATTCTAAAGTCACGATCTTGGGAGAAGAGCCATATCTGGTATCCAACTGCCCCGTCTGTGATGCCTGGCACATAAACCGGTATGTTTTGTTTTGCTGCCCAATATAGTATCGAACTCTGGTTACATATTCTCATGCCCATTTCTCGGCATAGTTGACGCGTGGAAACTTCCCTGACTCCTTCATCCCATAAAGTCTGAAGCAACTTCCTCATCTTCTCTTCAATTATAATGCCATAACTCTCGTTCGGAACCAAAACGTTTCCTAGACGGCTTATGTCCCTTTCACGAAGTTCAGCATCATCCATGAGAAATGAACCTTGATAATATTCTTTCCAGCATCTTGCAACATCATGATCAAGCGTCCCGCAAGTCGTGACTATAACATCAACAAGTCTTCTCTTCACAAGCTCCTTTAAGGCTCCTCTCGTTCCAGTAGCCACGATGTTTGCTGGAAAAGAAAGAAACTTTATACATCCTGCATCCGTGACCATCATCTTAAGTATTTTCACACCCATCGCCAGTTTTCCAGCTGTGAAACCCCAAGCCTTTTCCATCTGTAAGACAAGGTCTTTCACAGACATATCCTCCAACAATTCGTAATCTTCAACAACATTCTTCAGGATTAACATCACCCTCCTTCAGAGATGAGAAATTGTTAATGTTAGGATAAATACGTATCGAAAACCTTACGGCTTATCAGTCGGTGACATGCACATGAATGGCGGGCCCGAGGGGATTTGAACCCCTGTTCTCCGGCTTTCCCTCGTTTTGACGCCCGGAGGCTTACGCATCATTTTGTGATTCGGCGCCTTAATCCATGCTGGGCTACGGGCCCAAATAAGGTTAGGCGATGCTGCCAATTAATCGTTGTTGCAGGCGCTATATTTCGGTTAGTTCTTCATTTATCCACCAAGCCCTTTTTTTGCCGGATTTTTCTCCTGCGTAATAGTCTACTATGGATCTTCCAAGCTGGTTTTTGGATCTTCTCTGTATTTTTCTCAGCCGGTTCAAAATCAGCCACCTGTTTGTTTTGAGATACCCTGCTAGTTCTGGTGTTGTTGCGCCTTTGTAGTGGATGAGATATTCTATGATTTTGTGGTCGATCTCGTCTATGCAGAATGTGTGGGGGTTTGCTTTTTCTGGTCCATATGTGAGCAGTTCCAAATCTGCGAGGTACTTCCTTATTTGTGCAAACTCCTCTTCCATTTTGTCTAGTCTTCGTTCCAACTCCATGATTTTGTCAGGTTTCGGAGTTTTTTGTAGTTTTTCCATTATCGCATCTCGGATGAAACTGCTTCTTTCGCCTTGTGGGATGCGTAGAATAATTTCTTTGTAGACTTCATCTGGTATTTTCGCAGATATGACCCGCAACTTCTCCATGAACTTTTCCCAGATTGTTATTGTTGCTATTAATATTTCATGATTTCTGTCAATCATATTCGGTAAATCTTTTAAACGAGCAACCGAACCTTAAGCCGAGGTCAAACTTGAAGTGAAATATAATGCCGAGGAAAACCACAATTTCCTTAATCAAATGTGATGTAGGCTCCCTAGCCGGACATCATGTCGTTCCCGAACCCTTGTTTAACATTGCTGGGATGAACCTGAAAAAGGCAAAAGAAGACGGCTTAGTCAGCAGCTACCATGTTTTTAATGTCGGAGACGATCTGCAACTTCTTATGGTTCATGGAAGAGGCGAATCAAACCCTGAAATTCACAAGCTTGCTTGGGACATATTTCAAAAAGCCGCAGATAAAGCCTTAAAACTGAAATTATATGGTGCCGGACAAGACCTTTTGAAAACAGCCTTCAGCGGAAATGTCAGAGGCATGGGTCCAGGCGTGGCTGAGATGGAAATCGAGGAAAGAGGATCTGACCCTGTAGTGGCTTTCGCAGCAGACAAGACTTCCGCTGGGGCTTTTAACTTCCCATTGTTCAGGATCTTTGGGGACCCAATGAATACTGCAGGACTTGTAATCGACCCGGACATGGCTGGCGGCTTCAAATTTGAGGTATTAGACACTGTGGAGGACAAGCGTGTTGTTCTTAAGTGCCCTGAAGAAATGTACGCACTGGTTGGGTTGATTGGAACTGTGGGGCGGTACATGATCTCCCGTATTTGGAGAGCTAGAGACGAGTTGTTATGCGCAGTTGGCAGCGTAACCAAGCTTTCGAAAATTGCAGGAAAATATGTTGGAAAAGACGACCCTGTAATGATCGTGCGTGCTCAGCATGGGTTGCCCGCTTTAGGCGAGATTCTTGTACCATTCATGCACAGCTATTTTGTTGCAGGATGGATGCGCGGAAGCCACTGGGGTCCACTGATGCCCGTTCAAGTAAAGGATGCCAAATGCACTGTTTTTGACGGTCCCCCAAGGATTGTTGCTTTAGGTTTTCAAGTTGCAAATGGTAAGATTGCAAGCGATGATAATGAGAAACCGATGATAGCGGATCTGTTTGATGATCCAGCCTTTGATATGGCTAGGCGTGAAGCTGTGGAATATGCATCTATGCTTAGGCGTATGGGCGAGTTTGAGCCAGCACGTTTAAGCGTCGGGGAAATGGAATACACAACTTTGCCGCAGATTCTGGCGAAGCTTAAAGAACGGTTTGAGCCAACCTGAATCCGTGCTTCATAGAGTAAATCATATGTGAAGGATGTCAAAGACAGAAGTTATGTGAAGCTGTTTATCGTTAGATATGTGGGTTGCCGGTAGGGAGTTCTGGAAGAACAAGTCATATACTGCGAGTGCCAGGTTATACTATGCATGGGGCATAGAAGCATTGGGGTTGTTTTCTGCTTGATTTGAGCTTTATGAGCCTGAAATAGGCTTAAAAGATATAAGAAGAACAAACGATAGGAACATGAAGGATTCACGAAAATGTAAATAAGCATGTCTTCCTAAAGGTAACAAAAGCTGGGAAAATAAATGAAGATGGCTGTGCTAGTATACGAGTATCCACCGAAGATTGTTGGTGGTTTGGGAACTTATGCCGCTGAAATAACAAGAAAGTTTGTTCTGCTGGATCATGATGTGACAGTTTTCACAATGAACGATGACACCCGGAGTCTTCCGACACGGGAAATTTGGAGAGGCATAGAAATCCACCGGCCCTTACACATTGACATTTCTGATTCCCTTCCAGATGTAGTTGCCGAAGACGTTAAGAAATGGGGTAGAGGCATTCAGCTGTTCTCCAAAATCCTAGTCTACAACTATCTGAGCGCTTCAAAACTCGTTAACGAGCTTATAAGAAAAGAAAGTTTCAAATATGATATCGTTATTGCACACGACTGGCTTTCAGCCATTTCCGGGATAACCGCTAAAAGAGAGCTTGGATTACCATTCGCATTTCATGTACACTCAACAGAGAAAGGAAGAACCCTGGGAAATGGCTCAGACGTCGTGAGCAACATTGAGCTTCACGGCGCCAGAGCAGCAGACCTAATTGTGACGGTTTCATACGCAATGAAAGATGAACTTATCAAACTCGACTTTCCAAAGGATAAGATCAAAGTATGCTACAATGGTGTAGATCCGGAAAAATACAATCCAGATACGGTGAACGCTGAGGAAATCAAAAAGCTTAGAGACTCTTACCAAATTAAAGAAGATGAGCTTATGATTCTTTTCGTAGGCAGACTTGTCGGTGTTAAAGGCGTTGACAGACTCATAATGTCTATGTCCCATGTTTTGCAGAAGATGCCTAAGGCAAAACTTGTCATTGTAGGTTTGGGCGACCTGCAAGATTACCTGGTTAACTTGGTTAGAACAATGAAACTGCAGGATTCTGTAAAATTCCGTTTCGAATTCATTTCAGAAGAAGAGCGCATTCTACACTATGCCGCTTGCGACTTGGCGGTTTTCCCAAGTCTCTATGAACCCTTCGGAATAGTGGTCTTGGAGGCGATGTGCATGGAACGTCCAGTTGTTGTCGGAGCAGCAGGAGTCAGCGGAATGCGGGAGATAGTCATCCCTCATGGCCAAGAACAATGCGGCTTCCACATTAATCCTAGCAATCCAGCAGACATTGCTTGGGGTATACTCAGTGCTTTGGAAAATCCTGAAAAAAGGAAATGGCTTGGAAAAAACGGCAGAAAAAGGGTTCTAGAAGAGTTTACTTGGGATAAGATAGGTGAAAAAACAATCGCACTATATGAACAGATAATTAAGTGTTAAGTTTTCTACTCAACCGCAGTTTGTTGGTGAACTGTTGAAATTCAACTCTCTAAGTTTGAGAAACAAAGTTGCAAAAGAGGCCGCTAGCCTTCTGTACTTTGGTGTTCAAAAAGAATACAAGCAGGCGAAGCTTAAGGCTGCAAAAACTTATGGCGTTCACTTTCTTCCAACTAACTTTGAAGTGGCTATTGAACTCGATAAGATAGCTGAGGAAAACGAGGGTGACACCAGACAGAATCGTCTGATTCGAATGCGCAAAGAGGCTTTTAGGATAATGAAAATTTTGGAGAAATATACCCCAGTTTTGATCGGGAGCGTTTGGCGTGGAACTATAACTCGCAAAAGCGACATAGACATAGTTGTGTACCATGATGAACCAGATGAGGTTTTGAAACTGATAAGACAGAACAACCTTAAGGTTACGCAGACCGAGCGTACAAGTGTAACGAAACAAGGACTAAAGAAAGTATCCTTTCACATATATTTAGAATCACCAACCAAAGAAAAAGTTGAAGTAATCGTTCGAAGCCTCGAAGAAGTAGGTCAGGAAGGAAAATGCGAGATATACGGAGACCCAATAATCGGTCTTCATATACAGGAATTGGAAAAAGTGCTTGAAGAAGACTCAACGCAGAGATTTGTTCCCTTCTAAAGTAGACTGTTGCAATTCTTTCCGAAGACACTTTAAATATATGTTTGTTCATAGATGAAAACGGGAATGCATTTCGAAACTCCGAGGTGCTCGTGTGGATTTCAATGAAGAGACGCTTAAAAGGCTGTTTCCAAACCTTGCCAAAGAATTAGGATCCAGCAAAGACAAAGTCGCTATAAACTCTGTGCGAACAGACACCCGCACTGGAGAAAAAGCAGTCTCCAAAAGATTCATGCACTACACACCCGACGTGATAGATTTTATTCGGCGATGCGATACAGATGAGCAGGCAGAAGAAATAATCGATTACATGGAGAAAAAAGGCGAAATAGAACTTCAATATGCAAAAAAGCTTAGAAAACAGCTTAAAAAGAAAGGTGTGAGAAGCTTCGGACCTAAAAAGGAGGAAAACTACTACTTCAAACACGGCGAACCCTTAAGATAGCCTAGACTTGTTCTAATTGTCCCCTATCTAGAGAGTATAAACAGTGTAAGATTTTGACCTATGTGTTTGTATCTTCCTAACTGTATGAGCAAACAAGATTGACTTTCTCTCTTGTCCTTCTTGTGCTATATACAAGTAACAATTTTCTCAACTATAAAATGTCTTTGAAGAGGTTATATTACGATATGAAGTTTCTTTAGCAGTTGACGCACAGACTCTCTGGGTGATAGATAAGTATAATACAGAAAGCGTAATTCTAAAAGTAAATAAATAGGCTTGTCAATAAGTAGAGAGCCCGAGAATTCAGAAATCAACCGGAGGAAAATCGCGTGAAAAAACCAATTTCGTTTTTCACTGCTTTACTCGCAATCATGTTAACTCTTGTCTCAATCTCGTTTAACATCCAAAATGTTGAAGCAGTAAACGCTGGAAAATCGGATTATTACATAGAACAGGTAAATCATACAGTAGAAGTTATGTGTAATGGGTATGTTTTCATAAATGACACTATACAAATAACAGGACAGATATCAAACGGTTTTCTTATAGGATTTCCATACAAGTATGGTTCACACATTCTTCGGTGCGTAGCTTACGACGCAGCTGACACTTTCTCTGTGGATCTTAATGTACCCTTAGAAAACCGTGTCGGTTTCTACGGCGTGAAAATAATCTTTCCGCAAGGAGCACCCCAAGTATTTACAGTTGGGTTCGTGCTTTCAAACGATCTCCTCACCGTTCCAGAGGCAGACTCTTACATCCTAGACTTTCCCGCGTATCCTAGTTTAACAAAGGCGGCTGCCGACTGCAGCGTGGCGGTCAATTTGCCGAAAGATGCAAAAGACGTAATAGTTACAAAAGAAGATGGAACAGTTAATGCATCTACTTATTTAAAACAGAACCTGCCCGCTTTTACCTATTCACCTGCAAACGTAACCTTTTCACTTACTGGTGATGAAATACATGTATTTGACGTACCTGAAATGAAACGGGAGGTTAGAATAAGCGGAACACGCGAAATAGAAGTTTTAGACAGATACGACATAAGAAACAAAGCACCAACGACAATAGACTCCATCGAAATAACTTTGCTCCCCAACGCTTCCAACCCAATTGCACAAGATCAGTTTGGGAGAGAAATGCTGGCATCTACATGGGCAGATAAAACAACAAACCGTTATAAAGTCTCTTTCACGCTACCACTGGAAAGCTACAGATCCACCAAGTTCACCGTGAAATATGATTTGCCCAGTGAAGTCTACATTACGCAAGAAGAGTCTGGCAATCTTAAAATCGCATGCCCCCTGTTTCAACATTCGAATTGCTATATCGAGCAGTCATCTGTGACTTTTGTTTTACCTGAAGGCGCCAAAGTTATACATGAGAATGCTTCGGTAAGCAGACCCTATGATTTAGTGCATGGTGTCTTCCAAGAAGCACTAACCATAAACAGACAATACGTGTTTTCGTTCGACAGCTTTGACGTGGAAATCACATATGAATACATCCTTCTATGGTTATCCTTTCGTCCCACATTGTGGATTTGGGCTCTGGCAACCGTCGGCTGTGCAATAGTTGTCGTCTGGAAAAGACCTAAAGCTCCTGTTCCAGTAAGTGTACCTACTGTAGCAATGAGACTTCGAGCAGAACACATCGAGTCCTTTGTCGATGCATACGAGGCGAAAAAGAAAATACTTTCAGAAACAAAATCCCTTGAGACCAGAGTACGTAAGGAGAAGATTCCGAGGCGTCGCTACAAGGTGAGGAGGAAAACATTAGAAACGCGCCTTAACGCCCTGTCTAGAAGCTTGGCAGAGCTGAAAGAGAAAATGCACGCGGCTGGGGGACGATATGCGGATTTGATGCGTCAACTCGAAGTTGCGGAGACCGAAATTACTGAGGTTGAGGCGAACATTGAGAGCATTAGGGCTCGCCACCGTCGTGGAGAACTTTCATTGGGGGCCTATCGCAAGCTTCTGGCGGACTATGAGCGCAGAAAAGAGAAAGCTGAAACAACAATCGACGGGGTTCTCATAAGGCTTCGTGAAGAAATTCGCTAATTTGAACCCAAAGGCTTTTATTTTGCTGTTCAAATTTCAATGAATTCCTACTTGGAGAGGGAAGAAAGATGGTGAAGATTGTAATTGATAACGATAAATGCACTGGATGTGGCACATGTGTGGAGACGTGTCCCGTAGAGGTTTTCGAGATCAAGGATGAAAAGTCTGTTCCAGTAAAAGTTGAAGAATGCTTGGTTTGCAGAGCCTGCGAAGCCCAATGCCCAGAAGCCGCAATTCAAGTAATCGAATAACTTTCATTCTTGACCGCAACTTTATTTCCTTTAGGTCATCTTCTTTAGAGTTGTTATCTTACAGATTCCAATAAGCGTTTTGAACATGTTTCACTTCCTCCACTACCTTTTCACCCTGCTCCTTGATACGTTCTTTAGTTACAGGAACCTTGTCACCTACACTGTAGAATGCCCCACTCATCTTTGCAACAGCTGCTACAGCTATTTTCCCAACAAAATTCAGACTGTACCCTCCTTCAAGCGTCGATACAAGTTTTCCCTCGCATATCTCTGAAGCCAGACTAACTATCGTTTCATAAACTTCTTTATAACAGAGTGTAGACAAAGAAAGGCTTGCCACAGGATCGGTATAATGGCCGTCTAAACCAGCGGACACCAGTATAAGCTGCGGCTTGTACTGGCGTGTTAAGGGCTTTACAACTTCATTCACTGCCTTTAGATAGATTTGGTCGTTTGTTCCGAATGGTA
>JGI24422J19971_10002940_pt1 | contig 10639 bp, 9 predicted proteins | sample DeeMarSWOR152_54_FD_19971 | JGI IMG/M metagenome (IMG submission 19971)
CGGTGTAATGTACGACAAGCTCGAGGACGGCACCATGCAGCTGGCGCCTGGAGGGGGCACGAGCAGGAAGAGGATGCACAGCTGCAAGGACTACACGGGCCTGGAGATCACGAGGGTCCTCGTCGACGAGTTCATCAACAGGGGAATCTCCTACGTCGAGCTCACGAGCGCCGCTGAGCTGATCATGGACGACCGTGGGCAGCTCGCGGGAGCCGTGCTATACGACATGGACTCCGACGAGTACCTAGTGGCGCGGGCCAAGTCTACGATCCTGGCGACTGGCGGATTCGGCAGGCTCCACATCCAGGGGTTCGAGACGACCAACCATTACGGCGCCACCTTCGACGGCGTGGTCATGGCCTACCACGCCGGTGCAAAACTGAGAGACCTGGACTCGACCCAGTTCCACCCCACGGGGGCGGCCTACCCCGAGCAGATCGTCGGCCAGCTGTGTACGGAGAAGCTGAGGACGAGGGGGTCACAGCCTCTGAACAAGCACGGTGAGCTGTTCGTCTACCCCCTCGAGACGAGGGACGTCGAGGCCTCAGCCCTGATCAGGGAGTGCTACGGCAGGGAGAAAGGGGTGACGACCCCCAGCGGCGTGCGCGGCGTCTGGCTCGACACGCCCCTCATCGACATCATCAACGGGGAGGGGACCACAGAGAGGGAGTTCGCCGCCATGTTCCGCAACTTCAACAAGTTCGGCATAGACATCCGGGAGGAGCCCATGCTCGTCTTCCCGACCCTCCACTACCAGAACGGCGGGGTAGAGATGAACGTCAGGTGCGAGACGAACATCCCGGGCCTTTACGTATGCGGAGAGGTTGCCGGCGGGGTACACGGGAAGAACAGGCTGATGGGCAACAGCCAGCTCGACCTATACGTGTTCGGCAGGAGGGCTGGAAGCTTCGCCGCCGAGAGGGCGAAGAAGGCTTCGGTCGGTAAGCTCACCCTGAGCCACCTCGACACGTACGAGAAGTGGCTGGCGGACGCGGGCGTCGAAACGGATAGGAGGGCCCCGATCCTGCTGCCAGAGTACAGGGGCAAGCGGACCCTTGAGCACAAGCTTAGGCTGCTGTAGGCAGTGAGCCGTATGGGAGAAGACCTGAGAATAGGCGTATGGGTGTGCGAGTGCGGCGGAAACATAGGTGACGTAGTCGACGTCGACTCCGTCGTCGAGGCCCTGAAGCCAGAGGTGGCCTACACGAGGAAGGAGCGCTACCTCTGCTCGAGCCCCTCCATCGACCAGATCAAGGGCGCCGTGGAGAGGCAGAAGCTGGACAGGGTCGTCCTCGCCTGCTGCACCCCCAAGATGCACAGGGAGACGTTCAAGGGCAACCTGGAGGAGGTCGGCCTCAACCCGGCTCTGCTCGAGATAGTGAACATCAGGGAGCAGTGCAGCTGGGTCCACAAGGAGGACCACGAAGGCGCCACGCAGAAGGCCCTCGACCTCACAAGGGGGGCCATCGAGAGGGCGAGGGAGTCCCAGCCCCTCGAGTCCAAGAGGATGAAGGTCTCCCCCGAGGTCCTAGTGATAGGAGGAGGCGTCGCCGGGATCACGACGAGCCTCCGGCTGTCCGAGTTCGGTCTCAAGGTGCACCTCGTCGAGAAGAGCCCCAGCATCGGCGGCCACATGATACAGTTCCCGAAGGTCTTCCCCACCCTCGACTGCAGCCAGTGCATCCTGACTCCGAAGATGGCCCAGGTCAACCAGAGCGGTAACATAGACCTCATCACCTACGCCGAGGTCTCCGAGGTCTCGGGGGTGCCCGGCGACTTCGAGGTGAAGGTCCAGCTGAAGCCCAGGGGGGTGAACATAGAGAAGTGCATAGGATGCGGGGCGTGCAGCAGGGTCTGCCCAACAGATGTGCCGAGCGAGTACGACGAGGGCCTAGGCATGAGGAAGGCGGCCTACATACCCTTCCCTCAGAGCGTGCCCAGCGTCTACACCATCGACTTCGACCACTGCGTCAGGTGCGGCCAGTGCGTCGACGCCTGCCCCGCCGGGGCCATCGACCTCGACGACGAAGGCGGCGAGCTGGACCTGAACGTCGGGGCGATAGTCCTCGCGANGGGCTACGAGCTGTACGACATCGGGAGCCTAGCCCAGTACGGCTACGGCAAGTATCCGAACGTCGTGACGAGCCTCGAGATGGAGCGCATCCTCGACGTGAACGGGCCCACGGGCAGCCAGCTCATAGTCCCTGAGACCGGCATGGACGTCAAGAGCGTGGCGTACATACTGTGCGCGGGCTCCAGGGACACAGAGGTCGGCAAGCCCTACTGCAGCCGCGTCTGCTGCCTCTACGCACTCAAGCAGGCTCAGCTCCTAAGGGACAGGGACGTCGACGTCTGGATCCACTACATAGACATCAGGTCCCCGGGCCGCCGCTACGAGGAGTTCTACATGTCGACCCAGGAGAAGGGGGCGATGTTCGTCAAGGGGAAGGTGACCGAGATCATTCCCCAAGGCGGGCGGGCCCTCGTTCGGGGCGAGGATGTGACCATCAACAGGATGGTGGAGAACCCCGTCGACCTCGTCGTCCTCTGCCCGCCCATCGTCACCGCAGAGGACACACTGAAGCTCGCCGAGATGCTGAGGGTGCCTGTCGACGAGGACCAGTTCATCCTCGAGAGGCACCCGAAGCTAGACCCGATGGCGACGAAGAGGGACGGGATATTCGCGGCCGGCGTGGTCGTCGGCCCCAAGGACATCCAGTCGACGACGGCGGAGGCGGAGGGCGCCGCGATGAAGGTTGTCAACTTCCTCGCCGGGGACAGGGTCATAGAGCCCAACAAGGCCTTCCTCGCCCATCCCGAGCTGTGCGACGGCTGCGGGGATTGCGCAGAAGTCTGCCCCGAATCCGCCATCACCCTGGAGGGGGATAAACCCGTCATCAACGAGGTAATGTGCTCCGGGTGCGGTGCCTGCATGCCCGCCTGCCCACACGACGCCCTGGACCAGCAAGGCCTCTCGGACGCCCAGCTGAAGGCGCAGATCAGGGGCGCCCTGGAGCCCTCCGACGCCGAGATAAAGGTCCTGGCCTTCGTCGAGCAGGACCTCGCCTACACGGCAGTCGACCTCGCCGGCCTCGCGAGGCTCAGCTACCCGAGCAGCATCCGCATCATCCCCCTGCCCTCCATGAGCAGGCTGAAGCTGGACCACCTCCTCCACGCCTTCGCGTACGGCGCCGACGGCGTCATGCTGCTGGAGGCCCCCGAGCACGAGGGGCCCTACGGCGAGGCCCACGTCATCTCCGAGGAGAGGGCCGACGACTACAAGTGGGAGCTCGAGGACTACGACGTGGACAGCATGCGCCTGTGGTTCAGCCGAGCATACGTCCCCGACTGGAGGAAGCTGGAGAGGGTGTTCAGGACCTTCCACAACATGATTGAGGACGAGGGGCCCCTGGACGAGGAGATAAGACAGAGCCTGAAGGATCGGACCGGCTGAACGCCCTTTCCTAATAATTTTATACTCAGACAACGCTAGATGAAGGGAGGATAATTAGATGGAAGTCGACACCGAAGAGCTTCTCAAGAAGGCTTCAAGGTGGAGCAAGATCGGCCCGCCCTACCACGAGTTCTACCGCGGCAAGGTCGAGGTCATGCCCAAGTGCGCCATCCGCAGCCTCCAGGACTTCTCCATCTGGTACACCCCCGGCGTCGCCGAGGCCTGCCGGGAGATAGAGAGGGACCAGGAGAAAGCCTACGACGTTACGAGCAAGTGGAACTACCTGGCCGTGGTGTCAGACGGCACCAGGGTCCTGGGCCTCGGGGACATAGGCGGCCAGGCGGGCTTGCCCGTGATGGAGGGTAAGGCCCTAATCTTCAAGTTCCTAGGGGGCGTAGACGCGTTCCCCATCTGCCTCGCCACCAAGGACCCCGACGAGATCATCCAGGCCGTGAAGTGGATAGAGCCCAGCTTCGGCGGCATCAACCTGGAGGACTTCTCCAAGCCGAAGTGCTTCTACATCCTCGACCGGTTGAGGAAGGAGATGCCCATCCCCGTCTGGCACGACGACCAGCAGGGGACGGCCGCGGTCATCCTGGCTGGCGTCATCAACTCGCTGAAGCTCGTAGGGAAGAAGATGGACCAGGCGAAGTTCACCATCATCGGCTGCGGGAGCGCCAACACCCGGACGTTCTACGTTCTCGAAGCGGCCGGGGTGAACACCAAGAACATCACCGTGGTGGACAGCACCGGCATCCTGAGCCCCGACCGTGAGGACTTGGAGGGCACATACAAGTGGGACATCACCCTCAAGACGAACGGGGAGGGAAAGACAGGAGGCCTCAAGGAGGGCATGAAGGGCAGCGACATCGCGATTGCTGCCTCGAAGCCAGGCCCAGGCACCATAAAACCCGGGGACGTAGAGGGGATGGCCGACGATTCTATACTCTTCGCCTGCGCGAACCCGGTACCCGAGATCTGGCCATGGGAGGCTAAGGAGGCGGGCGTCAAGGTCATGGCGACAGGTCGCTCAGACTTCCCCAACCAGGTTAACAACAGCCTCGTCTTCCCGGCCATCTTCAGGGGGGCCCTGGACGTGAGGGCAAAGACCATCACCGACGAGATGTGTATCGCCTCTGCCACTGAACTGGCAAGGTACGCCGAGGACAGGGGGCTCTCAGACGAGTACATCATCCCGGCCATGAGCGAGTGGGAGATATACCCGAGGCAGGCCGTGGAGACGGGCCTCAAGGCCATGGAGCAGGGGATCGCCAGGAAGAAGCTGAGCAGGCAGGAGCTATACGAGCACGCCGAAGCCATCATCAAGAGGAGCCAGGAGATAGTGGCCCTCCTGATGCGCCAGGGATTCATAGCGGCACCCCCGCCCGAGCCCGCTTGACCCCTCCCCCTTTTCTTGCACCAAGTTTTTAATCTCCCCTCGGGATTAAGAGGGGTGATCGAGATGCCGTACTGCACTGAGTGCGGTGGGAAGCTCGTCTGGGACAGGAAGCTCAGACAGTACAGCTGCCAGAGCTGTGGCATGACATTCAACGAGGCACAGCTATCGGCCGCCAGAGACCGCCTCTACGACCGAGAGGATGACGAAGAGGAGGCCCGGAGGAGGAGGCACAGCGACTACCTCGACTGGTGGACGAGCAGCAAGAAGAAGCGACCGTAGAACTCAGATGGAGGAAGCCACAAAAAATCCCGGAACAACTCCTACTCGTAATTATGCCTTTATGAAAATACTGTTTCTCGAAAGAATGTTTAACGCTTAATAAGCATCGATGATATATTTTATACGATACGATAATATTTCAAAGGTGCGAAGATGGTTTTTCCAGTCGAGAGCGAGGACCGGGCACTCCGAAATTTGCTCATGATGTGTCAGGATCACGCGAGACTCGTCGTCGAGATCTATCGAAAAGTCCTCATGATGATCGACAGCTTGGTTAAAGGGGAGAACTCAAACATAGATAATTTACTGAAGGAAATCGAGGGCATACAACTTGAATCCCTTAAGATAAAAAGGAACATCATGAAGGAGCTCCACGAATCTGGCAGCGTATTATTCAACAGGGAGGACCTATACCGACTAATCAGCAAAGCCGGTGAGGTCATAGATCTAATAGAGTCTACAGGAGTCCTCCTAACTGCCATCGGGAACCGAAACTGGACCATACCCTCCAATCTCGGCTCAGGCCTCTTAGAGATGGCTGACGCCGCCTTCGACACCCTCATCAAGGCGAGGGAGAGCCTGATAAGCCTAGGGTTCAACTCCGAGCGCTCACTGCAGCTGACAGGCGAGGTCGACGAGGGAGAACGCAGGGTAGACGCTCTGCACAGGAAGTTAGATCTAGACATAGTTACCAGCAAAGCCGATTTTCCCCTGATACTGACGCTCCGAGATGTGTCGACCAAGCTCGAGGAGATGGTTGACAGAACCGCCGATGAGGCAGACCTCATCAGAATTCTAGCCCTCTAAGGATGACCGAAGTGGAAGAACCAATAGCCCAGGCCGAGGTATTCGCCGATGGAAGGCTCGTCGTATGGTCGACCAAAGAGAGCAGGAGATTATACCTGTCAGGCTTCTACGGTAAGCCCCTTGGCATAGCCAAGCCCAAGGAGGACTTCGACGCCCCTCTCATCCTCGACCCCATCGAGGGGCTATACCTTCTAGAGAAGGGGGTGATCAACTTGGTTTCAGGCGAGGATGGGAAGGAAGTTACAAGAGATGAACTCAACCTGATAGCAAAAGGCATCCTCGACCGGCTTGAAGAGCTTTACTTGGTATACAGCGACCTAAGGGAAAGGGGATTCGTGGTAACCCCAGGCATAAAATATGGCTGCGACTTTGCCGTCTACGAGCAAGGCCCAGGCATCGACCATGCTCCATATATAGTACAGGTGAAGGGATCGAGCGATGGCATTTCAGCCTCGGACCTCGTCGAGGCTGGCAGGCTGGCTACGACGGTGCGCAAGACCTTCATAATTGCGATGGTCGGAAAGGGGGATGTCCGGTATCTCAGCTTCAAGTGGTGGAGACCTTAGCATCCGATTTCCGGGAGTACGGCCATCGAATCCACCGTATCAAGGAGCCCATCCACATCATATACTTCACCTTCATCCATCTTCCAGATCCTCTTCAGATTAGCCGATTCGCTAGATATCTTCTGCCAGTAGAATCTCTGATGGCACACGACGAATGCACCGCAACCCGTCGCTGTCAACCGTCACTAAATACGATTATGGACCAAGCGTCCATGTCCCGAAAATAATGGATTTTATCACAGGTTTTATTGGGGCTTTGACATGAACTTGATCTGTATGAGCGGATTCGAAGCCTCTGACGGTGCCGGGGTGCTTCTTGACACCTGCCTAGCCGTGAAACCCGGCGAGAACGCGCTGATTGTGACTGACACGAATCTTATCGAGCTCGCAGGATTCCTCGCAAGCGCGGCAAGGGACAGGAGGGTTGAGGCCTCGGTTATAACTATGGCTCCAAGGGAGGCCCCAGGTGTTGAGCCACCCGCTCCCGTCGCCGGCGCCATGAAGGAGGCGGACATGGTATTGATGCTGACAACCCACACCCTCGCGCCGTCCAGGGCGAGGGCAGAAGCACAGGATGGTGGAGCCCGGATCCTGAGTCTCGGGGGCTACAACTTCGACGTACTGCGTTCTGAAGCTCTAAAGGCAGACTTCCAGGCGTTGAAGCCCGTAGTGGAGGAGGTAGCCGGGAAATTGACTGGGGCGGAGGAGGCAAGGGTGACCACGTGCACAGGTACCGAGTTGTATTTGGAGCTTGGGTCCAGGCTGGCCCATGCCCTCCACAACATCTGCCATGAACCGGGGACCATGGGTTCGCCCCCAGACGTTGAGGCCTATGTGGCCCCCATCGAGGACACGGCTGAGGGGAGGGTCGTCGTCGACGGCGCGGTCAACCTCCTCGGATTCGGACTCGTACAGGAGCCGATAGAGCTCATCTTCGATAGCGGGAGGGTCACAGCCGTCGAGGGCGGGAGCGAGGCTAGACACTTCCAAGGCCTTCTCGAATCCTACGGCGATCCCAACATGTACCGCCTAGGGGAGCTGGGCATAGGCCTCAACCCGAGGGCTCGGCTGGTCGGGGACCCTCTCATCGACGAGGGTGTCCTGGGGACGGCCCACATAGCACTGGGGCTGAACTACACCTATGGAGGGACAATAAAAGATGCTAGGACCCACATCGACTGCGTCTTCAAGGGTCCGACCATAGAACTGGACGGCGAGCTCGTTCTTGTGGAGGGCGAATTGGTAAAAAAGGGGTAAGGCTATTGCCCCACCGAGGAGGGGCTCCACTCGGGTATCTTCCAGGGCATATCTTTCCCGAGGCCGTAGGCCTTGAGGGGCTCCTTGTATGGGAAAAGGGCGGCGGTTCCACCTGTATGCAGGAAGACGACTGTGTCATCGGGCTTGAAAAAGCCGTTCCTGCAGAGGTCGATTAGCCCCATCATCGCCGAGGCGGTGTAGACGGGGTCAATCATCAGGCCCTCCTTCTCGGCCGCCAGCTTGATGGCCTCGGCCTTGCCTTCGATCATGTACCCGTAGCCCTCGGCGTACTCATCGAAGATGTTGACATCGTCCTCGTCGCACACGATGTCAAACTCTAAGAAGTCGGCGGTCTCCTTCACGAGGTTCATGATCCTCTCTGTCCGCCTTCCCCCTGTCGGGCCCCCCGTCGATACTCCCAGAACCTTTATCCCAGAATTGAAGGCCTTGGTGCCTGCCACCAGCCCTGCCTGGGTGCCCCCTGAGCCAGTGGCGTGGACCAGGTAGTCGATCTTGACTCCCTTCTCGACGGCCTGACTGACTATCTCCAGCATGGCCGTTGCGTAACCTGCTGCCCCTATGGGCGTCGAGCCCCCGACGGGCATGTAGTAGGGGTTGTGGCCCTTGGCCCTCAGATCCTCCATGATCTCCTCGGTCAGCTTTTTCGAGTTCTCGGGCCTGGCAACGTGGATCTCGGCGCCCATTAGGAAGTGGAGGAGCTGGTTTCCGTCGTACTCCTTAGGGTCGTATCCGTCCTTTGGCCCGCTCTTAACCAGGACGACCTCCATCCCTAGCCTGCGCGCTGCCGCCACAGTCTGGGTGCACCAGTTTGAGTGGAACCCGGCCCCGGTGACGATGTAGTCGGCCTTCTTCTCCACGGCGTCCGCCATCAGGAACTCAAGCTTCCTTGCCTTGTTCCCGCCGAAGGCGAGGCCCGTAAGGTCGTCCCTCTTAACGAGAAGCTTAGGCCCACCCAACTCCTTGGACAGGTTCGGCATCTCCTGCATAGGCGTCGGAAGATTGGCAAGCCTCACTCTGGGTAACGTGTTCAGTCTCATCACGATCGAGTTGATAGAGTGTCATCCTACCATATTTGTATATATCGAGGAAAAGGGCCCCATGTGACCGTATTCAGAAGCGTTGAGCCTGAAAAGGCCTTTAAACGTGGAGGGTATTGTGGGTGATCGTGAGAGCAGGATGCTGGCCAGATTCAGTGACCGTATAGACGAGCTAGAGTCCGTGGTAAAGGAGATCGCCCTGGAGATCACCACAGGAACCTTCGTCGAGAAGCTCTCCCCAGATAAGGTGTGGGAGAAGACGGGCGATCGTATTGCCTTGGTGTCGGAACTTATCAAGGAACTGAAGGAGTACCTCGCCATAATTAAGCCAGAGAGCTTACCGAAATTCCAGCTTCATATCACGCGCATTTATGAGCGACTTGCCCTCTTCCAGGAGACGCTCAGAGGGGAGGAGGCGCCCGATCAGGCGTCCAAACTTTCCCTCGATGAACTCAGGCAGGCGCTTGTCGAGATATCTGACTTCGTCACACTGTGCAAGGAGACTAAGGCGGCTCCCTCCGAGGTGATAAGCACCATACTAAATCTAAGGGAGACCTTCGACACTGGATTACCGCCAATAACCCAGGATATGATGCATCACCTCGGGAACCTGATCAAGGAGGCCAAGAGGCAGCAGAAGGAGATGGAGAAGACTTTGAACTTGATAGGTAGGCAGCTAGAGGCTATCAGTCTCGAGTATAGTAACTTGCTCTTCTCCCTCAAAGGGAAGGATGAGGAGAAGCCTAAATTTACCGTCGGTTGAATCAGTTCTTCAGCCAGTCTGTCTCCTTTTTCTCAAGCTTGAGCCAGCCTGATATCTCCTCGACCATACCGGGATCATCTTGGAACATCACCTTCATGAGAGGTATGACCTCGGTGACCGCCTCTTTCGTCGAGATGTGGCACTTCTTGGCGACGGCCTCGGCGATGCTTTGCCTGCGCCTTCTGCTGTGCCATGTCCTCCTGTACCGCCATACGAGCTGTGGGGGCCTGAAGTAGGGGAGAAGCCAGCACCCTCCGCCCCTTACCCATTGGGCGCCCCTGCTCCTGAAGACGGCGTTCACCCGCCCCCAATCGTCCTTCAGGTATCGTACGGGCCTTATGCGGATGCCGTCAGGGGCCTCAGTGACGGTAAAGGCGCTGGGCGGGAAGCCGAGCTCCGCGACCTTCCTCCTAACCTCGGCCATGAGGCCTGTCCCCTTTGAGTTCCTCCTGGAGAGGGCGACACCTCCCGTCATGTCGTTGAACATGTACTTGAGAAGCCTGTAGTCTTGGCTCCTCCTCCCCCTCGTCTGGTGGATGTCGGCCCTGGCCAGAGCGTCCATCCCCTCGACGAGGTCCCCGGGATCGTCGAGCACCAATGGCAGGTTCTCGTATATCCAGTCGAAAAGGGTGTCGTAGTTGATGTGGGTGGAGGATATTATCCTCCTTGCTTCCAAAAGGGTCTTGGCGGAGAACATCTTCATCAGGGCGTCGGGGGTGTAGTCCTTCCTGTCTCTTTTCCCCAGTCCCTCGCAGTCCGCCATGGTTACCCTCTCCCTCCCCCGGGTTATAGCCTCGAGGTCGTTTATGGTCGACCTGAGGTCTCCCTGGGAACGGTCAGCGAGCAGCTCCATTACATCCTCGTCGACATCTATACCCAGCTCCTCGGTTATAGCTGTCAGCCGCCTGAGGAGCTCCCCAAATGGTACTGGGTGGTACTCTATCAAAAGTGACAGGGTCACGATTGGCCTGAACTTCTCCTCCCATCTCTCTCCGACGCTCGTGGCTATCAGGATTATCGGGATCTTTGTCTCTTTGATGATCGATGCTATAGTCG
>JGI24422J19971_10002942_pt1 | contig 10636 bp, 10 predicted proteins | sample DeeMarSWOR152_54_FD_19971 | JGI IMG/M metagenome (IMG submission 19971)
TACGGGCTAACTCCTCTACCAAGTCAGCAGCCCCATTCACATCCATGCGCCAGTAAGGAACAGTGACCTCTATTTCCATAGAGTTTGTCGGCCGGCATTCAAACCCCAGGGAAGTGAGTATCTCGACGATCTGCTTCCTTTTCAACTCGATACCTAATAGGCGTTTGACCCAGAAAGTATGGAAGATGATCGGCTTCACTTCTCTTCTGCCCGGGTAAACATCAATGACGCCCTTGGCTGCTTTACCGCCAGCTAGCTCCAATAGCAGTTGAGTAGCCCGCTTCAGTGCGGGCAGGGTGAGTTCGGGACTGATCGCCCTTTCAAAACGAAGAGAAGCCTCGCTGCGCAGCTTCAATTTCGTGGAGGTGCGTCGAATACTTACAGGGTTGAAATTCGCCGACTCCAGCAACACCGAAGTGGTTGGGGCAATGACCTCGCTGTCTGCACCCCCCATGACGCCAGCGATAGCTACAGGAAACTGACTATCAGCAATGACCAGCATATCAGGGTTGAGAATTCGCTCTGCTCCATCAAGACTGGTTATACCCTCCACCTCTGAGGCGCGGCGGACAATAATCCTCCCTCCCCTGATCTGCCGAAAATCGAAAGCATGAAGAGGCTGCCCGTATTCCAGCATGACATAGTTAGTGACATCGACGATATTGTTTATCGGTCGCATACCACAGGCATTTAATCTTTGCTGCATCCAAGAGGGGGAGGAGGCTACCTTAACACCATCAATTAAGCTGGCACAGTAGCGGCGACACAGGTCAGCATCAGCGATCTCCACTGAGACAAGCTGCTCTATCCCCGGGCCCTCCTCTTGGTAATAAGGAGGTGAAAGATGCATCTCCTGTTTAGTTAGAGCTGACACCTCCCTGGCTATCCCTACCACAGAGAGGCAGTCGGGACGATTAGGGGTAACATCTAAGTCAAGGACGGCATCACCGAAGTAATCAGCTAGAGGAATGCCTAATGGTGCCTCTGGGGGCAGCACCATTAGCCCCTCATGCCTATCAGAGATTCCTAGCTCCTTCTCCGAGCAAGCCATACCTTCAGAGACTATCCCTCGAATCTTTGCCGGTTTAAGTCGAACGAGTTCCCCTGTATGACCATCGATAAGCTGAGCACCAACCCGAGCAAAGGGCACCTTGTCACCTACTCGAACATTAGGAGCACCGCAAACCACTTTGGACTGCTCTACACCTAAATCTACCGTAACCAGCTTAAGGCGATCAGCATTGGGATGAGGTTCTACAGCCATTATCTCGCCCACTACTATGTTATCCCAAGCCTGGCCAGTAAACTCAGTACCCTTGACCTCGGTTCCAGACATAGTCAACCTATGTGCCAAGTCTTTGAGAGGCAAAGTGATATCAACGTAGTCCCGAAGCCAATTAAGAGAGACCTTCATTATTTCGCTCGAGAAGAAACTGAACCTGCTTAGAACTGCCTCAAGAAGCGCAAGTCATTGCCATAAAAGAGGCGGATGTCATCAATGCCATACCTGAGCATGGGGACACGCTCCACCCCCATACCAAAAGCAAAACCAGTATAGACCTCAGGGTCGTAGTTCACTCTTCGTAAAACCTCCGGGTGAACCATCCCTGCGCCTAGAATCTCTAGCCAGCCGGTATAGCTACATAAGCGGCAGCCAGCACCCTGGCATACCAGACAATCGATAGCCATTTCCACCCCAGGCTCAACAAAGGGGAAGTAATCACAGCGGAAGCGTGCTTTTCTTCCCTCCCCAAAGAGGCGGCGGGCAAACTCGAAGAGTGTCCCCTTAAGGTCGCCCAGAGTGATGCCTTCGTCTACCGCCAGACCCTCAATCTGGTAAAACATGGATTCATGAGTAGCATCAGTGGCCTCATAGCGATAGACCTTGCCTGGAACTATCACCCTTACCGGGGGGCGTGTCTTTTCCATCACCCTTATCTGCATCGGTGACGTATGGGTGCGCAGCAGCATAGACCTTTCATCATCCTCAGTGTCTATCCACAGAGTAGCCCACATATCACGGGCAGGGTGATCTTTAGGGATATTCAACGCCTCAAAATTATAATAATCCCACTCTACTTCAGGGCCTTCCACCACNTGAAAACCCATAGAGACAAAGATGTCACAAATTTCCCGCATTATTTGTGTGGTGGGATGAAGGCGACCTAAAGAGACGGGATAGCCAGGTAGAGTAATATCAAGGCGAGTTTGCTCCAGAGCAACAGCCAGGTTCTGTTCTCTGAGAGCCTCCTCCCTTTCCTTCAAGCCGATTTCAAAAGCCGCCTTGACCTCATTAGCTGCAGCTCCTACTGCCCGCCTTTCCTCTAAAGGCAATGCCCCCAGTCCTCTCAAGATAGAGGTCAAAGAGCCTTTCCTGCCCAGATAACGAACTCGCCACTCCTCTAGTTCTCTAAGGTTATCTATGCTATCGAGTTCGGCAATTGCCTTGGCTTTGAGCCGTTCAAGCTCTTCGAGCATTGTTTATGTGCCTATGTCTCCCCTTTAGCCACTGCCACTAGACGGGAGAAGGCAATGGGGTCTCTTACAGCCATCTCGGCAAGCATCTTGCGATTCACTTCTACCTGAGCTTTCTTTAAGCTATTCATAAATTGAGAGTAGGATAGTCCCTCCAATCGGGCAGCAGCATTGATACGGCAAATCCAAAGTCGCCGCATATCCCCCTTGCGCTCCCGCCGATGAAGATAGGCATAGCTGAGGGATTTAAGCATCGACTCATGTGCCCGCCGATAGAGAGTGTGCTTGGTCGCCCGGTGTCCCTTGGTCAGCTTCAACACCTTCTTATGCCGGCGCCGAGTAACTATTCCGCTTCTTGCTCGTGGCAACGATCCCCCTTTATCTATAAGGCAAAAGCCGCTTCACCCGTGTCTCGTTTGAAGGATGAACCACTACTTCCCCTGAATACTGACGCTTAACACGGCCCGGTTTCTTGCGGCGGAGGTGACTTTTGCCTATCTTGGAATGCATAATCTTGCCGCTACCAGTAATATGGAAACGACGTTTAGCCGATTTATGTGTCTTAATCTTGGGCACTGGAGGCCTCCGCGACCACCTTTTTAGTAGACTTGGGTGGCGCAAAGAATAGACTCAACTTTCTCTCTTCTATTGCTAGCGGCTGATCAACAACAGCCTTATCCTTAAGCCGGTTCAACACCCCTTGCAATACCTTTCTACCTAGCTCCGGACGAGTAATCTCTCTTCCTCTGAAGAATACTGTCACTTTAACCTTGTCCCCCTCAGCAAGAAGTCGCTCGATTAATCGAATTTTGGATTCGAGATCATGATCGTCGATCCTCGGTCTAAGCCGAACCTCCCGCACAAGGGCAGCCTTGTGACCCTTCCGTGTCTCCCGCTCCTTCTTCGCCTGCTCATATTTGTACTTACCATAATCCAAAAGGCGACACACCGGAGGAACAGCGGTAGAAGCAACCTCCACTAAATCAAGATTGCTCTCCCTGGCGATCTGCAATGCCTTGTAAAGAGGCATGACATTCAGCCGCTCCCCCTCTTCCCCAATAAGCAGAACCTCTTTAGCCTTAATCTTCTCGTTAATAGGTAGCTCTTTAACTATCTTTCTCTCCCTAAAGCTTAGACTATCTATAACATATCACACTACATAAGTCAAACCTAAGCCTCCAACCCTAACCCAACCAACTTGACGGAGCATGCGGTCTATGCTATTCCAGTGTCAGAAGGGCACCTTAAGTTGCCTCGCTGGCCTGTAAGGCGGCAGTGGCAATCCGTTTCAAAACTAACCAGTTTCACAAACCGTTTGACCAGGGGAATACTCACTTGTATACTCTTAAGTAGAGTCCAGCGAGAGAAACTGAGCAGGGCAACCATAAAAGGGGGTCGCCTCGAAAGGGGAAAATGAAATGGAAACAAAGGTAAAAACGAAAGCAATGCAGGAATTCAGTGAAGCCGCAAAGACCCTCGTCAATCCTGCGGTACAAGATTGGAGGAAGCAGGGGGGCAAGGTTGTGGGATGCTTTTGTTCCTATGTGCCGGAGGAGATCATCACGGCTGCCGGATTTCTCCCCTTCCGAATGAGAGCGACAGGCAGCGCAGGAACAGAGCTGGCAGATGCGTATTTGAGCAGTATCAACTGTAGTTTCACCCGTCACTGCTTCAACATGGGACTGCGGGGCGAGTATGGTTTTGTTGAAGGGGTTATTTGGCCCAGCACTTGCGACCACGTCCGCCGCACCTACGATAACTGGAAGCGCAAGGTGGAGACCCCCTTCGTGCACATTATGAGCCTTCCCAAGAAGACCGAGGAACCACAGGTGGGATGGTACCGAGATGAAATGGTAAATCTCAAGAAAGCCCTGGAGAAGCATTTCGGCGTGAAAATTACCGATGAGCGTCTGTGGGAGGCTATAAGGCTTCACAACGAAACGCGCCGCCTGCAGAGACAACTCTATGAACTAAGAAAAAAGAGGAACCCGCCGATTACCGGTGCCGAAGCGCTAGCTGTCATGGTAGCTGGCACTGCCATGCCCAAAGAGCGATACAATCAACTCCTGAAGGAGCTACTGGATGAGATAAGCCAGCTGGAGGGCAATGCTGATTACCGGGCCAGATTGATGATCGTGGGCGGCATACTGGATGACCCTGCCTACATTGAGGTTATTGAAAGCCAAGGCGGTCTGGTGGTGACCGATATGACATGCTTTGGCACCAAAATCATGTGGAATGATGTGGCTGAGGGTGCAGGTGACCCTCTTACCGCCCTTGCCCGATACTACATCGCCGACCGCCCCTCCTGTCCGCGAATGTTCGGGGATTACTCGCGGAGGGCTGATTTCGTCAGGGAGATGGTCCGGGAGTTCAAGGTAGATGGGATTATTGGCGAGCGGCTAATCTTTTGCGACCTGTGGACAGTGGAGCATTACATGCTCGACAAGGACCTCAAGGCCGAAGGTGTCCCCTACCTGAAGTTGGATAGGGAGTACCTCCTGGGCGGCATCGGCCAGTTGAGAACAAGGGTCCAGGCATTTCTGGAAACCATGAGGAGGTAGACCATGACTGAAAAGGAATTACAAAGGAAGCGGTTAGAGAAGTTCATACAGGAGCGCGATATGCTCCACGCGATGGTACAGGCGTTTACGCAGTCTCCAACGGCAGAAGAACAGCTTTACGCCGGTCTGACCAAGGTGTACGTTGACCATCACAACGAAATAATAAGGTGTGTCGAGGAGGGCAAGCCATTCATTGCCAGCTACTTCGCCTGTGCGCCAGAGATATACAGTGCCATGGATCTCCCCTGGTACACCTTTTTGACGCCTGCGTTCACTGGGGCTATATCAGAGCCCACCCTGTCGGCCGAGATTGACGGAAGCGAGAAACTGTTCGGTAAGGACCTGTGCACCATTCTCAGGATAGCAGGCTACTACATAGAGGAAGATGTTGCTCCCATTCCCACCGCGATTATCGGCCTGCTTCACCCCTGCGACGGTACCACAGTGCTTCACCAAATAATAGCGTCAAACGAGAACTGGAGCAAGGTTCCGCAGTTCGCCGCTGACCCGCCCTATTGGGAGGATGAGCGAAGTATAGATTACTATGTTGGCGAACTTAAGCGGATGGTGGCCTTCCTGGAGGAGCACACCGGGTACAGACTGGATATGGACAGGCTGCGGGAGGTCATAGAGGTGTCCAACAAGGAATACGAGCTCTGGATGGAATACAACGAGCTGAGACGGGCAGTGCCATGTCCCCATGGCTACGGCGTAGGAATGCAGGCATTCGGTGTAGTTGAAGGCTTCTTAGTCGGTGATCCCAGAGGCATTGACTGGCTCAAGATTCTCGTTGCCGACGCCGAGAAGCTGGTGCAAGAGAAGAGGGGTAAGGTGCCAAATGAGAGGATCAGGTTATTCTGGTTTGACGTCGTGTCTTTAGGCTGGAGCTTTGACCTCTTTCCGTGGTTGGAGCAGGAGTGGGGGGCGGTCATCGTTATGGACATGTTCGGTTATACCCCGTACACGCTGATTGACACCTCAAGTGAGGTCACCATGTTCAGAGGCCTGGCTAAGAGAGCTTTGTTTGACGTGCCGATGGTGAGGCAGGCACGGGGTGTGGCAGATAACTTCCTCGCTGACATCAGGCGGGTAGTCAAAGACTACAAAATAAATTGTGTCGTCTGGCCTGGCCACATGGGCCACAAGGATGGGTCTGCCAACATTGGCATGATGAGAGAGACATGCCGCGAGATCGGGGTCCCATTTCTGCATATCGGGCTTGACCTGTTTGACAAGAGGTACACAGCGATAGACGAGATAAAGGACAAGTTCTCCCAGTTCTTCACCGCCATGGGGCTGGGCTAGAGGCGTCTATCAATGTTGCTCATGAGCGCAGTGACAAAACAGGGTGAGGAGAGAGTATGATTGTTGGAGGCTGTGACGTAGGTTCTGCTACTGGTAAGGCTGTCGTCATGAAGGACAGCACAATCGCCTCCTACATCATTATTCCATCCACTACCAAGCCTGAGGTGACGGCACGCATAGCTATGGATGAGGCGATTAAAAGGGCTGGCCTGTCATCGCTGAAGGATCTAGACTATGTTGTGGGCACAGGCTATGGTCGACTCAAGGTTCCTTTTGCCAACGAAAATATTTCCGAGATAACCTGTCATGCCCGGGGGGCTTACTGGCTGTGTCCCACAGTGAGGACAGTGGTTGACATCGGTGGGCAGGATTGCAAGGTGATGTCCATGGACGATAAGGGCAAGGTTATCGAGTTTGTGATGAACGACAGGTGTGCTGCCGGGACAGGGAGGTTTTTCGAGGCTATGGCCAGGGTACTCGACTGTGGGCTGGAAGGACTTTCCTCGCTGTCCCTCCAGTCCAATCACCCTGCCACTATTACCAGCCAGTGCAGCGTGTTTGCTGAGTCCGAGGTTATAACCTTGGTCAATGAAGGCACCAACTTGGTCGATATTGTAGCCGGCCTGCACAACTCCATAGCGGGCAGATTGAATTCCATGGTAAGAAAGGTTGGCCTTGTCGAAGACGTAGCTTTGACAGGCGGATGTGCCAAGAACGAGGGCTTGGTCAAGGCACTAGAGGAGAAGCTGGGGGTAAGCGTGAAGAAACTGCCCGAGGATCCCCAAATCGTAGGAGCAGTGGGGGCAGCACTCATAGCCAAGGAGAGACTGAGCAGACAATCCTGAACCAATTCCATCACAGAGCAGGCTACTACAGAACCTAATGGAACCGGAGGTATCTACCCTATCGACTTTCCCTATCGCTCAGGGTCTCGATGCTTCGCTTCCAATGACAGGGGGATCGCCAAGCACCTTATATAGAACCCGAGGCATGCCAAGATGAAGAGAATGATGGCAATCTTTGATGCATATGTGAGGAAACTGGCTGAATACGTGGGGGAAATGCGGGGAAAAGGGAGGCAAGTCAGGGAAATCGATTGTCCCACAACAATCAGCAAGCTGGTAGAAGGACTGCCCGTTCGGGTTGGCCCCAAAGTCAGCTCGGGCCTAATACTGCGGGGAGATACCTTCGTTGAGCTGGGGAACCCGGAAGCAGGTTCTTGCGCCTTTCTCCTGTGGACAGATAATCCTTCTTTGATCAGAGATGGCAAGATTACCCTGATCGGACCTGATATTCCGGAATCGTCGGGAGCCAGCCTGCCCTTCGGTCAGGTAGTGATAGTAGGAGGAGTAGGCCTCGGCGAGAAAGAGCATGAAGCACTGGAACAGAACCAATATATCGCTGACCAAATAGAAGGGTATATGATCAGGAGCGTATCTCAGCTCATGTGGAGCAGGGTGAGCAAGGATGCTGCGGAAAAAGGTTTTTGTTTTGAGACCCTGGGCAGAGCGCTGATGGCCATCTTCAAATCAGAGGTGCCCAAGGTACAGGCGATGGAAATCGTTTTTGTCACCTCAGGCAAAGAGGACCTGCAACCGCTGAATGACATTGGCACCCAGGTTGGGAAGATAGCCAGGGACATCGTCAGGAAAAACTGGAAAGCTAAAGGCATTGACCTCCTTGAGTGCACCTTTGGGTGGGATTGCGGCTCCTGCCCGGATAAGCCTGTGTGCGATGACATTAGGGAACTGATCACCGTGCGCAAGAAAAAAGCCAGAAAGATTAAAGCTGCTACTGAGGCATAGCTTGACAAGCACTGCTATTGTAATACGTTTATCTCCTCAAGGAACAGAGATCTGCTAGGTGTGGGTATTGATGTCTGAGTCCATTACACCGAGCAAGAGGCTGATTGCTGTATGCGGCAAGGGGGGCACGGGGAAGACTGTGTTTACCGCTATGATGACCAGAGTTCTTCTGGAGAGTCACAAGGCTGGCAAGCTGTTGCTGATTGACGCCGATCCTGCTATGGGCTTGCCTAACGCCCTTGGTGTCAAGGTTAGACGAACCATGGGCCAAGTTCGCGAGGAGATAATCAAGACCGCCAGGAGAGGCAAGGAGGAGGAAAAGATCCAGCTAGCCGATATGCTTGACTACATGGTTTTAGAGGCCCTTAATGAAATGGACAGCTTCGCCCTACTGGCCATGGGACGCACCGAGACGCTGGGCTGCTTTTGCCCGGTCAATGATCTTCTCCGAGGAGCGATAGAAACCCTCTCCAAGAGCTTTGACACTATCCTTATTGATGGCGAAGCAGGCCTGGAACAAATAAACAGGCAAGTCATACGCCGTGTAGATACCCTGATTATTGTTAGCGACGCTACATCTAGAGGCATGCAAACTGCAGCCCTGATAAAGAGGATGGTACAAAACGACAGGGTGATCCAATGCGAAAAGATGGGGTTGGTCTTTAATAGGGTACAAGGCAACGAGGAACTATTGAAACAACTGGCCCAGGAGATGGGCCTAGAGGTTTTTGGCTACATTCCCCAGGATGATAAGATAGCCTACTACGATTTGATTGGTAGACCTATAAATGAGCTACCCACCTCACCCGGCTTTGACGCAGTTCGCAATATCGTGGAGAGGTGCATTTTTCAGGAACGCTTCGGCGAGCGCCTTGGCAACTAGCTCCGCAGACTTGCACCGCTAGGAGAGGGCTTCCAGTAGCGAGATATAGACTTCGCTTGCACAAGCAAGAGGTTGTCAATAATACACTAGTGGATGCCGGCCTGCTGGCACTGCAGCCTGTGTAACAGATGCTCTCAAATGGATGCCTTGGGCAACGGCTTATGTCCTGGACACCGCACACACTCAAGTTGACAGGAACAGTCAAAAAGCTATAGAATTTCCCACAGTCTCGGTAGGACGCAGGTTGCCACAGTAACAACAACCAAGCACAGAGAAGGAGGATAGTCGTGCAATTTAGCAACATCATCCTGGAAAAGAAAAATGGGATAGCCAAGATTACCTTGAATCGGCCTCAGGCATTGAATGCCATAGACAAGGATACCCACATGGAATTACAGGCGGCACTGAGGAATATCGAAGAGGATGAAGCAGTGCGGGTAGTGATCATCACTGGTACCGGTAGAGCTTTCTGCGCCGGTGCCGACCTGAAGTATATAGATGAACTCCTTGGTAACCCGCAAAAAATGGCTGCCTTCGGCCAGCTTTTCTATGACACCTACGGTATGATCGAGAATCTGAGCAAGCCAGTAATAGCAGCCATAAACGGTATGGCTCTTGCCGGAGGAATCGAATTACTTGAGTCATGCGATATAGTCATCGCCTCCGAGGATGCTCGCATAGGGGACCAGCATGCTAACTTTGGGCTTGTCCCCGGTGGAGGCAGTACACAGAGGCTACCACGGCTAATAGGACTACGAAAAGCAAAAGAACTCTTGCTCACCGGGGACTGGGTTACAGCAAAAGAGGCAGAGTCACTGGGGCTGATAAACAAAGCGGTCCCAGCGGACAAACTTGAGGAAGCAACAATGGAAATGGCACAGAAGCTAGCAGAGCGAAGTCCCATGGCATCAAAGACCATTAAGTTCCTGGTAAACCGTGGCATGCAAGTCGACCTGTACACAGGTCTGCAACTGGAGAAGGGAGCTCTAGCAGCCCACTCCGCAACTGAAGATATGAAAGAAGGCGTCAGTGCTTTCCTGGCAAAGAGGAAGCCTAACTTCCCGGGAAGATAAGCTTGACCAAGATTATCTTGGTTGACTAGATTGAAATATAAGTCCCTTTCCCTGATACGGGAGGGGGACTTATAATATTGGGTAACAAGGATTCTATGTTCAAGCCAGCAAGTAGCAAGGTGAATTTCCCTGAGGTAGAAGAGCGCATTTTGCACCTCTGGAGGGAAAGAAACATCTTTGAAAGGAGCGTTCAGATTCGTAGAGGTGCCCCTCAATTTACCCTTTATGAGGGACCCCCTACTGTCAATGGCAGTCCGGGCATTCACCATGTCCTTTCTAGAGTATTTAAGGATGTTATCCCTCGGTACAAAACAATGAAGGGGTTCTGCGCTTCTCGTAAGGCAGGTTGGGATACCCATGGTTTACCCGTTGAGCTAGAGGTTGAAAGGGAGTTGGGCTTCACTGATAAAGCCCAGATTGAACAGTTTGGGGTGGCCCAGTTCAATGCTCGTTGCCGCAAAAGCGTGCTCGGCTACCTCAAGGAGTGGGAAGACCTTACCGAGCGCATAGGCTTCTGGTTAGATATGGGGC
>JGI24422J19971_10002946_pt1 | contig 10630 bp, 13 predicted proteins | sample DeeMarSWOR152_54_FD_19971 | JGI IMG/M metagenome (IMG submission 19971)
TCGTTCTACTGTGTGCGAAAATGTCCAGACAGGATGCGACCAGTAGCAGCGTCCATAAAGATTGTGCGCTCTGCAGACTTTTTCTTGTGCCTCACTTTCAAGGTCCACACAGGCAACAGTATTATTTCCGCGGAGACTGGACTAACACCCAATGTCAACTGCAATTTCCGATATATTCTGCGTGTTCCCATCTCAATTCTAGGAAACTTCTCCACTTCACTTGGTAGTTTTGGAACAAATGTGATGTTATCGTCATCATCTAAGTCTTTGAGGTTTTCTACGCTCTTTGTCATCAGCTTGCGAAAGACCATCTCTTTCTTCTCAAGCGACACTATCGCCCCAGTGTGTGCACTCAAGTAGTACGTATCGAATCTTTTCTTCTTGAAAAACAATCTTTTCGTTTCACGGGTTGCTGAAACTCGCCAGATTGGAATGTGTACAAGCTCTGCATCATAGATTTCTTCTTTCTTACCGAGCAATCCGCCTTCAAGCATAGGCTTGACCCTCTTAGAAGCCTCTACTTGAGTAATTCTCATGGGGATCGTCAGAACCTCTCCAATAATGCTCTTCGAGGGCTTAAAGCCGAATTTTGATAACCAGTAAAGGTTTTCGGCGCTGTCTTTGACGCGGCCCTTTTCCACGATTTTTGTCTTGGCAAGTTCATTTAGCGCCCTCTCCACATCTTCAGCATCAACTTTCAAGTTCTTCGCAATAGAATCCGCTGAGAGGCCCTGTCTTGCAGAACTGAGAAACAGCCGAATTCGTTCGTCAAGAGGCTTAGATGGAAGGGAAGGAGCAACTGGCTTTTCCCGGATCTCATTTTGCTCCAGTGAATACTTTTTGAAAAACGTCTGCAATTCTGGCGACAAACATTGGGCAAGATCTTTCTCATCCAATGTCAAATGATCCGACACGAGCCACCGAACTTGAAAATCCACTACATTATCATAAATGTCAGGAGACAACATAAGAAACTCGCCAGTTTGAAGACTTGGAAGTCTTTGCAGAATCATATCAGCCCGCATGGGGTCTATTGATTGTACAATTTTCTGCACTCTCGCGATGTCTTGTTTCGTCATCATACGCCCCAGACACCATGTGTTCACTTGTGCCAGAGCCTTGTAGTCTATGTCAGTCACGTTCTGAGTTGCTGCGACAAGTCCAATTCCATACTTCCTTGCTTGCTTGAACAGAAAAGCGTATGCCTCCTTTGGAGGAGGATTCCTGGGGTAAGGTGGAATATATGGGGCAATCTCATCAACATAAAACAGCAGTTGCACATCTTCTGAGGGGTTCTTTAACATCCAACAGTAAAGTTCTCTGAGCAGTGTGGCTAAGAAAAACTGTTTATCATTTGTGGAGCTGAGAGTGTTCATATAGATGATGTTAACCGGAACCTTTCCATCGCTTCGGTCCATAAACATGTCGATGTTTATCTGAACCCCGATCTGAAACATAAGGGAAGGTGTTCCCACAGTAAGAAAGCGCAGTTTTCTGGCAATCTCTTGCGGCTCCTTTTTTGTGACCAGATCGTAGAGAACCCCAGTGATCTTTGCTGGAGGTCGTAGAACTATGTCAGCCATGTGACCCATGTCTTTTATTGTCTGTCCTTCTTGCCACAAGTGTTCCAGCATCGTAAACAAGTATGCTTTGGCTCCTTTTCCAGCGTCGGAATGCAAGTCATATCCTAGAAAGCTTGCGAGAGATGTGGCTGTCATGTCAAGAGCCAAGATGGATTCCTCACGTGGAGTGTCTTTTGATGGAAATTTCAGCGGGTTGACGCTGATGGGGATGCCCTTACTGCTGGCTGGAGTGAATATGGCCACTCTCGCCCTTTCAAAGAACTCTTCTTGAATCGCTAAAGGTGTTCCATGCTTCTCGATTTCTTCTGGGTTTCCTTTCAACGCAAGAGAGGAAATGTCACCCTGAGGATCGACTATTATCAAAGGGATGTCGTTTCTAACAGCTTCCTCCATCACACATTTGCAAAGCACAGTCTTACCAGATCCGCTGGCTCCAAGAGCCATGAGGTGACGGTGAAAAGCCTTCACAGGTAATTCGACTGGGGATTCGTTCACCATTTCTTTGCCTAAGAACAAAGACAAATAGTTCTCCTCTCACTACAGTTTGCATGTGCTTCCTTATTTATTTCACGTCAAGAATCACATTAGCTTCTCCGATCTCCTTAGTCTGGGAGAACAAACCATTTACAGTCTCCAAGAGCGAAACTGTGAATCTGCTGCTTTTCGTGTTTTTAAGCAAACAATATTCTGAGACCACGCTGAGCAAACAAAGACTTAAGAGAAGCTTCCCATAACCTTAATGTTTCCAATTGGAGTCCATGGCAATGACTGAATCGTTAACTTCAAGTTACAAAAGGTTGATGGAGAAGACAAAAGATCTCTTCATCTTAGACTCAGCCGCTGCTATCGTCCACTGGGACATGGAAACGAAGATGCCGCCGAAAGCAATCAAACTACGAAGCCTACAGCTTGCCATGCTTAGTCGAATCGAACACAAAATGAGCACAGACCCGGAAATCGGCAGACTATTGGAAGAGATTATGCGACAACCAGAATACGACGGTCTTGACACAGTTCAGAAGAGAAACGTATACTTGATAAAGAAACATTATGATGAACAGACTAAGCTTCCCGAAGAGCTAGTTGCGGAAACCGCGAAACAACAAGCCATAGCAATTAACGTATGGAAGAAAGCGAAAGCAGCTAAAGACTTCTCTATATTTAAGCCTGAACTCGAAAAACTCTTTGACTTAAGAAAAAAAGCTGCAGGAATCTTAATGGAAGTGAAGAAGACAGCAACACCATACGATGCACTAATAGACATTTTTGAACCAAAAATGACAGCAGAGTTAATTAGCAAAGTTTTCGCGGAACTGAGAGAAGGACTGATTTCCCTCATAAGAAAATGTGAAGTAGCTCCAAAACAACCAGATATATCTATTCTAAAACGTCGAGTCCCCATCGACATTCAACGCAAAATCGCTGAGTCACTTGCGGAGTTCATCGGATATGACACGAAGTCGGAAGAAGCCGGGGGCAGGATTGATGAGACTGAACATCCCTTCACAACAGGATACTATGATGACGTAAGAATCACAACACACTACTACGAAGACAACTTCGCATCATCAATATTTTCCACACTGCATGAGGGAGGCCATGCCCTTTACGAACAAAATCTAAATCGAGAATGGATTTTCCAACCAGCTGGGACAGGATGTTCTTCAGGCTTTCATGAATCACAATCGCGGTTCGTAGAAAACATAATAGGAAGGTCACGCGAATTCTGGATTTATTTCCTGCCAAAACTGAAAGAACTCACAGGCAACACGCTTTCTGACGTAGACTTAGATAGGTTCGTTCACGCCGTCAATCAAGTGAAGCCATCCAAGATTCGAGTCGAAGCAGACGAAGTCACCTACTGCCTTCACATCATCATAAGGTTCAACCTTGAACGAGACTTATTTGCCGACAAAATAGCAGTAGCCGAACTCCCACACGTTTGGAACCAAAGCTATAAGGAATACCTCGGCATAAACATCGAAAACGACTCTGAAGGTGTAATGCAAGACATCCATTGGGCAAGCGGTGGATTCGGCTACTTCCCCAGCTACGCATTAGGCAACATCTACAGCGGACAAATACTGGCTACTATGGAAAAAGACATATCAGACTGGAAAAGCCAAATTTCAAACGCCAACTTCCAAAACATAAAGCAATGGTTAACCAAAAACGTCCATAATTACGGAAACCTCTACGACCCGCCAGACCTCATCAAAAAAATCACTGAACAAGAACTAGACGTCAAACCATATCTCAACTATCTAAACAAGAAGTACTCGAAACTCTACGGTTTCTAGCCATCCTCCTTTTTCTTTGAACTCTGTAAATTCTCCCAAACCATCAGAATTATCTTCATAAGAAACCCAGCAATTATAAGGCATACCCCAGTCCAACCGATCAATGCCTCATAATAGTTGGCGCCATATAGAAATAAAACCACACCCACAATCAGTATGCTCAAGCAAATCAAATCGTTCCATGACATGTTCCCGACTCCACGAATGCTGATTGCAAACCTTAAAAGCCTGAGATATATAGACTTTGCCCAGAAAATACAAGCTTGTTTTCATTCGACACAAGTCCTCATCAGAACTACCAAAAACACGCCGCACAGATAGTAGTTTAGCCTCTCAAAACTAGCATGTACGTCGGATAATCACGATCAAAATGGAAGAATACAGACACAAGTTTGAAAAAAGTGCAGGAAAGAAAATCGGATTGGCTTTTTGTGACTTGAGCGGCACCCCTTCTTAACCGGATTCGACTTGTGTGACCCGGCCCATTTTGCCGTGCCCGACACATTTATATACAACTTTCTCTCAGAGTGTTTCTGAGGCACACTTGAATGTCGGAACCTAATATAAAGAAGCCAGAAACAAAAGAGGAATTCACGAAAGTGTTGACGAAGACAGCAGAAAAAGAAGCAAGAGCTCGAACTCTCTTGAAAGGTAGACCGACAAAGCCTACAATCTCTGGAACGGCTAAGCTACTGAACGTACATAGAGACACTCTCTATACATGGCTTAGGGAGTTTAATGTCGATTTTAAGGAGATAGCTGACGTTGCATCGAGGGCTCAAGTGATAGAAACTGTCGGAGACTCTAGAAGGCATGCTTATTTTATAGGTGAAGCGTTGGTAGGAGAGGGAAATGAGGTTGCTCACACCGACCTTTTGGTGGGTGATAAAGAAGGACCTGTCGGAAAGGCCTTTGCTGCTGGTTTATCCCATCTTTCTATGGGGCACACACCGCTTTTAGCCGTTATTAGACCCAACTTGCCGCCTAAACCACACACCTTACTTGTCCCAAAGGTAACCGTGAAGAACTCAGAAGACACAAACAAGATCTTTCGGTCCAGCACAGTCAGCGGTTGCAAAGGCTGTCGCAGATGCAGTTGAGGAAGGAATATTTCCAAAAGACAAGGTAGACGATTGGGTTATAGTTTGCAGCGTTTTTGTGCATCCAAAGGCAAAAGACTATCGCAAAATATACCACTACAATTATGGAGCAACCAGGTTGGCTCTAAAAAGAGCCTTGGCGAATTATCCGCCCTTAGAAAAGGTGCTCTATGATAAAGACAGAGCCAGACATCCAATAATGCAATTCAAAGTTCCACGCCTGTGGAGACCGCCATACGTGCAAATTTCGCTTGACATACCAGATTTGGAGCGAAACAAGAAGATCATAACCTCGATTCCGAGAAGTGACAGAATAATACTGGAACTAGGCACCCCTCTCATAAAAAGGTACGGAACAAAAGTGATAAGCGAACTGAGAGAAATCGCCAGAGACGTATTTTTCGTTGCAGACCTGAAAACCTTAGACGTTGGGAAAGTTGAGGTTGACCTAGCTTACGAGGAAACAGCAGATGCGGTGGTTGCTGCTGGAGTGGCGTCTGTTCAGACATTGAACGCTTTCATTCATGAAGCACAAAGATTTGGAATATACGCCGCAGTAGACATGTTAAACGCGGAAGACCCGATCGAAAAGCTTAGGATTCTTAAGGAATTTCCCGACATAGTGATTTTGCACAGGGGCATAGATGAGGAAACCGGGAGAACTCTTGGCTTGGAACTTATTCAGCAACTTCGGCAAACCTTTAAGGACAAGAGGTTTCTTATCGCCGTAGCTGGTGGGATAGTGCCCGAAACCGCAAGAGAAGCCTTAGCCAAAGGTGCCGACATAATCATTGTTGGAAGATACGTGACACAATCTAGAGATATTGAACGCGCTGTGAGAGAACTCCTGAAAACGACCCCGGAGATGCGAGAAGACATAGACTTGTTCAGAGTACATGAGGAGTAACTGTTCAGCAGAGATTTTTCATAAATCCTTAATAGAGAGACGCCGAACTTTCATAACACTACTGGAGAATTTAGACTTGGCTAAGTTCAAAATAATCATTTCAGACCCTGATTCAGGAACCTCGAAAACTGTTGAGCTAGAGGAAGACCGCACCGTCGCGTTGATCGGAAGAAGAATGGGAGAGATCTTGGATGGGTCAATAGTGGGTTTATCAGGACATAAGGTTCAAATAACTGGAGGATCAGACAAGGATGGATTTCCAATGAGACCGAGCGTTCATGGTGGTGTACGTAGAAACGTGATACTAGGCGGAGGAGTGGGCTTCAACCCCAAAGACGACGGAGAAAGAAGGAGAAAAATGGTTCGTGGTAACGTAATAACAGACGAAATTGTGCAGATCAACATGAAAATAACGGAAAAGCCGAAACAAGCCGAGAAACAGGAAAAGAAGATAACGAAACAAACAACGCCTGAAAAAGACGCTGATATTGATGCTTAACATTTATTAACTCGCAGAATTTAATCCTTCAACAATTCGTAATGTTTATGGGAAAAAGAGATGCGTAGCAAAAAAGACAAGGCTTTGCTGAAACAACCTGAAGCGAACATTGGCACCATAGGTCATGTCGACCATGGTAAAACAACATTGGTGCAGGCATTGACAGGCATTTGGGCAGCAAGACACAGTGAAGAACTGAAAAGAGGCATCACAATAAGGTTGGGCTATGCGGACATGTTTATCTATAAATGTCCAAAATGCGAACCCCCAAAGAACTATTCGACGAAACCAGTTTGTCCTCACTGCGGTTCAAAAGCAACCTTTATTCGATCGGTTAGTTTTGTGGATGCACCGGGTCATGAAGCCTTAATGGCTACAATGCTCTCAGGAGCAGCGATAATGGATGGAGCCGTACTTGTGATAGCAGCAGACGAATTGTGCCCTCAGCCACAAACAAGAGAGCATTTAGCAGCAGCTGAAATAATTGGCATAAAAAACATTGTTATCGTGCAAAACAAGATTGACATCGTGGATAAGGCAAGGGCTCACAAAAGTTATGAGGAAATCAAGAATTTCGTTAAGGGAACAATAGCCGAAAACGCTCCCCTAATTCCTGTTTCGGCACAGCGAGCAGTGAACATGGATGTTCTCATTCAAGCCATGGAAAGGTTCATTCCGACACCTAAGAGGGATGAAACAAAACCTCCATTGATGTATGTGATTCGCTCCTTTGACGTCAATAAGCCAGGCACTCCAGCTGAGAAGCTGGAAGGAGGAGTTATTGGGGGCACAATAGTGCAGGGTAAATTCACGGTTGGAGAAGAAATAGAAATCCGGCCAGGAATCAGTACGCAAAGGGAGGGAAAAAAGGCTTATACATCCCTGACCAGCGAGATTACTAGCTTGTACGCAGGAGGAAGTAAAGTGAAGGAAGCTCATTGCGGCGGACTAGTAGGAGTAGGAACACTTTTGGACCCCTCATTTTCAAAAGCAGATGGGCTGACAGGTAACGTGGCTGGAAGAAAAGACGAGCTCCCTTCAACACTCTCGGGACTAACTTTAGAAGCACAAATTCTTGACCGAGCTGTAGGAACAAAGGAGCTTGTTAAGATTGAGAAAATAAATATGGGCGAAACATTGCTTCTACACGTAGGCTCAGCAATGACCATTGGCAAAGTCGCCTCCGAAAAGGAAAATGCTATCACAGTCCAGCTTATGAGACCAGTTTGTGCGCAAATAGGCTCCAGAGTTGCAATGAGTAGAAAGATAGCAGGCAGATGGAGACTAATAGGTTTTGGAATGATAAAATAACATGGGACCAAAATCTAAACCTGTAAAGATAATTATGGACTCGAATGCTTTGTTTGTTCCCCTCCAGTTCAAAATCGATATTTTTGAGCAAATAGACAAGCTCCTAAATATGAGATTTGAGCTGATTTTACTCTCGCCGATACGACGCGAGCTTGAAAAACTTGCGAAAAATGGTTCATCGAAAATGCAGAAAAACGCTTCCTATGCCTTGAAAATGGCTGAAAAATGCAAGTTGATTGAACTGGATGAAAAAAGATCTGATTCCTCTCCAGACGATTCCATTTTCCAAGTAGCACGCGAGTGGAACAGCCCGGTATTTACGAACGATAGAAAGCTCAGAAAAAGGCTAAGAGATATAAATGTGCCAGTTATTTATGTGAGAGAAAAATCTCGCTTAGAAATAGACGGGAGGATACGGCGTTTTGTTTAAGCTTGTGACACTTGAGGACACAATTCGCATTCCACCTGAAACCTTTGGCAATCCCTTAGAGTCTGTGGGATATCAACAGGTTAAGGCGAAATATGAGGGAATGGTTGACGAAGAATTGGGCTACGTTGTAGCCGTGACAGATGTGAAAGTCAGTCCAGTTGGCAAAATAATCCCGGGAGATGGTGCTACCTACCATAAAGTGGACTTTTCTTTGCTGACCTACTACCCTCAGCTTCAAGAAGTAGTTGAAGGAGAGGTTGTGGAGATTGCAGACTTCGGAGCCTTTGTACGTATAGGTCCGGTTGATGCTTTGCTCCACGTTTCACAGCTCATGGACGATTTCATCTCATATGATGAAAAGCAAGGTGTTTTGATAGGAAGAGAAACAAAAAGGAAACTGACCAGTGGAGATCAGGTCCGTGCTCGAATAACGGCGGTTTCATTCGGTACAGCTGGAAGTTCTGGAAAAATAGGCGTAACGGCCAGACAACCTTATCTTGGGAAGCTAGAATGGATTGAGCACAAAGTGCAAAAAATAAGGGAAGCTGTAGAGAAAAAAACATTAAAAGAAGAAAACCAAAAGAAAGGCGCATCGAATGAATGAAAAAGCTTGCTCAACATGCCATCTCATAGTCACCGGAAACGTGTGCCCGAGGTGTAAAACAGCAACCCTAAGCGATGACTTCAGCGGATTGGCCATAATATTTACCCCAGAAGACTCCGCCATAGCAAAAGTTATGAACATCCAAGAGAAAGGACGCTACGCTTTAAAGGTTAGGTGAGATGGCTACTAGGTCCAGACTCACACCAGAACTGCGTAAAAAACTGAAGAAACCAATTGGCACACTTGTTCGAGGTTCATTCAATGAAACGATGAAGAAACTCAGATATTTGGTAGAGCAAGAAAACCCGCCAGTAATGATTTCTGTAGGAGATGTTGTTTCAAAAAACCTTACCGAAAACAGCATATTCCCCAAGTTATACATTGTAGATAACAAAGTCATGAGAAAAAGAATACAGCCGATTGCACTGAAAGCAGACAAGACCTTTTTCGTCAGAAACCCTCCCGGAACAATAACGGAAAAAGCACTTGCGACGATTCAAGAGGCATTAGAGCATAACAGGCGTGTTAAAATCGTTGTGGATGGGGAGGAAGATTTGCTTACACTTGCTGCTATTTTGTATGCGCCCGAAAACTCCTATGTTATCTATGGCCAGCCGCTTGAAGGTATAGTTGTGGTTAAGGTTACGAAGCAGAAAAGGAAAGAAGTAACCGAAGTACTAGAGGCTATGGAAATCTTTCAGAAAGGTAAATAAAGAGCGAACGTACCAAGTCCACATCTTGCCTGAGGAAAGACTATGGATATTGAGATAGTGTCAGACAAAGAAAACCAGTTGCTAAAACGGAGAGAATTACACTTCAGAGTTAAACATGAGCAAATGGGCAGCACACCGCAACGGTTAGAAGTTAGAAAAGCCATTGCCAGTGCCCTAAAAGCGAAGGTAGATCTTGTTTTTATCGAAAAACTGGAAACTAAAACTGGCACACATACAGCTGTTGGATTGGCGAGTGTTTATGACTCTATAGACCAAGCAAGACTTGTTGAGCCAGAGTATATTACGCAAAGGAATGTTCCACCTGAAAAACCAGAAGAGGCAGAAGAGAGGAAGTAGAATATGTCAGAAGACTTAGAGGAAGAACTCGGAGAAGAGAAAGAGAAGGAAAAAGGAAAAGGGAAGATTGAGAGAAAAAAGAGAAAGGAAAAAGGAATCTATTCTCTCTACAAGATAGAAAACAATCAAATCGCAAGGCTGAGACCGGCATGTGAACGATGCGGTCCTGGATATTTTATGGCTGACCATGGGGACAGATATTCTTGTGGGCATTGCGGCTTTACACGCTACAAACCAATTCCTGAAGACAAGAAACAAACACCTTTAAATCCACTGTTGTATTGATATTGATGGTTAAAATGATAAAGGTAAACGTTTCCATAACCAACGTTTCGGCTGAAAGATTTTGGGAGCCGCAAAAGCACATACCACCAATTAAGATTAACACGAATCTTAATCTAGTCGCGGTGGAAAAGAAAGAGGCAGATTTTTTGGAAGTGCCTTTTGTCTTAACGGTTAGTTATAACCCTTCTATAGCCCAGATAAGTTTGAAAGGGAGAGCGTTCGTGACGGGAACCAAAGATGAGATTGACCAGATTCATAAAGACTATGAGGGAAAGAAACCTCCGCCACCTGTTATAGTACAGTCAATCTCTAATGTTGTCTTTGTGGAATCTGTGTTAGTATCAAGAACGTTGAATATCCCGCCGCCGATTCCTCTGCCTAAAATCCCACCCAAACAGCCATCTGAAAAGGGTCCTTCAAAGTTGGATTATACTGCTTAATGTTTTCTCGCTCTTTTACTTCAATGGAACATACATTGAGGAACGAGAAGCACCAATTCCAGGTGTTCCATGCTTTACAGGTTTGTTGGTTATCGCGAATT
>JGI24422J19971_10002947_pt1 | contig 10628 bp, 8 predicted proteins | sample DeeMarSWOR152_54_FD_19971 | JGI IMG/M metagenome (IMG submission 19971)
TAATGAGAAAAATTGCAGAAGCGCTTTCGGAAAAAACCGGAAAAGAAGTGCGGCTGGGCCGGTATGTGGATATCAGCGACTCGCTTCATATCTACGGCTCTTATTTCAGGGAGATCGAGGGAGACCCGGAAAAAGGAATCAAGAGCTTCTTCGAAACGCTGGAAAGCCGTTCCTTCGAAGAGAGAACCTGGGATTCGGAATTCATTAAACCTCACTTCATTGATGACGGAATAGGCAAAGGGTTGAAGCCAATGCTGGAAAGGGAAAAAGATATGCCGCCAACTGTCAGGAAAGCCATAGAAGAGGAACTCCGATCGATGGAAAAAAAAGATTATGTTGTTTAGAAGAAAAAAGGGGACAGGCCCCTTTTTTTTGGCGCTGTTCCTATCAGTCCTTATATTAAAGGAAAAGAGGGGCTGTCTCCCTTCTTGACGAAAAGACAGCCTGTCCCTCTTTTCTCTGTTTTGCTTAGGAGGAAGGAATGAAAATATTCGAGGAGATAGCCGACGAAGTCGTGATAGGAAATTCTGCGTCAGTTGCGGACCTCACGAATAAGGCTCTTTCGCAAGATATATCCTCAGGAGAAATCTTGAATAAGGGTTTAATGGCAGGAATGAGTGTTGTGAGCGAAAAATTTAAAAACAATGAAATTTTTATTCCTGAAGTTTTAATATCGGCAAGAGCGATGAACTCAGGGCTGGAAATTCTTAAGCCTCTCTTAGCTGAATCCAAGGTCGAGTCAAAAGGAAAAGTCGTTATCGGAACCGTTAAAGGAGATTTGCACGATATCGGAAAGAATATCGTTTCCATGCTGTTGCAAGGAGCAGGCTTTGATGTCATTGACCTCGGGGCAGATGTGTCTAAAGAAAAATTTGTGGAATTCGCTAAGAAAGAGAAGGCCGATATTATTGGAATGTCAGCCCTGCTGACAACCACCATGTTGTACATGAAAGAGACGATGGACGCACTTCAGGAGGCAGGTTTAAGACAGAATGTCAAAGTAATCATCGGTGGAGCTCCGGTGACAGACGCATACGCCTCTCAAATCCAGGCGGACGGCTATGCTCCGGATGCAGCATCCGCAGTGGATCTCTCAAAACAGCTGCTCAATAAATAAAGCTTTTTAAAATATTCGGTAACAATCTAAATATTATAGGAATTCCCAGGAAGAAAGAGTAGATTTTACCTCTTTTCTATTAGTTAGAAAATTGATGAGGCTCTATCCTGTTCCCGATCTTCACTGCCGGTCAGCGCCTGATACGGACAATGATCCTCGCAGACTCCGCAGTCAATGCATTTGTTTTTATCTATGGCCGGCGCTTCGAATTTATTCTGGGTCAGGGCATTGGCCGGACAGAGAGCGACACAGGGACAAGGATGGTCCTGCGGGCATCTTTCTTCCACGACAACAGGCATGATCAATTCTCCTGAGGCATCCCAATAACATTCTGCAGCTTCTCTTCGAGTTTATCCTGAGGCATGAATCCGACAATACGGTCGACTTCTTGGCCGTTTTTAAAAACCAGTAAAGACGGAATAGCCATGATCCCGTATTTTTGAGCGGTTTTCATGTTTTTGTCAGTGTTGAGCTTCAAAAACCGGATGTGGCCATTCATCTTCTGAGCTACGGCTTCTAGCACGGGGGCCACCATGTGGCAGGGGCCACACCATGGAGCCCAGAAATCAACAACCACTGGGGTATTCGATTTCAGCACTTCCGATTCAAAGGAATCGTCAGTTAATTCTTCGATTTTATTCATTATGTTTCCTCCCTCAAAATATTCTTTAAAAATCTTATTGTTGAATCATTGGAGACTCGGTAACAGATTTTGTTCCTTTCCCTCCTGCATTCGATCAATCCTGCATCTTTCAAGGTTTTTAAATGCTGCGACGCATTCGGCTGTGAAATGGAAAGGCCTTTCTGCACTTGTCCCACACAGCATTCACCTCTCATCAATTCTTCAATGAGCTTCAGTCTCATGGGGTGAGCGAGCGCTTTAAGCTTGCGGGCCGTATCCTCATGTATCTGTGTGAGTGTTTTCATCTTTATTCCTCGTGAATTATTCATCTGAATTACCTCACAGTGAATGTCAGCCCGATAAGCATTCCGTACAGGATGCTGGTCCAGGGACTTCTGGTGATCGGGCAGTGTCCTGTCCGGCAGCCGATGAGTTTGTCATACAAGTATCCGAGTCCTCCGCCGATTAAGATTCCAATCGTTATTTTCATCTTGGCTTCCAATACATATATAATATTATTACTATATAATAATATTATTATACAAAGAAATAATTGAATGTCAAGATATTTTTAGGTATCTGCATATCGTGTTTTACCGTGGAATTTTTCAGCCCTATGATTTAAGATCATTATTCTGCAAAGAGATCAGATAGTGTGTATTTTCACCTTTTCCCCTGTAAATTCTCACTTTCAGCTCGCTCAACCGTATATTTGTTAAACGACGTATCTGTTTCGCTTTTTATATTTGCAAAAAATGTTTTAAAAAAAATTTGATTATGGGGAAACTTTTTTGGAAAATTCGACGTATAATTAAATATAAGTATCAATTTATGATACTAATCAGAGGGAAATGGATTGGATTTTCATTTGATGAGAAATCTTACAGGTGAAAAACTAAGGCCCCCTAGAGTACTGGAATGGATCCTTAAGCGATTCTTGCAGCGAGAAGAAGTTTACGAAAAACTAGGTGACTTTGAGGAATCCTACTGCGAATATCTTCAGGAAAGGGGACGGCTCGCGGCTGCCGTCTGGTATCTTATCCAGATTATTAAAGCGGTTCCTTCCTTTATATCCAATTCATGCTATGGGAGTGTAACCATGTTTAGTAATTATCTCAAAGCTGCTTACAGGAATTTGACAAGGAACAAGACCTATTCATTTCTGAATGTCATGGGACTGGCCGTCAGCATCGCGGCTTTTCTCATGATCAGCCTTTACGTCTTGTTTGAATTGAGTTATGACCGCTATCACGAAAACGCCGGCAGAATCTTCGAGGTCATTGCGGGCGACCAGGCTGTAACGCCAGCGCCGCTCGCTCCTGCCCTAATGGATGAATTCCCAGAAGTCGAAAGGGCGACACGGCTTAGTGGGTCGTTTCAGGATTTAGTCCGTTTCAAGAATAAAACTTTTTTGGAGGAACAATGGGTGTGGGTTGATGAGAACGTTTTCGATGTATTTACTTTTCCCCTGATTTCAGGGGATAAGCAGACCGCTTTGAAGGATCCAAATTCTGTGGTCTTAACCGAAAACATGGCCAAAAAATATTTCGGCAGTGAAGATCCAATGGGAAAGGTGATTGAATGGAGTGGCTTTGATGTGAAGAACGATTTTATCGTCACAGGAGTCATGAAGAATATCCCGGATAATTCCCATATCAAGGCTGATTTTTTTGCTTCGTTCAAAACCATGACAAATTTTCCCTCATTTAGTCCTGAGAATTTCGGTTGGGGAAATTATTGGTGTCATACCTTCTTTCTGATCAGAGAAGGCTCAGACTATCGGGTTTTGCAGGATAAATATCCTGCATTTTTAGAATCAAGGACCGGTGTAAAACACGATTGGGATTTCTTTAACAAATCCCTGATCGATCTGCACTTGGAATCAGTGGATATCATATTCCATTTCAGTTCAGTCAGCGATATACGGTACATCTATATTTTTTCTGCAGTGGCCTTTATCATCCTTCTTATTGCCGGTGTCAACTATATCAACCTGACGACAGCCCTGGCGGCCAGACGTTTTCAAGAAGTCGGCATTCGCAAGGTGGTGGGTGCGCAGCGTTTCCAACTCATCCGGCAGTTCCTTATGGAGTCACTTTTTTTAACATTTCTGGCCCTTGTGATGGCAGTTGCCCTTGCCCACTTTCTGATGCCGATTTTCAATAATCTTATCCAGAGTGACCAGTCGGTTGCACTTTTTCGGAACGCAATGTTATTTATGGCATTGCTGATTATTGGACTTTGCGTGGGAGTGTTATCAGGAATCTATCCGGCGGTTTTCATGGCCAATTTCACCCCTTTTGGGGCTATTAAAGGCATTTCGTCTACAAAATCCAAAAAAGTGCGCTTGCGGAATATGCTTGTCATTATTCAATTTGCTATCTCCATATTTTTGATCATTAGTACTCTCGTCATTTCCAGCCAACTTCATTTCATCAGGAACAAAAAACTCGGTTTTTCAAAAAACCATATTCTCATTATTCCCCTCACGAATCGGAACATATACGAAAATCTTTATGCGTTTAAACAGGAAATGCTTAAAAATCCGGATGTGAAACGCACTTCGGTTTCGACAACGATTCCGATGAAGATAGACTGGCACAATAGTTTTTACTATCGGAATGTAGAGAATCCGGAAAACAATCATATAGTTTCCCATTATGCCAGAGTGGACTACGATTTCATCGACCTGTTCGAAATGGAAATCGTCAAAGGAAGGAATTTCCGCGAAGAGATCGATCACGATAAAAACACATACATTATCAACGAGACCATAGCCAGGAAAATCGGCTGGGAGGATCCGGTGGGAAAATTGTTCCACAATCAAGGGCGGACAGGAACCATCGTCGGCGTGGTCAAGGATTTTCACAACGAGAATATGCATATCCCCATAGGGGAGGTGACATTGATCCTTGCACCCGAACAAGGAAATCTCATCTCGGTCAAGATTGATTCCAATGATATTCCCAGAACTTTGGCTGCCATCGAAAAAGTGTGGGATAAATTTTCCGGTGGATATCCCTTCGAGTATGAATTTATGGATGAAAGATATGACAGTATGTACAAATCCGAGATCCGTTTGGGAAGGGCTTTCAATTATTTTTCGGTCCTTGCCGTATTCCTTTGCTGTTTGGGGCTATTTGGACTGGCTTCCTTTGCGGTCGAGCAGGGAACGAAAGAAATTGCTATAAGAAAAGTCCTCGGAGCATCTGTACCGGAATTGGTCAAGATGCTTTCCTGGCAATTTTTAAAATTGGTTTTTATCGCCAATCTGATCGCCTGGCCCATCGCCTATTACTTCATGAATTCGTGGCTTCAGAGTTTTATCTACAGGGTTGATATGAGCTGGGTGATATTTTTTATGGCTGGCATCACAGCCGTTATCATTGCCTTCATGACAGTATTTGTGCAGACAGCGAAGGCGGCTCTCGCCAATCCGGCTGACTCTTTGAGGTATGAGTGATGAAGTTATTGTCGCGTTCTGAAGAAATAGTTTTGATTACAATCTTGAAACTCAAGGATAATGCGTATGGTGTGGCTATCCGGAAAAAACTGCATGAGGAAACAGGAACCAAATGGTCATTTGGTTCCATTTACACGGCGCTTAACACATTGACGCGAAAAAGATATGTTGAGAAGAGCAGGGGAGAGCCGACTGCAGAGCGAGGGGGAAGGCACAAATGTCTTTATGCCGTCACTTTTGAAGGGAAAATGGCTTTAAAGGAAATAAAAAAAGTCCAGGAAAGCCTCTGGTCGGACCTGCCGTCTATAGCTTTAGACTAAGTATTCATTAGTACTCGTCATTCCTCAGTATTTCCCAAAGAAACTCGGTATTACTCGTTATTCGTGGCTATGAGTGGGCACAATTTGGGCACAGTTCTCTTTGCCGTGACTACAGAAGTTGTCAGGGCAGCCTCTCCATCATCTTCTCCTTTCGCTCGAAATGCATCGAGGAGACATACCCGTGCTCTCAACCTGCCCTTGATAGCTTTTTGAGTCTTGTTTTACAATTTTACTTGTTCGCGAAGGCGAAGACCGTCAGATAGCCCATGCGGCTGATCTTGGCAATGAGATCGCCCGAAACTTTCTCCACGCTGTCACTCGGCTGGTGGTAGTCCGAGGTCATGGCTGCCATGTAGTAAACGAACGGCTTATCAACCCTTGCGAATGAGGCGTGGTCACTGCCGCCCGAGCCGACGCCCAGGTCACTCTCGCGGATGGCCAGGTCCAACCCGACGTATCCGTTCATTTCCCGGGTCAGCTCATAGAGTCCCGAATCTTTGGTCAAGCTGACCGTGGCGAACTGGCTAGGCCGGATCTTCTTGACCAGGTCCTCGGTACCGGGGGCAGTATAACGACGGACGGAACGGTCGATCGTCTCGCTGTCGAAAGTCCGGCTGATCATGTCATAGTTGAGATAGCCGATCGTCTTGTCCATGGGGAAGACGGGATTCGTGACGTAATAGCGGCTGCCCAGAAGGCCCTTTTCCTCGCCCGTCCACAGGCAGAAGACGACGGTCCGCTTGGGTTTGACTGGATTGACGGCCATGGCCTTGGCAATGTTCATAACGCCCACCGAGCCCGATCCGTTATCATCGGCGCCGTTGTAGATATAATCCTCCCAGTATCCAAGATGATCAAAATGGCCGCCGACCACGAACACCTCGTCCTTGAGTTTGGGGTCCGAACCCTCGATATAGCCGATGACGTTGAACACCCGGACGAGTGACATCTTGGCTGTGGAGTTGATCGTCACCCGGGTTCCGAAAAGGGCTGAAGAGGCCGGTTTATTCGTGGTTTCAATCTTGGCCTTCAAAGCGTCGATGGACTTTCCGGAGTTCTCGAGGATGGCGTTGGCCATCTCGCGGGTGATGTTGATCACAGGTGACCGGGCTTCGGACGGCATGGATGTGGCGCCCGGGATGGCCAGACGGACCCGGGGCCGGTTAATGATGGGCCTGTCGTCGCTGGGTCTTCGAACAGTCGTCAGGCTGCGGTACACGTCGGCGTCGCTGCCTGTGTTGGCGACCTGAAGAATGGCCGCAGGCCCAAGCTTTGCCAGCTCGGCGGTCTTGCTGAAACGTCCTCCGCCGCTTCTGCGCATGAACCTCATTTGCTGGCCGCCGGGAGGAAAATATTTGTCTTTGAGTTCCTTGTTTTTTTGAAAAGGCGACTCAGGATTGTCCTTTCCCGGAGCTTCGGAGAGGACAAGGACGACCTTGTCCTTGATGTTGATGTTCTTCAGTTCATCCCAGCCGATCGACTTTTCCTGGATTCCGTAACCGATGAAGACGACGGGAGCGGAGATTGTCTCGTCGCTCGAACCCATCCCCATGAAATCGACTCCGGATTCGAACGACCGGGTTTTGACCATATCACCCTTTCGAACCTCGAGGTCGAGAGAGACCTGGACATCCAAGGTTTGACGAAGGGCGAATTCCTGAAAATAGCTCCGTTCGGGGGGAGGCTGGGGAGTTCCTCCTCGCATCCCGCCCATTCGCATGCCGCCACGGGAGGGTTGGTCGCCGCCCGGTTTGATGCCCCACATCTTGAAGAGCGAGACGACGTAATCGGCTGCCAGGGCGAAGCCGTCATCCCCTGTGTCCCGGCCCTTCGTCCAGTCGGACGCGATGTAGGTCAACATGGCCATTGAGTCTGAGGCTGTGATGGCCTCCAAGCCTACCTTGACGTTGTCTGGGGCGGGCTTGGGCTTCTCGACGAGGCTCAAGGCCCTCTTGACTTCCTCCGCTGTCATTTGGCTCTGCTGTTGGGGAGGACCTTGGGCCCGAAGGACCACGATGATGACAAAGAAAGATAGAATCATACAAAATTTTTTCCTCATTCTGACCTCCTAAAGAAAATTTTATAACCTTTTTCTTTTAGACGTTTTGAGGAAAGATTATCTTCCTTTTTACTCAATCAAATTATGGATAGATATTGTATGGATATGGGATTGAAAAATCTGGACAGACGCGATACTATAAGGGCCTGTAGCTGAGGTTAAGGAGGTTGGTGAACATTCAAGCAAAAGAGATTTGGCGAGGAGAGAAATAAAGCGAGTTAAGTTAATTATTATCAATAATTTAGAGCGGACATAACTCAGCGTTAGGTTATGTGGAAAAGGGCAATCCATTAAAAATCAGCGATTTATCAATCTAACTGTTTTATTTGGTTAGAGTTAGCCTTTTCTCGTTAGTTCCAGTCATTACCCAGTATTTCCCGAAAAAACTTGTTGTTTCGCATTATTTGTGTCAGCTAGTTGGCACTATATTGGCACCAGTCTATTTTTTATTGTTACTTGCTTACTGTAAAAGGACTGGCATAGCTCAGCTGAATAGACCGCCTGACTACGAATCAGAAGGTCGGGAGTTCAAATCTTCCCCTAGAAGGCACGATTTACAGGGGTAGAGCAGTCTGGTAGCTCGTCGGGCTCATAACCCGGAGGTCGCTGGTTCAAATCCAGCCCCCGCTACCATCTTATTCCCCTGATTTTTCCCTTATTATTTTCATGATTTCCGTCTTTTCCTGTTTTAGCAACCATATGCAAAATTAGGCGATTTTAAGCATTTCTGGTGACAAACTGATGACAATGAGCATAAGTCTATTATCAATTTGACACTCCCCTTATAAATTATTATGCTATTGTCAAGAAAGCAGAGGGAATAATGGGAGTGGAGTGTCCTAAGTGTCGTTCAGAAAATCTTGAGACTGCTACCTACTGTGCAGACTGTGGTACTCAGCTTCCCTCATACAAAGATATTCCTGTCACAGATACTCTCGAAATACCCAAAGAAGAATTAACTCGAGGAACCACTTTCGCGAATAGATACGAGATCATCGAAGAGCTGGGCAAAGATGGGGGCAAGTCCGTGAGGTCAAAAATCTAACTCAACTGGTGGTACATTGATGGGGGGCAGGTCAGATGTGCAATAAAAGGAGGTATAGATGTCTAAGCCAAAAGGAGTGATGTTTCTCGCTTTTATCATTATGCTAATTGCATTTAGCTGCTCTGGCCCTGAATCGGATCAGCCGGTTCTCACTGCCGAACTTCCACTTCACCTTGAGGAGCATATTGATGATGCCAGAATCGAGGGTTCAGAGGTGCCTGGAGATTTGCCTGCCCCTGTTGAGTGGCGCTTCGATGAGCCTCAGCCGGATTGGAAACCGGTCAAGCCGCTTGATAAGAAATGGAAAACTGTCAAGACAGTCCGGGTTGACGATGCGCTGCGTCTGAATTTGACGGCAGAGCACCGTGCTGATGGGCCTCGCTTACTTGGTGAGATCTTTATCACGCTGCCTGATTGGAACATTGAGGATTGGGCACACATCGAGATTACAGCTCGCACTTCTGATCCCGTGCGCCAAATCGGTATTGATTTCAATTACACTGAGGAGGACAATCCAGAAGATATTATCACGCCTTTCTATACAGAGGGCGACTCAGCTCCCCTTATCGCCGATGGCACTATCCAGACGTATCGGCTCTCGCTCGATTGGCCATGGATGATGAGAAGGTGGGATGGCCCATGGACAGACTTGGGTATCTGGTTCAATAGTCAGGATAATGAGGAGGCCGTGGCGCTCGACATCCTGTCTGTGAGTGTCATTCCCAAAGAGCATATTTATACCGACGCGCCCACAGGAGTGAAGTCGGCCGAGAGAAACCTTGCCCTAAGACGAGCTCTTTACACCCATACGCCAGGACGACTGGCGTACCGTGTGCAGATTCCTCAAGCCGGACGACTTGACTTCGGACTTGGAGTACTGAGAGAAGGCGTACCTGTGACCTTCAAGGTCATCGTTTCTGGGAGGGATGAAGACGTGTCACTTTTTGAGGAAACCTATTCCAATCCCAAGGAGTGGGCACAGCACTCTGTGGACCTATCCTCATTTGCTGGAGAGACAGTGAGTTTAGCACTCGAGGGCACCGCTGAGCCTTCAGGTAGTGTAGCCCTATGGGCAGCGCCAACGTTGACAGGAGTCCGGTTGACGACAAAACCCAATGTCATCTTCTACGTCATAGATGGTGCTGGGGCCGATCTTATGAGCGTATACGGATACAACCGCCGCACGACTCCCAACCTCGAACGTATCGCTGCCGAAGGCGCTGTTTTTGAACACGCCTACAGCAATTCTACCTGGACGTTACCATCCACCCTCTCATTCATGACATCACTGCAACACAGTGTGGCAAGTTTGAACCAGGAGAGCGGATGGGTGCAAGCCCCTGACCAGGTATTGACCATGGCTGAGCATGTTCACAGGGCAGGCTACCAGACGGCGGTACTGGTCTCCAATGATTACGCCGGAAGGATCAGCGGCTTGGACCGGGGTGTAGATAAGATGCGGGACAAAGATCCTGAGAACTACTCTATTTCTTCTGTACTTATGCACAATGACTTTTGGAAGTGGCGGGAGGATTATCCTGCTGAACCGTACTGGGTGCATTTCCAGACCGCTGATATTCACACGCCCTGGCGGCCAGTATCTCCATTTGCCGGACTTTTCGTAAGCCCGTCAGAGCGGCAGGATTTTTACAAATGGTTTGACCAAGTGGGCAGAATGCCTGGGCCGGAGAATTTCGAGAAAACCGGCATCGATCGCGTGGACTACAATAATATTGCACGCGGCATCTATGACGAAGCCATGGCGCACCAGGATTACCAGCTCGGTCGTTTAGTGGAGCGACTTAAGTCAAATGGCGAATGGGAGCGCACACTGTTGATCGTCGCAGCCGATCACAGCCACTTCCATGCAGGCCTCAGTCTGCTAGACCCTCTTCCTCCTTTCCTGGATGGAGATGCAGCCTTATCCGCTCCGATATTCAGCTCCTGGATTTCGAGAATACCAATGATCTTTGTATGGCCAGAGCACATCGCTGCAGGGATG
>JGI24422J19971_10002948_pt1 | contig 10628 bp, 10 predicted proteins | sample DeeMarSWOR152_54_FD_19971 | JGI IMG/M metagenome (IMG submission 19971)
CCCCATGTCTCCATCATGACGCGACGGTACGGCTTCTGCTCATAGCTAATTTTGACCATATAGACCTTAATCTCAACGTCAAAGCAAGCACCACCGAAGGACAGGGCGCTTCCCCACTGGCCAGCTCCGGTCTCAGTAGTAATGCGCTTGATGCCCTCCATTTTGTTGTAATAGACTTGAGCCACAGCAGTATTCGGCTTGTGACTTCCAGGAGGGCTTGTGCCCTCATACTTATAGAAAATCTTTGCAGGCGTATCTAAAGCTTTCTCTAATCTATGCGCCCGAAATAAGGTGGTCGGCCTCCATAATCGATAAATATCCCGCACTTCCTCAGGGATGTCAATCCAGCGCTCGGTGCTCACCTCTTGTTTGATTAATTCCATAGGAAATAGAGGGACCAAATCATCGGGGGTTAATGGTTTGCCCGTACCTGGGTGCAAAATTGGGGGTAGTGGCTCAGGTAAATCCGCCAAGATGTTATACCATTGAGTAGGTATTTCATTTTCATCAAGGGTAAATTTTGTTCTTTTATCCATTTTCTTCTCCTTAAGTTAATTAGTTACTCAAACTGACCGATGTCAAGCTGTGAGATATTTTACAGGCACACGAAGTGTTGGACTGTGTAAATCTGCCGCCAAGTTATACCACTGTCGAGGAATATCTCTCTCATGTAACAGAATCTTAGTTGTCTCCATTTAAATTCTCCTAAATATGGATTCGTGTAGTCTGCGCTTTTCTATAACCGACCAAATCTGCGGACAACAATGGCCGATATGATATTGCATAGGTACATAAGATTCAAACATTATTTTTCTATAATTTCACCTAATCTTACTAAAAAAATGCACTATGTCACCAAGAAAAGCTGAATATATACTAAAATGCTATAATAAAGTGACAGAGCATATTTACAACCAAAAATTGTCGCAGATTCCCCCTCTCACGTCTCGGTTGGCATACATTTAATCTTAATAAAGTATCTCAGTTCCCCGGAAAAATTATTATATTATAGTGAGAATATGAGCAATGGGACAAATGAGAATGCGCGCAGCAGGTTGTCTGACGGGGGGATACGCGGGGGTAATACGGGAGTATTTCAGGTGAGAAATTTTGATTAAAAGTGATTAGACCTGATTAATCCTGAGACTGATTTAAGCTCTTGGGACAAAAGACCTTAAATGCTAAGTTTGGCTTTAATAAAGACTTGGAAAAGATGCTCGACGGGGAATCAGTTTAACCCGCCCCGGCTACGAAATAGAACGTTCGCGGGAAAAAGAGCAACTTACGGTAGCTGTTCGGCGGGAAGGAAAAACGAACGCGGGAAAGCCTATTTTTTTCGCCATTAAACGAAAAATATTTGATTGTTACCACCTTACCTGTTACAATTCTACAAAGCGAGCTGCGAATCATAAGTCCAGTGAAAATGAAAGGAGTCGTGCGATGGCTAAAAAAAAGAAGAAACTCGTTAAGGGTTTGTGGTCGAAGAGCGAGATCAACCTGCTCAAGAAACTTTTCTCGAATAACCCTACAGCCAAAATAGCTGCCGAGCTTGGCCGCTCAGTCGACACGGTAAAAAAGAAGGCATCCAGGATGGGACTTCGCAAGTCAAAGAAATATATGAGGTCCCTTGGCAGGGCATAAGTTGTTATAAAGATAGTTCTGCTGAAGTAACGGTAGTGTAGTACTACATCTTTGCGGTGATTGTTTATCTCAATTTTTAGCCGAGCTTAGTGCCCTCAAGCTCGAAGTGTATAAACCCTAAATATTTTTACGAGCTTGTGCACTTGTTCCTTTTAATTTTTCCGTCTCTCTGTATTCATTGTGACCTCTACGGCCGATGGCTCCAATCTGCTGAATGCTATCCACAGAGTCTCACGTTTTTGCCATGGTTGCTTTCCTTAATAATTCTCGATTCATTCTTAATTCTAAACCCTTGACATTTGCTGCTAACGACGCTATTTTTACCGAAATAGTGTTATGTTTTTTATTTTAAGTTTTTCGCTTTTAGGTATCAGGAGCTTAATTTGAGGATTCTTTCGGGCATACAACCATCCGGCCGGCTTCATATCGGCAACTTTTTCGGTGCAATGCGCCAGCACCTGCAGCTCCAGACGGAGCACGATTGCTTTTATTTCATCGCCGACTTCCACGCGCTTACCAGCAACCCCGAGCCGGCTGATATTGCTCGTCATACCCTTAATGTCGCAATGGATTATATAGCTTTGGGTCTCGACACCGAAAAAACCGTCTTCTGGCGCCAATCCGATGTACCCGAAGTTACCGAGCTTACCTGGTTGCTTTCCTGCATAACTCCCATGGGCTTGTTGCAGAGATGCACAAGCTATAAGGACAAGGTCGCCCAGGGCCTCAGTCCAAATCACGGTCTATTCGCATACCCCGTCCTGCAGGCCGCCGACATCTTGATTTACAAATCTGATTTAGTTCCGGTGGGTGCCGATCAAAGGCAGCACATCGAGGTTACTCGTGACATCGCCATTCGGTTCAATAACAATTATGGCCGGGTCTTCACTGTGCCGGAAGGACATATCATCGAGGCGGTAGCTGTTGTGCCAGGCACCGATGGACAAAAAATGAGCAAAAGCTACGGAAACACCATCGGGATATTCGAGCCGGAAGACAGCGTCAAAAAGAAGATTATGCGTATCGTTACCGACTCCACGCCGGTCGAGGAGCCCAAAGACCCCGACAAATGCAACGTATTTGCACTTTTGAAGTTGGTTGCCTCCGCAGACGAGTTGGCTGGGTGGGAAGACAAATACCGAAGCGGCGGCATGGGCTATAGTGAGGCAAAAAAACGCCTCGCCGAGTTGATGATAGACTATTTCAAGCCGTTTCGACACAAAAGAATAGAGCTCGAAAATAATATAGACTCTGTCAGGCAAGTTCTTGCCAATGGTGCTAAGCGCGCAAGAAGCGTAGCCGCTAAAACGCTCGCCGAGGCCCGAAAGGCCGTCGGGCTTGGAGCTTAATTAGGGTCGAAAGGGTTGTTACAATTGCACAGTTCAGCAATTACATTGAAGCTGAGATGGCGAAACAATTGCTCGCTGATTATGGAATCGAAGCAGTTGCAACCGGCGAGAACGCTTCAAATATATATTCTGGTGTGCCTGCTTTGGGAGGATATTGCATGCTGCAGACATTTGAAAGCCAGGCTCAAAGGGCACGGGAAATCTTGGAATCTCAAAATAAACAGGAGCAATAATTGGCCGATTATCGCGTAAATCTTGATATATTTGCAGGGCCTTTGGATTTGCTCTTGTATTTGGTCCGCAAGGAGGAGGTCGACATTTACGATATTCCCATCGCAAAAATAACTGACCAGTACATCCGCTACATCGAAATGCTAAAAAGTCTTGACATTGACTTGGCNGGCAGCTTTTTGGTCATGGCCGCNACGCTAATGCAGATCAAATCGGCAATGCTCCTTCCAAGGGCGGAGCCCGAGTCCGCCCTCGGCCAAGACGATGATTTAACCGACCCCCGCGCAGAGCTTATCCGCCAGCTTCTTGAATACAAAAAGTTCAAAGATGCTGCTAATCTCCTTAACGCCGCCGCCGATGAGCAGAGGGAGCGTTTCTCGCGTCCGGATAGCATTATCGCACAATTAAAGCCCCGTACTGAGCCTGAAATCGACCTTGAACAGGCCAGTGTCTGGGACCTGCTTGAAGCCTTTGATTCGATTATGAAAGCTACCGGCTCTCTCGCTGACATAAGTCACATCAGGGACGATACACCCATTGATTTGTATCAGATAGAGATTTTGCACCGCCTCCAGACAGAAGGTTCTATGAGTTTCGAGTGCGTCTTCGAGTCCAGCGCCGATCGCGCCATGATGATCGGGCTGTTCCTGGCACTTTTGGAATTGATTCGAGAAAAACTCGTTTGGGCCGAGCAGCCGACATCGACGTCTTCCATCTATTTACGCCCCTTGACCGAGAAGAACGCTGAGCAGGCTGTGCAGGAGGCCGTTCTTGCCATTGCTGAGACCAGCGATGCGAAGACTTCAGTAATCAAGCAGCGAGAAAAACCGCCGATAGCAATTGCTGAATTGACGTCGAAAAGTAAGCCAGCGGTTTCGTCCGATAAGCATGAGAAAAGAAAAATAAAGCCCACCAAAGACCATCACCAGCATTAAAACGTGCGGTAATTCTTGACATTCACTGTTTCATGTGCGATATTTACGGTTTTTAGGATTTTAGCCTGAAAGATGTAAAGATGTCGCACAGAATTTTATCTAAGAGGCAGCTTTCTGAAGACGTTTTCACTGCTGAGATCAATGCTCCACTTATTGCACAGGCAGGGAAACCGGGCCAATTTGTCATTATCAGTATAAATAGCCAATACAGCGAGCGGATTCCTTTGACAATCGCCGATGCTGACCCTGAAAAGGGCACTATTCGCCTTATCTGGCAGCGCGTCGGCAAGACCACCGCCGAATTGGCTGATTTGAAGCAGGGCGACGAAATTACTAACGTTGTAGGCCCGTTGGGTAGGCCGACCCACATAGAAAACTTTGGCACCGTCGTCTGTGTCGGCGGCGGCATCGGCAATGCACCATTACTGCCTATTGCAAAAGCCTTGAAAAAAGCCGGCAACAAAATCATCAGCATCCTCGGAGCAAGAAACAGGGAGCTGCTTATCCTCGAAGAGGAATTCGCCCGGATTTCTGATGAGCTGATAATAACAACCGATGATGGCTCGTACGGACGAAAAGCTTTGGTAACCGAACCGCTAAAAGAGCTATGCCGGCGGGACCAAAAGCCGGACCTGGTCTTTGCAATCGGCCCGGCTATAATGATGAAGTTCTGCTGCGAGGTAACAAAGCAGTTCAACATCCCTACGCAGGTGTCGCTCAACACCATTATGGTTGACGGAACCGGTATGTGTGGCGGCTGCCGGATCGAATTTGACAGCCAGCCAAAATTCGTCTGCGTTGACGGGCCGGAATTTGACGGACATAAAGTCAACTTCGACTTGATGATGAAACGGTTGAACGCCTATAAGGACCAGGAACAAAAGGCGCACGAACAGTACAAAAAACACCGATGCAAAATAGGCCTGGACCAATAACTTGATTATTGACCATTGACTATTTATTAATATGGCGGATAAAGAGAGACAAGAGCTTCTAAAACAGCTTTTGGAAAAGCAGAAAGCTGGCAAGCTGAAGCCCGCCGACAGATTCAAAATACCCCCGCAGGATATGCCCGAACAAGACTCCATCGTCAGAAGAGGCAACGTCAACGAAGTAGCGCTCGGCTATACTGAAACGCATGCTCGACTGGAGGCTATGCGCTGTCTCCAGTGTAAAAAAGCCCCCTGTATTGAGGGATGTCCCGTACAGATAAGGATACAGGATTTTGTGGCAGCTATTGCCGACGGCGATTTTAGGGAAGCTCTTGCAATCATTAAGGAGAATTCACTGCTGCCTGCCGTTTGTGGCCGAGTCTGTCCCCAGGAAGTCCAGTGTCAGCAAACATGCACTGTTGGCCTAAAATTCAAAGACCCCACTAAAGCCGTTTCAATCGGCAGGCTTGAAAGGTTTGTTGCCGACCTTGACCAGGACAATGACAGCATCCCGGCCGTCGCAGCCGAGACTGGAATGAAGGTCGCTGTAATCGGCTCAGGGCCAGGCGGTATTGTCGCCGCTGCCGATGTCAGAAGAGCAGGCCACGACGTCACCATATTCGAGGCCTTTCATAAGCCGGGAGGTGTGATGGTTTATGGAATCCCGGAATTTAGACTCCCTAAAGCTATCGTACAGGAGGAAATCAACGTTCTGGCCAAAATGGGCGTCAAAATCGTCTGTAACTTTATCGTCGGCAGAACAAGAACCATCGAGAAACTAATGAAAGAGGATGGCTTTGAGGCGGTCTATATTGGCGTCGGGGCGGGTCTGCCGAGGTTTATGGGTATCGAAGGTGAATCTCTTGTCGGTGTATACAGTGCAAACGAATATCTCACCCGCGCGAATCTTATGAAGGCATATGACTTCGGCAAAGGTGCCGATACCCCAATCGCTCTCTCCAAGAAGGTCGCAGTTATTGGTGGGGGCAATGTCGCTATGGACTCAGCCAGAACAGCAATCAGACTTGGAGCAGAAAAGGTCTATCTGGTCTATCGAAGAACCGAAAAGGAAATGCCCGCCCGAATTGAAGAAGTCCATCATGCAAAGGAAGAAGGTATCGAATTTCACATACTTCAAAGTCCGAAACGAATTATCGGCAACGAGAACAGCTACGTTATCGCTATCGAATGTCTCAAGTATAGACTTGGCGAGCCGGACGAATCCGGCCGACGCAGGCCTATCCCCATCGAAGGCTCAGAATTTCAGATTGATGTTGACACTGTAATTATAGCTATCGGCAATATTGCAAATCCGTTGATTCGCCAGACAACCCCAGGCCTTGAGTTCAACAAGTGGGGAAATATTGTGGTCGACGAAAACTGCAAAACCTCGTTGGAAGGCGTTTATGCCGGTGGAGACATCGTCCTCGGCGCCGCCACCGTAATTCTCGCAATGGGCCAGGGCCGAATCGCCGCCGCTGCTATAAACAATTACCTTGCAAAGAAGAAAAAATCCAAAGACAAACGTGTGTGATACATTTTTCTGCCATTTCCACACGCGCGTGTCATTCCTGTACAAAAAACATGTCATTCCTGCCCAAGCAGGAATCCGTATTGGTTAACTTTTTTGTCATTTCAAAATAGTTTCGTCCGGAATATTGTCATTTTTGAAGTGCTTATCCACCCACCCGCACCTTACATCGTCCCGCCTGTCAAAATATTTGACGTAGGGCTTTATGTCAAGAACGGGTGTTCCATCCAGCACATCCACCTGACTAAAGTACATCTTATTTGCCTTTATCCTCTTAATCCTGACGATGGAAAGCCCTATATGATTGGGCCGATGTGGACTCCTTATCGCGAATATCCCGTGCTTATCTGGCTCAAGGAACGGCTGGCCTTCGATGTCCTCTCTCTGCGACTTGTGGAAATAGTATAGTATTATCGCGTGGCTGAAGCCATCCAGGTCTTTTAAACCACCGGCGTACTTGTCTTCTAATTCAATCCACGCCTCAACATCGCTGCTAAAAACCCCCTGGATGGGCATACCCGTGGTGTCCTTATATGGCGAGTGGATTTTGCCGATAGGATGCATTATTATTTGTTTCATACGTTGACCTCTTTTAACGTAGTTCTTTGACAGTTTGCGTTTTCTTCAGTATTATCCTGGATGCTGGATAGGGAGAAAAAGCAAAATTAAAATGTAAATATAAAAATTACATTGCAAAATGCAAAATTTTTGTTTTACTTTTTGAATTTTGAATTGTCCCGCCTTTGGCGGATATTTGACATTTTGATTTTTGATACGAGTATCGTGTCAGGGATATGGAAGTTAAGCCGTTCAAAGCGTTTAGATTTGATGCCGGCGTAGTTGGCGATGTAGGCAGTTGCATTTCTCCTCCTTACGATGTAATCAGTCCCGCCCAGCAGGAGCAGCTCTATCAAAAGAGCAAATATAACATCGTGCGGATAATCAAAGGAAAAACAACTGCTTCAGATAACAGTGACAATAATCAATACACAAGAGCTGCCGACTATCTTAAGACCTGGATAGAAAAAGGAGTCTTAAAACAGGATTCAGCCGAAGCTATATATGCTTACCTCCAGGATTTTGAGCTGGCCGGAACCCAATACCAACGAAGCAGCTTTATTGCCTTGGCCAGGCTCGAAGAATTCGGTGAAACCCTAAGGCCTCACGAAGAAACACTCGAAGAGCCAAAAATCGACCGGCTAAATCTCAAAAGGGCGACCGTCGCAAAGTTGGGCTTGGTCTTTATGCTCTATGAAGATGAGGAAATGGTGGCGGACAAAATCATTGAAAATGTCGCCACGGAAAAACCGCTTATTGACTGCTGCGATGACCAAAATGTCCGACATCGCCTTTTTGCAATAACCAACGAAGAAAATATCAGGACAATCGCGAAAATGATACTCGGTAAAAAATGTATCATAGCTGATGGCCATCATCGTTATGAGACAGCTTTGAATTACTACAAGGAAACTGGCAATCCTGCAGCCGGCTATCAAATGACTGGCTTTGTAAATGCNTGCCACGGTGGTCTGACTATCTTGGCCACCCACCGTCTTGTTNGTAATATCCAAGANTTTCGTTTTGAAAAACTNATTACCGACCTNAAAGAAAACTTCGAAATTACCGAGTATAAGTTTGAGCAGGACCCTCAGGCCAGGATNGATGCAAAGCAAAAAATGCTTGAGCAAATGAAAGCTGAGTATGAGAGCGACAAAAACGCTTTCGGAATTTACAGTGGAAACAACGCCTTCTACGTGGCCGTTTTGAAAAGTAAACAGGCAATGGATCCAATCGTCCCCAATATGAGCACAGCCTGGAAGGTGCTCGATGTCTCTGTCTTGCACAAATTAGTTCTCGAAAGGCTGCTGGGCATCGGAGCTGAACAGCTCGCAGCCGGTAGCAGTATCGAATATATAAAGGACACTGACAATGCCATTGATGAATCGATTGCCAAAGTTGACACAAAGCAAAAGCAGGCAGCCTTCTTTATGAACCCGGTAAAAATGCAGCAGCTAAAAATGGTTACGAACGCCGGCGAAAAAATGCCGCAAAAGTCAACTTACTTTTATCCAAAAATGTATACAGGTTTGGCGATTCAAAAATTGTAATCTTTATGGGAGACCGAATATGGTAGATTGGAAAAATCCGCCAAGACTCTTCATTCCTGGGCCGGTAAAGGTCAATGAAGATGTCTTACAGCAGCTTGCACGTCCTACACTGGGACATCGCAACAAAGAGTACGCCCAGTTGCATGGCGAGACAGTCGCTATGCTTAAAAAAATCTTTTTTACAGAACAAAGTGTATTTTTAAGCACGTCGTCGGCTTCCGGAATCTGGGAAGCCGCCATTCGCAACTGCGTTGATTTTGACGAGACTGTCCTGTGTACCTGTTGCGGCGCCTTCAGTGACAAGTGGGCTGATGTTGCCAAAAACTGCGGCAGAAATGTCGAAGAGCTGAAAGTCGATTGGGGCAAGCCTATCCTGCCTGAAATGATTGACAAAAAACTTACTGCCGGCAAATATACTGCTGTTACCCTCGTGTATAATGAGACAAGTACAGGCCTGACCAATCCTGTCTACGAAATCAGCCAGATGGTGAGAGAAAAATATCCTGATGTCCTGGTTTTTGTGGATGCTGTCAGTGCGATGGTCGGTCTGCCTATGAAATTCGACGAGCTTGGCTGGGATATAGCATTTGCCTCAGTCCAGAAGGCCTTTGCTATCCCGCCGGGACTGGCCGTTGCCGTGGTTAGCAACCGTGCCTTGGAAAAAAGCAAAGACGTTCCCGGTCGGGGTTATTACTTCGACTTTCAGCAATTTGCAAAAAGCGCTGAAAAGAACCAGACCCCTACCACACCCAACATCCCACACATTATGGCCCTGAATTATCAATGTGAAAAACTGCTTGCAGAGGGGATGGAAAATGTATGGAAAAGACATGAGCAGATGGGTGAGTTTGTAAGGTCCTGGACAAAGGAAAAATTCGACCTCTTCTGCGAGGAAAAGTATGCCTCAAATACTCTTACGGCAGTCAAAAATACTCGTGCTATCAACGTTGCCGAAACTATCAATGCCATTCAGGAAAAACACAATACCATTTTTGGAAATGGCTACGGCAAATTAAGTGAAAAGACCTTCCGAATTGCTCATATGGGTGACATTACTCTTGATGAACTGAAGGAGTTGCTCGGCTGGATCGACGAAGAAATCGCTTAAAAAACAATGTTGTCATTCTGAGCGTAGCGAAAATCTCATTTTTAGCCCCCGGTTTCACCGGGGGATTTTTATGTACACCGTGCAATAAGCCAGTATCAAGACGTTAGGTGGTAGCTGAATTCAAGCACCCGCGGCTCGACGAGCTTGCGGTAATCATTCATACTCATCCGTATCGCTTTTTCGTGCGAGCCGGCCTGGAACGTAATATGGTCATCCTCCTCCAGGGCCTTGTCCATAATGGTGGGCAAATCATATAAGTTGCCAAACGGTGGCTCCGCTCCCAGCTCACAGTCGGGAAACATCTTGCCGATATCCTTTTCTTCAGCCAGTGCGACTGATTTAGCACCCAGCTGTCTTTTCAACTCGCCCAGGTCAATTTTGTAACACGCTGAAAGCACGCACATCATGTATTTACCGTCGGCCTTGATAATCACCGGTTTGGCTACGTATTGTCCTGGCTCATGTGCAGCCGCTGCCATTTGCTGCGCTGTAAAGGCAGGCGGGTGTTCGCTAACCTCGTAACGAACTGCCGACTCGTCCAAAAATTCTATAACTCGCATCTCATACCTCCCAAAACTGTTAGTGGCCAATCAGTCAGTATAAATATATAGTGTCTATCTAACCGTCTTTTTTCTGCTAATCAAGCTAAAAAATATCATTTTTGCTGATGATATGCACATTCGCAGAATAGAAGTGTGTGACTAATTTTGGTGGCGCATTTTTTGCAGATGTGTTAGTCTTTATTTTGTAAGGGATTACAAAATAAGGAGACACACATGCAAAAGAAAATTAC
>JGI24422J19971_10002949_pt1 | contig 10627 bp, 13 predicted proteins | sample DeeMarSWOR152_54_FD_19971 | JGI IMG/M metagenome (IMG submission 19971)
TCGTGGGGTATTATTTTGCAACAAGTCTAATATATGGTGGTAGAAAATGAGCAATCAATTATCCTATCTCCGTACCAATAAAGATAGGATCTCTTTACTACACTATGCAAGTACAGATGTTTCAAAGCACCCAATTAAAATTCCCTGTGTAGGGATAGCGGAATATAGCAACCGTACTGTAAAAGTATTTTCTGTAGTAGATAAAAAAGATGAGAAAACAGCTCTTCAAGATTTTTACGACTATGTTAGCCATAACCCTAACAATATTTATGTCGGATGGAATTTCAAAGATGTGACGTACGGGCTACCCGTTATCGAAAGGAGATATACAGAGCTATTTGGAAGAAAACCACCCGAGATTAGTTCCGTCTTTGATCTCGATGATGTAATTGAGGAGCTCTATGGTAAATTATATGTCGAGCACGGTCGTTTTGGCAAAATGTATACTCTATTTACATTGAATGAGATATCTACTCTCAATTTCTTGGGTGGAAAAAAGGAGGCAGAACTTTGTGAAAAAAATGACATAAGACCAGTTGAACGTTCTACAGCTTGCAAAGTTCACGGAATGATAGGCGTTCTAGATTTACTAATTAATGGAAGACTAAAAACCACTAGAACTCTTATCAAATGCAGTAAACTCCGAAGCGCTGTTCATAAGATTAAGGACTCCACATTTTTCTGGATAATAACTATTATTGCAACTATTTTAACCATTATGGGTTTCTTAATTTGGTTGACGATGTAATAAAATGGCAGTAGAAAATATACTCACCTTCGCCTCGGTCATATAACAGAATGTATCTGGCTTCGCTACCATTCGCTCAAGTTCGCCCTCCGGGAGAGCTTCAGATAAGTCGGGATATTGTAAGAAATGCCAGAACTCGTCTTTCATGAAAACAAAGAAGAAGTAAAATGAATGAAAAAAGTATCACGTTTATTTAGATATTCAGGGATTTGAAAGATTGGCAGAAGAAATAGAAAAAGAAAGAAGGATAGAGTCGAGAGAAGTCAGGGAAAAAATTATTGACGTGATAAACGAGTGTGTGAAGACGATAAAAAGAAGAGGAAAAATTATAAGTAAGAGATATGGAGGAAGCGACGACTGGCTTCCCCTTACCGATTCGCGTGAGAAAGTGTTTGAAAGTATTCTCGAGATTTTAGACTCTGAGATTCAATATGAACGAAGGTAGGTGAATGAACATGAGAAAAAAGAAGCAAAACAAACTAAATTTTATCTGTAAGAAATGCAGAAATGAATTCGATTGCGACGTAGGTAATATCTCTTTTCCTGTAGGAGAAAACCGTCCTCGTTTTGAAAAGGACATCGTATGTCCCAGATGTGGGATTTTATCCATGGACGAAGTCGAACTGACAGAACTTGGACAAACGCAATTAGGAGCAGTTTTCTTTGCAGAGTTCGAATGAAACGGGGGAAGAAGCGACTGAGTCATGCCAAAAACAAAAAAGAAAAAGAAGAAGAAAACATCCGAAGATGCATGATCTTTGGCTAAGACAAAATATCACCTCAGTTCACGTCAAATAGAAATGGCAAAAAGATTCAAGAAACAGAAAACAGAACCACGGAAAAACGAAATGAAACCAAAAGTTTTATAAATCCCCACATAATACATGAAACAGCGTGAAAGAAAAATGAAAATACCAACTTTATCGGACGAGGGAAAACAGAAGTTGTTTACGGAAATGTGGCTCGGCTCGATGATGGGCCCAATGGGGTTCATTATGCGGAAATTAGGTCCGGAAGCGATGGAAGAGCTGAATGAAGAAACGGCGAAAGGCTGTGCCGCGGATCTGAAAGAACGGGGCGTTGATGATGCCTTGAAATTCGCAATGAATTCCGGAGTCGTAAACAAGAACATTTTTGGCAGTGATGTTGAAGTTGAGGGAAATCCGAATCGGGTTTGTAATCGGAATTGCAGACGGCATAAAGTTACATCCCGTTCTACGCGGTGCGATTTTAGGTGCAATAGTAAGTTTCGCAATGACAATCCCAGCATTTGAACAGGGTACAGGTGCGCTAATATTGGTTCCGTTCGGCGTAGTGTATGGAATCATCGCCGACTTCCTGGCGACAAAGTTTTCGTAAAGTAGCTAAAAAATCGCTGCTTTACATTCTCGTCTAAATCGCCTTCGATGCTTCGCATATCCACAAAATCGCAGATAGCCCTTTTTGAACAATCATCTGCTAACCTATCTCAATTTCCAAATTCCAAGGAAAAGAAAAATACCTTTAAAATGTTTCTTTGGTAAAGCTTTCTTTCTTAAAGAAAGGTTTATTGGTAGTATTAGGTATTGGAGTTTGGGATTTTTTTGAGTTTCTCCTCCTCCTCTTCTTCTTCTTCTTCTTCCTCATCACCGTATTGCAGGGGCGCTTTTCCCACGGATTCAATAATTTGTGGATACTTGGTGTTCTTCTCAGGAGCCTTTGTTTCTTTGAGTTGAACGATGAAATGCCACTCATCTCCGTAATCGTAAAGAAACAACAACTTCTTACCAATTTCGTCAAAAACCTCATTCACTTTTGTTCTCCCTGCGTTTCTGCTATCTTGCAACTCTTCAATAAGACCTGTGGATGATTCATAGCGTTCCACCGAGTCTGTCCAGCTTTTTATGTTGTCATAGAACCCAAAAGCGTGATCAAAATCAAAGTCAAAAGTGTCTATGATAGATCCCGCCAACGCGGACAGTGTGAACCCTTCAGGAATAGCTAAGATTCGATATGGCATCCCTCTAACCCTACCGTACCAATCGCTCAAAGTCACCTTAAACAGGTATATCTCCTCTCCTTCTTCTGCTTTGCGTTTCTTCATGGTTTTTACCACCCCATCTTTTTCTTTAACCCATAGGAGGTATTTAATGTTATCTCAAAATCTCGTTTTAACTGCAAATAAAAATACCTATTGCAATCCTTGCTTTTGTCGATCTATGCGAACTTTATCCATTTTGTCTACCAGGGATTTGAACTTACGATAATGAGGGTAATGAGCTTCATAACTAAGGTGATAGACCAAAAGATATAACAATCTCCAATAATCTAGAATATTTCCTCCGATAAAACCGTATACATATTCGGCTGTTATCCAGTCATTATCAATGTATCTGTTAACACTTTTGAAAAAATTTAGGATATTCACCATGGGGTCCTTCATCCCAAATTCTGTTGTAATTTGTTCATCTAATTCATGAATTTCATTAATATATTGCTTGTATACATTTTCATAATCCTGTTCTGTACGTAAAAAAGGCTCTCGATGCTCTGCTTCTTTAATTGTAGGATTTTGCCTAATAATGCCGATATAGTCTTGGTTGATTTGAGAATTTACTATATCGTACCAGTCTTTTTCGATATTTCTATATACTTCTATCTCTCGATTTTTTCTTATTTCGTCAAGAGATTTTTTTGATTGGTATGAATTAACAACAAGATTTAGAATCAAGACGCCGGTCGCAATTACGGCTGCTATAAAAGAATATGTCTGCCAATCCATATCAATCCATCCTCCTAATCCTTATAAGCCCAAGCATCTTTCCATATATGTGTTCGCTAAAATTCTTCAGATATTGGTTTAACGAGCTAACCCCACTCTTCTCTTTCCTTCTCCAACACCTTTATTATCTCCTCATAAACCACTTTTAACTCCTCTTTCCTGACACGTCCCAAAAGCTTTCTTATTACCAACTCCGGTGTGCTCGACCCGATATGACTGAACATCGGCTGCCTATCAACAATAATATTTCCAGCGGCATCCAATCCCTCTGACTCTATCCCATCTACTCTCACCTTTGCCATACTTATATGCGGCAATATCTCATGAATCAAATGCGTTATCACCACTGCCAGCGTATCTTTCGGCATGTTATTCAATATGGATGCCATTATCCGCCCCATGGCGCCGGGTTCGGTAAGCGCCTCTAATTCATCTATTAAAACCACCTTCGCNCCTTCTCGCATGAATATTCGGCTCAACGCCCGCATTGAATATTCAAAAGACCCTGTCTTCTTTATCATCTTCCTCCGGTATAANTACAAAGGCATTAGTGGTATTTCCGCTCGCTCTGCNGGCACTGGNAGACCAAGCTCCGTGAGGATAACCGANGTCGCGAGCATCATCAACAAACATGTTTTACCTCCACTATTCGCACCCGTAAGGATAGCTACCGGATGNGGTGTAGCGCCAAAAATGCCTGAATTTGCTTTCCCTATGGAATAAGAAACCGGCACCACCTTCTCGCCACCTCTTAACTCTTCACCAACTAAAAATATATTCCTGCCCATAATCACACCTAACCCCCTTTCGTTTATTTCGGGTATATTCAACCTGAAGTCCCGGCTAAATTGCACCACGCCCAGCATAAAATCGAAATGAAAAAGCATTTTAATGGCAGCAGTCACCTCTTCTCTATTTCTCTCCAGTTGCTCTGCAAATTCTCTTGACTTGTAATATCTCCTCTCGCTCATTTTCCTGTTATACCTCTGCCGCAATCGCGCCATCTTTCCCCTCGAAAATTCAAACGGCAGTCCTCGCTCCAGGTTCTCATATGCACTCACCCATAAAACGTTTTTATTTTCCCCTGTAAGCATCAGCTCATCCGCCATGCTCACCAGAATCTCTTCTAAGTAACCTTTAAACTCCTCTACACCTCCGCCGCTTCTCATAATCCTATCCGCTTCCTTGTTTAGCTCCGTTTCACGCCTGTAAATCACTTCATCAAAGTTGGTTTCACCTTTACTCCTCGCCGCTTCTATTTTTTCTATAAGTGCCAGAACCTCTTCTAAATTCTCTACCGGGATGCCTTTGAACAGATACGAATCCTTAAGTTCATCAAATTCATTTAATAAGCTTACTATCGCTTCTATTGCCTTTTTCTTTGCTATGAAAGAATTAGCAACGAAATCCGGGTAAATCTCGCATGTGTCCGGCAAATCATCAATATTTATATTTATGATGCCGGATTCATCAAATTCCTCTTCCCCCTCATCGATTAGTAGAATAGTATTTTCCTTTCGCAAAAGCTCCTCAGCTTTATTCGCGGAATCAACAAGTTCTACACGCACGAAATCGCCATAATTTTCCTTTATCCTCCGCTTCTATTCCTCTTCTACGAACAGCGATAAGAGGTGATTTTCCAAAACTCATCTTGTCTATCCCCGCTTTAGAAATTAGCTCCCGTACTCTCGCTATTTTCGCATCTCCCATTAACTCTACCAATTTATCGCTCTCTTTCACACCCTCAAACCTCTTTTGCAGTTCCTCCCTGTCAATGGAAGGAGTGAGTGTAAGAGCCATCTCCCTTCCATTTTTCGTTGTTGCATAGAACGAAAGAATTTCCAAAATCTCTTTCTCTAATTCCCTTGTTTCTTTGGTGCAGAAGACCTCCCTCACTTTGTATCCCGCTAAATCCTCTTTATTTCTTATCACTGCCTTCTCTGCTTCTCTTCTTTTTATTCCGAGAATTGAAGATAAGGTGTCGATGTCCGGAAACTCTACTGCATCCTCCAAATAGGGCTTCATGAACTGTGGGATACGAGATAAAGAAGACCTATTCCTATTACTCGACACAAAACTGCTTTCTGGAGATTTTTGAGTTGCCATTCTCATAACTATTTGTATAACTCGTATATAAATCCAAAAAGGGGGAATAGGCAAACAGCGATTTGCTAACGGAAATTGGAATTTCTGCTATGCTTTATTTGCTTTTAGTATATTCCCCGTTTCTTACTCCTTTTTTTAGCCCAGAGTCCTAATACTACAACCGCGATAATTACTACTGCGGCGAGAATACCATAATTCCTGTACTTCATAGATCCAACTGCCGATTCTGCTTTCTCTTTAGCAAGCTCAGCATAATGAGAAGCATTTGTTGCCGCCACTATCGAATCTTCTTGCCTCCCTTGCCAATAAGCATCATTAGCATCTTTTAAATACAAACTGGCTGTTTCTAGGCTCGTCTTCGCTTCCGACACGTCAACTCCGGCTTCTGTAGCGTTAACAATTGTCCTATTCGCACTTTCTACCTTCTCTCTCGCTTCACCCTGTGCACTAATTGCGTCTTCTATTATCTCTGACGTCACATCCCTTTTTATATCTATCACCGAATATTCTTCCGTTATCTTTTGCGTTATGTTCAACAGGGTAACATTTTCTTCCCGCTTATTCACTTCCGGTGCTTCTCCTGACCACCCTATTCTCACTTCATTTTTGGCTTCCTGGTGGTTCACGGTAAAAGAACCACCATTTTTGAGCCCCGGTGAGCCCTCTATGGTTATATGACCACTTGCATTTTTCAAATCAGAATGAAAAAAAAGCGTGGATTCGTTTATTTCCGGGCTAAAAGTTAAGATAACTGTTATGGAAACTTCACTACCGTTTTTTATCATCTCCCGTACCTTCTCATACTCTATAAAGGGTGATGGTTTAACCTCCACATACTTAGATTCCTGTAAGTTCGCTTGCTCTTTCGCAACAACCTCGCTTACGCTCATGCATATTGACATCAAAAAAAACGCTAATATCAAAGAAAATAATAATTTCTTTTTCAACGTTACACTCCTCCTCTATCTTACCTCAGAACAAAGGCTTTATAGTTTCGCCGGTGTCCATTAACTCCTTGTACCCCTTCTCTTTCTCGCTTGACACTTCTTTTAGTTTCTCTTGTGCTTCTGCTCCTGCTTCCTGTAAGTCTTTTACCCTCGGGATATCCGATACACCTGAGAACAAAACAACGGTCGCCACATGCTGACTCCTTACAGCCGGAAAATCCCCTCCTCGTACTTCCGTCCCTCTTATCATCTCTTCCAACCGCTCCTTCGATTTCTCCATGCCCTTTCTACTTAACTCCTTTGGAGGTCCCGCTGCTATTATCAATGCCCTTTCCGCAGTTGAAACATCACATGGAATCGTTAATCTGCCTGCTACTGCTCTCCTCGTCAAAGCAGTAATCCTTGTAACTGCGTCTATCTTCTCCAGGGACGCTTTCTTACTAAAGAACTTCTTTAACAACCCTTCGCTCCCTATTTCTTCCGCAGCATATCCAATTGTTGATATCCCGCCTCCTTTAAGCGTGTTAATTATCTCTGCGGCATCTACCACCATCTGACCCACTTCGTTCGCTTCGCCTGCGCCAAACAAAATCCCGAATCTCCTCACTATCTCCTCATTTATGTCTGCGAATGCTTCTTTTACCGTCTCCCCCCCTGTCTTCCACGCATCATTATCGAAAAGGAAAAGATTGTCAACTTCGTTCACGAAACTCATCAGGCTTCTCGCTGCATTTAAAGAATATAAACTCCCTTCTTCCTTCGTCGGTAAAATCCCAAGCCCATAAACTGGCTCCTCGTATAACTTCTTCAGCCTCCTTGCCAACACCGGTGCACCTCCAGAACCTGTCCCTCCTCCTAAACCCGCTATTATCAGAAAAGCATCCACCTTATGTGACCCCCGCTTATCTATTGCACTTTGTATGCTGTATAGTTCATCAGTGGCAACCTTCGCGCCTAATTCGTTATCTGCTCCTATCCCATGCCCTTTCGTCAGTGACTCTCCTACGAGCAACCTGTCTTCCATTGGTATGTTCTTTATTCCAATCAAATCCGACCTCGCGGTATTAATAGCCAATGCACGAATCACGAAATTCTGCCCCGTTCGCTTTGCAAACTCTAAAAATGTGTCTGCTACTCTTCCACCTGCTTGTCCATAACCTATCACAAATACCCTCATTTTATCCCCCCTTTTTTCATTTCACTTTTATTATTCTACATCACTCAATCTTTATATAACCTATCACTTTTACTTTTTTTCTTTTGAATGCACTTAAAAAGTTTTTAAGTATGCTTTAAAAAGTTTTCGGACGTTTTAAAAAAAATTTCGTTTATATTGTATTTTTTTTTAAATTATCTTTGATATCATTTAATAAGTTGAATATTTTAAAACAATGTTCTTACTATACGTATTTAAACGCACGTCGTGCATGGATATCCTGCTTTCTTTCACATCCGCACCTTTTTGGTGATTTACTAATAATCCCTCTACACTTCCTGTTTCGGTATCAAAAATAATATCCCCCACACTCCCTATATAATCCCCCTCTGCCGTTATAACCTTTCTATCTAAAATAGATTTACCAAACATCTTCATCGCTTTTTTTTCGTTCCTGGATATTAAGTCCCTGATAAAGAACTCCTCCCTTCTTATCTCTTCTATATCCCGTCCTAATAATTCACTAATCGCTTTTACATCCACTACATCCTCCATCTCGAGTCCGAGCCGGTATAAAATTGTATGCACCAAACATTGAGTGAATGCAAAAGGATAGCTAACCGCAAATTCACCATGCATTCTTATCATATCGCTGTCCTCTACATCAAATAGATAATCATTCACTGCTTCTTTTACTTCCCTTGTAATCAACTCTTTTACCTCTCCTTCATCGGTAGATATAGACCTCTTCTCTACCCCTTTCCCCTCACAAATTTGAATAGCATACGTAACAAAATGTTTTATCGCATCATCTTCAACGTCCTCAAAAATAAAATTCCATGGAAATAGCCTGGATCTTAAGTAAGCGATTACTTTTTCTTTTTCCTCTTTCTCCTTCTTCTTCTCCTTTATCATCTCCCTCTCTTTTCTTTATTTCACCTCTTTAAAAACTTTAGTATCCTAGGAATATTCAAACCTGAATTTGGAATACCTTTTCTTTTTCCTTCCCCTTCCCCTTTACTCATTTCGGCATTACAAATTCTCCATACCCATTCACCAAAATCCGTCGCTTCATATTCACCATCATATTCCCTCGCCAGGTTATATTCCCGCTCATCGCTCACCAAATATGCTACACCATTAACAAGCTCTTTGTCGTAGATATCACTCATAAGCTCTTTATATTCCTTATCTTCATGGTGAGAAATTTCTTTTATTTCCTTTATTCTCAGTCTCCTCCCCTCTTTGATCAACGTCTCTAATGCAATAAAAGCGTATTCATTCTGCTTAAGTAGCATACAGCTCGTATCTATATTATTCTCCATGCCGAGCATCTTCTTCGCTGTTTCCTGTATTATCATCATTACATATCCCAGGACTTTCAAAGATGAATTCTCATCTTTTGAANGAACTTCTATTCCCTCCTTAGAGAAAGCAGCCTCTTTGAATTGAATGCTTGGCTGTGGCTTGCCAAAAAAGATATCGGTAAGAGCGGAGAAATAATCTTCAGAAATAGGCTCGTGCTCACTATCGTATGGGAAGAAATTATCCTCAAAGAGGTCAAGATTTGGGGCTAAATCCGCCGTTAGCTCTAATATTTCATTTTTAACTTCCGCTAACCTCAAAAATGCAGTGCTTCTATCTTCTCTCTCTTTTCTTAGCCTTTTCGCTTCTGCATCTAATTTCTCCCTTAGCTTTCCCCCTATCCCCTTCTCCAATAGCTTCTCTATCTCCTCTAACTTATTCTCACCTGCTTCATCGGCTGTTATCCCGTTCAATCGCCAGTATTCAGTTGCTAATGCATTCGCCTTTTCATTAAATTTCTCCACCATTTCTACCCTCCTTTCTCCTCGAAGGTTAGTGATTTCTACTATTATTCTTTTTCCTTTCTAAAAAGTTTTTCTGATAACTATTTATAATATTGTGCCGAATCGAAAACTTTATATACCCCCTCTTTCTTAAGGAGATAATTACAAAAATGTGGGAAAATAAGATAGAAAAAGAAAAGGTGGAAAAAATGGAAAGAATGTTAGGATACAATCCAGAGGAGATAGTTGTAAGGGAAGAAGAGGATTGGTTTGGGGTGCCGAAGATAGCAATAGTCGGTGTAGGCGGAGCAGGCAACAATTCTATGGACAGATTGGAGCATTTAGGAGGACTAAATGGCGTGGATAGGATAGCCGTGAATACAGACAAACTGCACCTGGATTCGATAAGCTGCGAAAAGAAGGTATTGATAGGGAAATCGCTTACCCGGGGATTAGGAGCCGGTGGTTCACCGGAAGTAGCGAGGAAAGCAGCGGAAATAGATAAGGCGGAATTCAAAAATTTATTAGCGGATAAAAACTTTGTGTTCCTCACAGCGGGAATGGGCGGTGGAACGGGCACGGGGGCTTCGCCACTCGTTGCAGAAGTAGCGAAGGAAGCGGGTGCAATTGTAGTTGCTATGGTCTCTTTCCCATTTGAAGCGGAGAGGATAAGGAGAAAAAGAGCGGCAGAGGGTGTAGAGGAATTGAGAAAAGCATCAGATACGGTTATCGTGTTAGAGAATGACAAATTGCTAAAATACGCAGGAAACCTTCCGGTGAATGAGGCTTTTAAAACGATGGATATGTTGATCGCAAGTACGATACAGGGCATAACAGAGACGATAACACAACCTTCTTTGGTGAATCTCGACTTCGCAGACCTCAAGGCGGTGATGGCGGAAGGAGGTGTTGCCGTGATGCTAGTTGGCGAGACGAAGAAATCGGAGAACAAGCCCGAAGCGGTTGTATCAGATGCACTTAGTCAGCCACTTTTGGAAGCGGACTATCGAGGGGCAAAGGGTGCTCTTATTCATATCACCGGTGGGTCTGATCTTACGATGAAGGAGACAAATGACATCGTGGAGTTGCTTACCTACGAGT
>JGI24422J19971_10002950_pt1 | contig 10625 bp, 6 predicted proteins | sample DeeMarSWOR152_54_FD_19971 | JGI IMG/M metagenome (IMG submission 19971)
TCTCTACATCGACTTTGTAGATGACCTGTCGTGTCCCCCTGACGAAGGGTGGCTTTCTATTGAAGAACGACGACACCACCAACGACCGGCCGTCCGGCGACCAGCGAAGCCGAAGAAAGTAGGGCAGATTAGGATCGAGCAGATGCTCCTGACCTGTGGCCAGAGAGCGTATGTGGATGAGGACTTGCGATTCATTGGGGCGCCGCTGCGAGCAGTAGGCTAAACAGCGACCATCAGGCGACCAATCGGGGCAGCTCTCGCTTCCCGACTGGCGAATTGGTCTGGGTGAATACAGAACCTTACCAGTCTCGAGGTCGAGCGAGGCGACATAAACATCCTCGGCCTTGTACGAAGCAGTAAAGTAGTAAGACCCGCTCTGTGTGAACCCAATTGGCTTGATATCACCTATTAGTGGCTTGACCAACTCGGGGAGCCCGTGTGGTTTGCCATCAGCAACTTGTAGCAGCCAAGCATTCGAGGTCCCCATGCGGTCGCTGGCAAAGAAGATATATTTCCCATCGGGTGTCCAGCCGAGCAGCTTATCGTCAGCCGGGTGCTGAACCAATGGGATCTCACGTCTCTCGTCAACGGCAAAAACGAAAATGTCGCGCTTTGACGAGCCTTTCTCCTGCGGAATGTCATAGGCAATATAATGCCCATCTGGTGAGAGGTCGGTCTTTCCTTGTAAATAGTTCCTTACTGTTGTGATACCTTTTACAGAACCATCCACAGCGGAGACCCAGACAATGTCTTGCGCATCCTTTCTCCTGATGGTTGCGAGAATCTGCTTGCCGTCCGGGGACCAGTCTACAGGAAAGAGGTCACCAGGACTGAGAACACGATGCTCAGAACCGTCAAGGCCCACAATGTGGAGCTCGTAACCCTTCTCTACAAGCCACTGAAAGGCAACTGTTTTGCTGTCAGGGGATATTGCTGACTCACCAGCCGTGTCACGGGAATCTTCCCAGGAGCTTTTGCTTGTTAGTGGCCGTACTTTCCCGGTGGCAAGGTCGCGGACGACAAGATTGCCAGTGTCCCAGTCGACATCGCACAGATATTTGCCGTCTGGTGAAATGCTGGCGCGGTCTCCAGGCTCGTGATTGACCCTTCTAAGCACAATTTGAGGCACGGGCTTTGAGTTTGTGGTGTCTGAGGCCCTTGTGCGTTCGGCGTCGGGCAAAGATACACAGCCCAGCATAATTATCAGGATGATACCTAAATGCGACCACCGATATGAGTTCTTTTTGAATCGTGCAATCATGGTAATCCTCCTTTTTAATTGAGATTTGGTTTCCAGGATTCCCGCCATCGCCGGCAAGTGCCGGGGGCGGGAAAAACGTTCTAAAAGGCTAACGATAGTTCGTCCGTAATTTTTCGACTCGCTGCTTTGCGTGCGGGCCAAGACGAGAGCATCACAGGCTAATTCCCTGTCAGCCCGCAAGCGATAAAAGGCCAGCCAGACAAGCGGATTGAACCAGTGTAAGGCCTGCAGGATGCTGGTCAGCCAGCCCAGATAAATATCGCGCCTTTTTAGATGAGCTAACTCGTGAAGCAAGACATATCGCAACTCTTCGCGACTGAGAGCTTCGAGCATCCCATTCGGCAGCAGCAGGCGCGGCCGGACAAAGCCGAAAAGTGCAGGGCTTTTGACCTTGTCCGTTATGACCAGACCCAGGATGGTGCGGATACCCATTTCGGCTTTGCAGTCTTCCAGCAAATCGAGAATCTTCTGGTCGGTCAAAGGACGCTCACGCCGGACTATTCTCAAGAGAGCAAAATTAGCTGCGCAGATATAGACCCCCAAAGCCAGTACCCCAGCCAGCCAAACCAACGGCAGCACATTAGAAACCTTAAAAAAGGTGGATTTCAATTGGCTTGGCAATTTCTTACGTATATCAGCCTTTTCAGTTGTTGCCTTGGGTGTCTCTTGCTGGATGGGGGTTGTTGAGACCGACTTTGTATCACCGGTGCCCTTGTTTGCTACCTGCGAATCTAAGCTTTCATCCGCAAGCTCGTCCTGCGCATATTCTGTTTGTCTTTGCGGGATCGATGGCGGTATCAGATTAAAGATACTGGCCCGGCTCTGTGGCGCCCACGGCATCGCCATCCGTATCAATAACAGTAGCCAGAGAGCGTGGCACCAGCGAGGTCCTAACTTCCCTCGCAGTACAACCTGAAGCAGCAGAATCAGACAAATCAGCAGGCTGGCTTGAACTGTTGTTCGCAGGAGCCATTCAAAGAATGGCTGCAACTGTATATTTAAAGATTCCATCTTTATTATCCTCCTTTTTGCTCAAGAATTTTCTTTAGCTCTGCGATATCCTCTGCCGAAAGCTCCGCATCCTCAAGAAATGCCGCCAGCATCGGTCTTGCCGCCCCCCCGTAAACCCTCTGAATAAACGAGCGACTCTCCGTACCGACGCATTCAGCCTCGCTAACGGCAGGGTAATACCTGTACTTTCTGCCTTCTTTCCGGAATTTAACGGCCCCCTTTTTCAGCAATCTGTTAATCAGCGTCTTGACGGTCTTCGGCTTCCATTTCGCCTTGCCGGCCAGCTCTTCCACCACCTCATCTGCCGTTAACTCGCCTCTCGACCACAATACCTGCATTATCAGCCATTCCGATTCGGATATTTTCGGTAACCTTTTCATAAGCACATCTCCTAAGATTACAAATGTAATATCTATTAAAATATTACACATGTAATCGAATGTCAACAAAAAAATAAAAATTTTTTGAATTTTTTTTAGGCTCTGCCCTTGCCCAAAAAACGCACAAAAATGCCCTTTATTGTCTGTGGGGACCTGACCACAAGTGCACAAGCACTTTTGCCGTTTCCCACTTGTGCTCTTATGCTCTTACGCTCTTGTGCACCTATATAGGACGTGTAACTCCCCCGGCTCCCATAAAATCTCCACAGCGGGAAATGTATTTTAGGTTTGGTATGGGAAAAGACAACCGACGTAAAGTAGCTCTTCTGTAAGGCCGATAGCGAAGATAGCCGGCAGCGCCGGCCTTGATAATGCCCGCCTTCGGCGGGTCGGAGCGTGGGCGCGAAAGGATTCCTATCCTGCGAAGAGTTGTAAAATGCGGCCCAGGTACTGCAGTAAACAGAGGAATAAGAGGGTGAATTATGTCATTTCGGTCGAGAGAGACTAAAGTTCTTGCAGCCCTGCTGGTTTCAATCGCAGCGGGCGCAACAATCTTGACGGCTCTGGGTAATAATCCTCCCTCGGCCGGTGCATTTTGTCTTTCACGCTATTACGGTCTCGATCCTGTCGAAAAATTCATTCTCTCTCATGTAGTCCAACCGCCGGGACGCTGGAGCCGAGTCGAGATTTACTATAGCGGCACCAAAACCGGTAATCCGCCAAAAGCGGATGACCCTGACAAACGCATTGAACAGCCGGCCTCGTTGAGCGAACCGGGCGGCCCCGAGTATATGAATTGTCATTTTGTTATCTGCGACGGTCGCATCGGCTTCGATGGTCAAATACAACCAACCCAAAAATGGCAAAGACAACAGTCAATCACACCGGCACAAAATTACAACGACGAGCCGGCCTTGCGATTTTTTAGCAAAACGCCAACCAACCGAAGCGAACAGACTATCTACATCTGCGTTATAGCTGACGGAAAAGCCGCTCGCCCCGTTAGAAATTCTACAGTGGGCAATATAATACAAAAAGGGAAGATTTCTAACGGGGCTCGCCCGACCGACCTCCAGATAAAAAGGACAGAGGCACTGGTAGAAGGGCTGTGCAGAAAGTTCAACATTCAGCCTGAATCCATTCACTACCCTAACGACTGGCAGTAGCAGGACGCGAAAAAAACGCACGTGTGACTTATGTTCTCGTGGGTTTTGCACTTATCTCTTGCGCTTTTATATAGGACTTAGAAATCCGGCTACTCCTATAAAAATGCCAAAAAACCGAGTCTATCGCGGGTACGGGCGAAAAGGCAAATCTACGTAAAGTCGCTTTTTTGCGAAGCCGACCTATAAACTGCTTCGGCGTTTTGTGGTTTTATGTCAGGATGCGGATATCCGCCAAAGGCGGAGACTTCTAACAGGCGTGTCTGTTATCCCGCATTCTCCGGGCAACAAAATATTGTAATAATGAACGCCATCCCGACAGCCTCAATCGGGATGGTAATCCAAATGAATAATAGGGCGGTGGCGCCGCATAAGTAAACATTCCCAAAGGAAGCGAAAATGCTGCCGGACACAATCTTAGGTTGGTTCAGTATGGATATGGGCATCGACCTCGGTACCTGCACTACTTTGGTTTGTGTCCGCGACAGAGGCATTGTCATCAACGAACCCTCCGTAGTTGCAGTTCGCAAAGGAACAAATATAGTCCTGAACAATGGCGAAGCTGTCGGCGTGGTTGCCTATGAAATGCTCGGCAAAACGCCAGGCTCGATTACTGCAATAAGACCTCTCAAAGACGGCGTAATCAGCGACTTCAAAATCACCGAAGCGATGCTGAGCTATTTCATCCGCAAAGCTCACGGCAGAGGCGGATTTGTAAGACCTCGAGTGGTAATCGCCGTGCCAAGCGGAATAACCACTGTTGAACGCCAGGCGGTCATAGGCACCGCTGAACGGGCGGGTGCACGCAAGGTCTATCTGGTCGATGAACCGATGGCGGCGGGAATCGGAGCCAATCTGCCGATCACAGAGCCCACCGCTTCAATGATTATCGATATCGGGGGAGGAACCACGGAAGTAGCCATAATGAGTCTGGCCGATATCGCCACCTCCGAATCAATCCGCATCGGCGGGGACGATATGGATGAAGCAGTCATCAACCATCTCAAGAGAACCTACAACCTGCTTATCGGCGAGGCAAGAGCTGAAAAAGTCAAAATTCAAATCGGCTCTGCCGTCCCCTTGAAAGAGGAAATGACAATGGAGATAGCCGGCAGAGACACCATCTCGGGCCTGCCGAGAAAAATCGTTATAACAAGTGAGGAAATCCGTGAGGCCCTGCGCGACCCCATCGCTGCAATAATAGATACGGTTATGTCAACGCTGGAAAAAGCCCAGCCGGAATTGGCTGCCGACCTCATCGACAACGGCATACACATCTGTGGCGGCGGCTCGCTGCTGAGGGGAATTGATACAGCATTAGCAAATGCAACCGGCTTGAAAGTCGAAAGAGTCGAGGACCCCATGGGCTCGGTAGTCCGGGGGACAAGCGTATACATGGAAAATCTCGAGTTGTGGAAGGATACAATGGACCATGACGATAACGGATGGGAATGATCCGTAGTGCGTGATGCGTCGTGCGTATTGCGTGAAGCAAAATACGATATACGCAATACGATACTGATAAGTCCGCTTCTTTCTGGCGGATACGCAATACGCAATACGATACTGATAAGTCCGCTTCTGTCTGGCGGATACGCAATACGATTATGGCACAGAATCAGGTTAGAACCCCCGAACGAGTCTTATTTATCTCACTTTTGTTAGCNGGCTTTATTTTTCTCTTCGCCCCAACAAACCTGACAAATAAATTTCAGTTCGCCTTTTTCCGGATTTTTCACTGGCCTTTGAGTCTTGGCAGAAACATCTCGCTTTCCACATCACGATTGACAAAACCAGCGCAAGGGTCACCTATAGAGGTAGTCAGCCGCAGAAGATATGACAGGCTCCACAACCATCTTGCCAACGTCATAGAATGGCTGAAGCAAGAACGCCAAAAGGTCGAAACACTGTCGGGACTGCGAGATAGACCCGTCTGGAAAGGCGTGAATTTTGTGTTAGCCGACGTCATTACAGCCTCTATCGATGGATTGCATAGTGAGCTTATCATCAATCGCGGCCAGGAAGATGGCGTGGACAAGGACCAATTCGTTTTAGCCAACGATAGTATCATCGGAACCATATCCGACGTGGACTCCCGCACAGCCCAGGTCAAGCTGATTACCGACCCGGCCTCGAGAATAGCGGTAAAGATAGAAGAATTGGATATAGACAGGATAATGCGGGGCAGCGGCAACGATTCCGCCAAGGTCCAACTGGTTTCGACAAAGTACAAAATCAGAACCGGCGACATTGTTTATGCCCAGAAAAAGCCCGGATTCCTGAGTATCCCTGTGATTGTGGGAACGGTGGCCCAATGCAAAAGCAATGACGAAAATCCCCTGGTCTGGGATATAACGGTGAAACCTGCCTGCGACATAAAGAAGCTAACCGACGTTGTTGTTATCGTAATGAACCCACGATAACAAAAGCATCGGTTCGTGGTATCAGTTTGCATGCTATTTTTTCGTATTTTTACCATTTTTTCTTTCCGCTGCCTTGGGCGGGGGTGTGGGATTCTGAAATTGGCTTTGTTTTTAAAATCACCCGGCCGGATAAACGATGGATTTCCTATACGGCACAAGATTACGATTTGCTGTTTCCTATCCCCTACCCGCTATCCGCTAATTTTTATCCTCCTTCTGTCTTCTGTCCTCACTTCTCACTTCGATATTCCTTGCTTGCCCCAAAAGTATTAGTCGGGGTTCGATACCTGTCCTGCTTGTCCTCCGGAGCTTTAGCGAAGGTGGGAGCACGGTCGAAGGATTCGATATTCTTTTTCCCCTTTTTTCCTTTGACTTTTACGGCCTTTTCAGCTATTCTTTGCCTTCAACACGAGATACGCTTTACGCTTCACGAGATACGATATTTGAGATACGATTCACGAGAGTGTAGGGTTCGATATTTCGCACCACTTTGACTGGTGGAAGCGCTTTGGCGGAATTTTTGGTGGTTGACTGTATTCGGTTTTACTGTTAGAGTTACTGTTCAAATTTGAAAAGCGGGCTAGAAGAAAAAAGAGTTGACTGTCCCGAATTTGACAAATTAGAGTGCAAAAGGTGTCTGACGTGGTTTGTTGCCCTGGGTTTGGAAACATTGAAAGGTAAAGAATAAATGGCACGGGGTGAACTTCTTAGAAAGCTCTTTCTAAGCCACCGACGTGGAAATGATGACGAGTTTCGCTCGGTGGCATTGGAAGTAATAGCAGATGAGAAAAAAAAGAATAACCATCGTCTGGCTAAAGATTTGTTGCGAATATTAGATAATAATAGTCTTAGCTTGCTAGGTAAAGCTTTACCGCTTGGAAATGGGGATACCCTTCCAAAGGATAATGAGCGTCAAACACGGCTTGTTGATGTCCGCAAAACGGAGCGTAGGATGCAAGATATCCTTTTGGCCAATGAAAGTAAGAAGGCTGTTGAGCGTGTACTCCAAGAATACCGTAAATCAGAGCTGCTACAAGTCCATGGAATGCGTCCATCGACAAAACTACTGTTTTGTGGGCCGCCCGGATGTGGTAAGACCCTTTGTTCTGAGATCATGGCTACAGAACTTGGCCTGCCTCTGCTATATACCCGTTTTGATGCTATCGTTTCATCTTATCTTGGGGAAACAGCTGCAAACCTACGAAAGGTTTTTGATTATGCTGCAGGTGGTAGGTGGGTTGTCTTGTTTGATGAGTTTGATGCCATCGGCAAAGCACGCGACGATGTAAATGAGCACGGCGAGCTTAAAAGGGTTGTCAATAGTTTTCTGCAACTCTTGGATGGTTTTCTTGCACCAAGTATTCTGATCGCAGCTACAAATCATGAACAACTCTTAGATCCTGCGCTTTGGCGCAGGTTCGATGAAGTCTTATTGTTTCCACTTCCAACTGTGAAAGAGCTCCGAACGTTGTTAACGATGAAGCTAAAGAACTTCCCGCACCGCGGATTAGATATGAAGGTTTCTGCATCAAGATTTAAAGGACTAAGCCACGCGGATGTAGAACGCGTGTGTTTCGACGCAATTAAGGCAACGATTCTTCGAGACAAAGACTGTGTAGACGAGGAAACATTTGAACAATCGCTCAAGCAACACAAGAAACGCATAGCTATTGGAGAAGACGCTGCTAAGCGAGGGCAATCTTAAGGAATGTATGTTTAGGAGGTTATGAAAGATTATGCCAAACTTACAGCATCTCATCCTTCCTCGCGCTGATTATGAATTGCCCAGGAAGAAAACAGGCTATGGTCGTCCACCTTCAAGAGAGCACGCCACACATGGCAGGGTATTAAGCCGTCAAATTGATAACGTGCTAACTCAATTTCAAAGGCGGCGGAGGCCTTCAGGAATCGATCCAAGTCTCATTCTGCGAGTCCAATTGAATCCACAAGCTGTTGTCGATGAGGATACCTGGGAACGGTGTGGGTTGGTTTTATTAAGCGTAGATGAGAATAAGACTCTCATCCTATTTGCGTCTGATCAAGATCTTGCAGATTTCAAACGGCGCCTATTACAGTATAGACAAGGTCCGCTACGACCAAACCAAAAAAGTGCCCCACACACTCAGATATTTGCATGCATTGATGAAATTGGTGAGATCAGGCCCGAAGACCGTATCGGACGCTTATTTCGGACTGAGGGTGTGGTAGACCCAGGCAGCCTTGATGATTCATCAAGATACGTTATTGATATCGAGCTTTGGGACTTTGGTAACCGACAAACGAATCGCGTTAAGGTTGATGAGCTTCGGAACTTCATTGAAAGAGAAGGAGGTCGGGTAACAGATCAGTACATTGGTGAGAGCATGGTTCTTCTGCGTTCACATGGCAGCGGTGCCCTTGTTAAGGATCTATTACAGGTTGAGTATGTTGCTACAGTTGATTTGCCTCCAAAGCCGACACTCACCGTCAGCGAGCTCCTACAAGTCGGGATTGAAGACTTGCCAGAAGTCCCTGCTCCAGACAATAGTGCACCTGGTGTTGCAGTCCTTGATAGCGGCCTGACGACAGGCCATCCACTTCTTGGACCTGCTGTTGGAGAGGCTACGAGTGTTCCGAGTTCTTGGGGAGATGGATCGGATGGTCATGGACACGGGACTATGGTAGCTGGGTTGGCATTATATGGTGATGTTGAAGAGTGTATTAGTTCCCGTTCGTTTGTGCCCACGTTGAGACTTTATAGTGCCCGTGTCCTCAATGATAACTGCCAGTTCGACGATGAGAATTTAATCACCACTCAGATGCGCGAAGCCATGGAGTACTTCCGAAGTACTTATGGCTGTCGTGTGTTTAATACATCACTTGGCGATGAGCGTCTTGCATACCAAGGTGGTAAGGTGAGTCCGTGGGCTTCAATACTTGATACGCTCGCCCGAGAGTTAGATGTTGTTATCGTAGTATCAGCTGGGAATTATAACCACAATGTTAGTTCTCGTAGCTCCCAAGATTCGATTCTACAGGACTATCCACGTTATCTTTTGGATGATGCTGCACGTGTTATCGAACCAGCCACCGGATTAATAGTGCTCACAGTCGGAGCGCTGGCACATTCTGCTAATGTTCCTCCCGGCTCAGCCGGTGATAGCGTGGCGTTTCGCCCCATTGCACACGAAAACCAGCCATCTCCTTTTACTCGATGTGGACCGGGTCTTGGCGACGCTATTAAGCCAGAGTTTTGCGAAATTGGCGGTAATCAGATTTATGATGGACAGACACAACGTGTTCGAAACGTCCATGAATGCTCGGTTGTCTCCATGAATAGACAATATGTCCAGCAACTGTTTACAACTGACACTGGGACATCCTTTGCCGCGCCTAAAGTAGCCCATATAGCTTCTCAACTCTATAGATCATTCCCTGACGCCTCTGCAAATCTCATACGTGCTTTGCTTGCGGCATCTGCCACTGTGCCTGAACAAGCTATTAGTCTCTTAGAACCACTCGGAAACGATTCCATCCTTCGAATTTGTGGCTATGGCAGGCCAAACCTCTCATTGGCTCAAACTTCTGATGAAGCAAGAGTGGTTCTTTACGCACAGTCCGAACTAGATTTTGATAAGTTCCACATATACGAATTGCCGATTCCGCAAGAGTTTATTCAAGAGCGTGGTACTCGCAGCATTACAGTTACATTGGCTTATGATCCACCGGTTCGACACACCAGATTTGATTACCTGGGTGTCAAAATGTCTTTCCGCTTGATACGCGGCAAGACCGCAGATGAAGTCGCAGCAGCATTTGAAAGTCGGAATAGTGATGAAGACCCTGTTGATAGTATTACATCATCTTCGAGTTTCTGCTGCAATATGAAACCAACCTCTACACAAAGAGAAGGCGGAACATTGCAGAAAGCAGTCTTCACCATGCAAAGAAGGCCCCCAAGAGATTACGGTGATACTTATTTCTTAGTTGTGCGTTGCGAAAAGAAGTGGGCACGCGATGAACATGCTCCGCAACGCTATGCCGTGGTTGCCGTCGTAGAGCACTCAGCCCATATTAACCTGTATAATACGATTCGCGAACGATTAATGGCTCGGCTCAGAGTCCGTCCACGAGCGCGGGGCTAAAAATAACGGCGTAAATCCCCAAGGCAGCCAAAAAAACGTGTTTTTTTGGCCGTTTTTTCTTGACTTTTGTTTGAAAATATGTTAAAATTAACTCTTGTTTGCCAGCAGGCAAACGTTAAACCGCCAGTTGGCACCGGATATATAGCGGAGAACCGCACGAATCGTCCCGTACCAAACCGGCTGTTGCCGCCGTGTCCCGCACGAATTGAGTGAGAACTCACGTCTAATTGGTGCGGGGTAATTTGGTGCGGGGCACGCCAAAA
>JGI24422J19971_10002952_pt1 | contig 10624 bp, 10 predicted proteins | sample DeeMarSWOR152_54_FD_19971 | JGI IMG/M metagenome (IMG submission 19971)
GTCAACTGAATGAAAACGTCCTCTAGGTTCTTCTCCTCATACTTCTCCATAAGCTCTTTCGGCGGACCTAAAGCGATAAGCTTGCCATGATCTATTATTCCAACTCTGTCACAAAGCTCCTCGGCTTCCTCCATGTAATGCGTTGTCAAAACAACAGTTTTTCCTTGTTTCTTCAACTCTCTTATGAAGTCCCAGACTGCGTGACGAGACTGTGGATCCATGGCAACCGTCGGCTCATCCAGAAAAGCTAGCTCGGGATCGTGAACCAAAGCCATTATCAAGTTTATCCGGCGCCTCATGCCGCCACTATACTTTGACAACCGCCTGTTAGCATCTTGCAACAAGCTCATCTTTTCCAGAAGGCTACTTGTATTCTCCTTTAACCGCTGTTTCGGCATGGCGTGGAGATTGCCAAAGAGTTCGACATTTTCCCTTCCAGTCAAGTAGGGGTATACAGCCGTGTCTTGAGGGCAAACACCTATCAGCTCCTTGACTTTAGCCCGTTCTTTTTGAATATCGTATCCACCAACCATTGCCGAGCCACTTGTAGGCTCTAAAAGACCACAAAGTACCTTGATTGTTGTGGTTTTTCCAGCGCCGTTGGGTCCAAGCAAGCCGAAAAGCTCGCCTCTTTGAATGACAAGGCTCAAGTCGTCAACGGCAGTTACGTCTTCAAACCTCTTAGTGAGATTCGTAATAACAATCGCCATTTCCTTCATTCAAATCACTTTTCTGGCGAATTCCCCATAGGTTTTCTGCACCTTACAATCGCATGTGAAATAAATTACTTTCGCGAAGAATAGGACGTTGCCTTTTTTGCTGAGCAATGTCACTTAAGCGAAGGGGGAAGTTCGCGCAAAACGCCTAGTATTTTGCCTAGTCAGACGGGTTCACGATGCACAGCTTTCTGTACATCTCGCTATGGAGATAAAATCGACACAATTAACCTTGCAAGCTCAAAACGTAGATCAGTTCAAGAAAAAGAGGATGTTAATACTGAGACATTAGTCACTACTTTGCTGTATGTTTTTTGTATATGAAACAGTCTCTATGCCTCTAGTGTCTGAGAGAGTAAACTCGACGCTTGAAGGCAACGCTGAAATCGAGTCGATTCGAATCTCATAGATGAAGGAACTGTAATCCTTGTGGTAGTAACGTTTCACCGAGAAGCTCTGAGGGACGCCACCGAGTTTAACCTCCCTGAAATTGGATTTTTGCAGATTCATCACCACTTCGGGCCCTTCCCTGTCCACGGAGACGTAGACCAGCACGTACCTCTTACTGGATTTGCTGAACCAGATAGCGTCTCGAATGCTAGTTTTCAGAAAAACATGTGATGAGAAATTGTACCCTGTCAACCCCACTGAGGCAAGGTCAAGGCTTACTGTGGCATTGGACGCTGAGAAAGACACTGGTTGATTCCACGTGCGATTTAGTCCCAAGCTGTAATTGAGGCTCAAACCGTACGCTGAATGAACTCCAGAAGCCAATGAATAAGACAAGTCAACGCCGAATCCTGGGTACGCCTTCCTCACATCTCGCATCCATTGATTGAAGTAATCTCTCAGAACCNTCGAGTTCAAAGTCTGCGTATAGTTTGCCAGGCCAACCTGAAGAAGGTTATAGGAGCCTGTNTTGATGCTGTCAACTATCGTGACGTATTCTTCCCATCGCTCCTGCCTGTAGTAAGTGACAGTTCCATAGATAACCGTGCTGATGGAGACTATCATGATGGAAATCATCAAGGCCGCGATGATTATGAATTGCCCTTTCCTGTCTCTTGCCATTCTCATTTGTCTATCCTCTCACCAACTTCAACACCAAGACTCTTGGACTGTAATTTGCCTGATACCCGGGAACAATGTAGGTTACAGACGCCACTGCCTTTGACGAGTCGAAGATCTGCTCATTTCCATACAGTATTAACGGGTGACTGATTGAGTTGCCGTTCGTATCGTAAATGGATAGGTTGAAGTAAACGTTGGTCGGCAATGATACAAATAACCCTGAAGTCAGATTCGCCCATTCTGAATTATAGACAAAGCGAGTCAACAGTCGCTGTTCGTCCATATCATGCAAAACATTATGCCCGATTTTTTCCAGTTCACTCGTCTCCTGTGGTTGACTAGAAGGAGTTGCAGCAAAAGCGTATAGAAAAGCCAGCGCAGACACTACAATAAGCGAAGCCATTACGGCCTCGATGACACGCATCTGACCCTTACGACTTTGGTTTTTTGCTCTCTTTGCCTTTGTCATTAAGCCTTCCACAGCCTTAGCTCCGCAACGTAAGCCATGCCAGCGATTATCACATCTCTCTCAATAGACGCCGACGCACCACTTCCAACTGGCAAAGGGTTAAACTTCATGATGCCTCCCTGATTCCACAACGCCCACGGACCAATCAGTATAGCAAGCGTTCGACCTCCAGGACCCAAAGTCTCCGTACGGAAAGTGATAATTAAGACACCGGGCTCAGTACTATCGAGTCCCGCGAAAGCCATGGCCCAAACGATTAGGTTTGGACCATAGTTCAGCTTATACTGAGTGCCAGTGCCACTGCCGTTCAGCAAACTGATTGATGTCTCATAATTATACAATTGAATGTTGGTTATCCATCTTGCATCAGAAGAGCCAGGTGCATCAGGCGGCAGAGTCAGCACTATGGTATCGCCGACCACGTTTATCTTTGCAATATCGCCTGGGTCCTCAGTATCTTGAGAGGATACGACAATTGTCGCTCTGTCAGCAACAGTCACACGGAAAATCACAATGACATCCTTAATCTTGCCGTTATCGGTGGCGTAGACAACTATTGTGCCTTGACTTCTTCCAAGCATGTTGGTCTCAGCTCTATCCGTTTCAGTTCTTGTCTCAAAACCAGTGTTTGAATCGATTGCGCAGATTACCGTTGGAAACACTATGGCTTTTGGAACAGGCTGCCCATCAGAACGAGACACATTAACCTTCCACGTGATTGTAGCTGTTGCTTGATCACTGGATTTCTGAATTGTAACGCTTCTGTCCACAATGAAAAGAGGACGCAAGATGATGCTGAAGTCATAACCAGACAAACCAAGCAATTCTTTAACTTTTGAGTACGAAATGTTGCCCATCGGATTGTTTGCCAATCTTTGAACCTTGTTTGAGTCCAACACGTACAAAGAAGGATCACCAAACTCAGCTAAACCAAAACGTTGCACATCAGTTTCGTTGAACATGTTTGTGCCATGCATGGAACCCCAGTTCGAGGGGTAACCCGCATCAAACAGAATCGTTTTCATCGCTGAAAGCGCCACATTCTGCAGCTGCTGCTGCTGTAGATACAGTAAATTCACGTAACTCAGACTAGGCACAATGAACACTGCAGCCGTGAAAATAACGCCAAAAACCACCAGAGCCATCAAATGGTCATAAGCTTCACCAGTCAATCAGCACCCCTCCTATTTGCGCATACATCTTATCACCAAAGACTTAAGACACCATATATTAATGCCGCCGCATCCATAAAAACATATCGCGCCCATCTTAGCTCAACCCTCATAAGCTATCCATACACGGATGCTTGATGCAACACGTTGGCATCCAGCCACAACCGTCTTCCCACTGCCCTCGATTGTTTCCGTCTTCGCAGTGTCCACCTTGAGACCACGAGGAAGCCAAGAAGTTGCATTGACCCAAGATTTAACCTCCAATGCTGATCTGACTGCCTGAGCACTCTTGCTTTGATCATATGTGACTTCCAGAGTGTAGCTTGACCCGCCCACATCCAATGGCAGCCTAAGCGTTTTCGTCAACATGGGATTCGTGTTAGTGGCGTTTACCAGAAAATACAGATTCGCTATAGTATCCGCGACATAGTCTGTAAGTTCTTTCAACTCTCTCTGAGTCATCTCTACCCAGACATTGTCAACAATATAGAAGTAGAAAACTTGCACCATGAAAATGACGCCGATTAAGGCACCCGTCAAAATGACGTGACTAAGAGCTGGCGCAGGCACGACGCTTCACCTCTAAGCGGTAACCTGCACCTCTGCCAAGATAACATTGAACACAACAGAGCCAGGAACAGTAAGAGCGATAGCTACTTGACTTGCAGGTTCATTTCCAATTTGAACTCGAACTACGCTGGTTTGGTTCGTAACACCTTCGAAGGGAAAAGAAGCTGTGCGAACATTCAGAACTCTGGCTTGAAGGTCAAATTCACCGACATAAGACCAAGGTATCGAAACCAGCATTGGCAACTTGATGACCCAAATATCTACGTAGTTTGTGTCCACTACTCCAATTTTGATCACCGAAGTTCTCATGGCACGAACACGGTAATCGAGCGTCATGCTAACCAAGCCAGCCTGCTGCCTAATCACTGCTCTACCGTAGCTGCTGCCACTTCCAGTTATAACAGAGTCACTGTCACCTAGAATCCACGATTCATAATTGGGATCAAACGTGACATAATGGGTGCCTAGCGCATAGTTAATGACGCCTGTGGCACCCGGATAAGTCGCATTGGAGAGAGGCTGAAATACACCGTTAACGGTCGCCCATATTGTTATGTTATTGTCTTTTGGTCTCAACTGCAAATAACCATACTGCGCTGTGAATCTTGATGACCGAGTTGCTCCTGCGCTTTTCCAAGCTATAGTCTCCAAGGCATCATTGAAAGCCAAGATTGATTTCTTCGCCACTTCCCATTCAGACTGCCCTCTCTGACGATCCAAAACCTGATACGCATAAGCAAAAGCGGCTACCACTAGAGTCACGGTCACGGCTGTTATGATCATGGCTGAGATAGTGTACGAAGCCGCTTTGCTGTCTTTGAAAAAAGGGATTGTTCTAAGCCTTTTCACAAGGTCACCATCTTAGGAACTAAAACCGACGCCAGCAACGTTATTATTACGAGCAAAGCTGAGTGCTTGAAGCCTGCCGCAATGGATTCCTCGCTGATTTTGCCCGCGACCAAGCCAATCATGAAAACATGAACCATCACAGACACGCTGAAAACCGTTGAAAGGCCTGCTATGTCAATGCTTGATCCGCCAACGCCTTCAGTGGCCATGGTTGAGGTCTTTGTCACAAATATGAGCGTCAAGAGAGTTGTAGACACTAGCATGATAGCAGCGAAGTACGGGATCAAGAGAAATGGTCGAGAGTTCATCTTCTTCTCTTTCTCAACTTCCTGTGTCATGTTGTTGAATCGCGTCAATGATTCGATCATTTCGATGGTTCCGCCGCCTACGTCGATTCCCTCCACCAACAGGAATATGACCAATTGAGACAGCCAACTTTTGGTCCGCTTTATGAAATCCGTGAAAACCTGCCTCAGCGGGATACCCCACGAAAGCTGGGACGATATTCTCTCCAAGTCTTTCGTGAACACTCCATAGTTTCTTTTAGATAGGTTCTCGATACATCTCTCAGGTGCCATACCAGTCTTTCGGATTTCAGTCAAGTCTCTGAGGAAGCTAGCTATTCCTTTTTCAACCTCCGACTTCTGCTTAGCCAACCGAGTGTGAACGATGGCAGCAGGCATCGTAGCAATGAACAGTGAGACCGCCAATGCAGTGGGCAAGTCAACAATGTTTTTGATTGCATCGAAAACCGGAATCTGAACGAATCCGCCAAAACCAGTGAGCAACAAAAAGAGCACAGCAGCCACTGCAGATGATATAGCAGCGACTTTGTACGGTCGGTATTCAGTTATCGGACTTTTCGGCTGCATGTCGTGAGCCAAGTATATGAATACAATAGAGAGCATTGGCGCGAACACATAAGTGTACAAGAGCATGGTTGAGTACATCCCTACGCCTGTGCTGTAAATGGCATCAACGCTGAACAAGATGTAGAAGCACAGCGACATCAACACCATGACTATGACGAAAGACTCTAGCAATGTGCCTAAACGCTCAGCTGCAGCCTTAATCCTCATAGACCTCTGCTTAAAGATATCATGAGTCTTCGACTCCAAGAAGTGGCTGATGTCACCACCAGTTATAACTGTGGAGGCGTACCCAGCCATGAAGTCTCGATAAGTGTCTAGCGGATGGTTCTTGGCACTGTCCTCAAGCGCAGAAAGAGGGTCAACGCCGAAAATTTCAACATCACGCATAATCTCCCTAGCTTCACGCCTTGTAGCAGGCATCAAATCGACATTACACAATCGCTTGACGCTCATGTAAGGCGAGATACCACCTGTAGCCATCACAGTAATGTACGCTGCCGTAAACGGTATCTCCCGTTCCAATGAACTAGCCCTTTCACTGGCTTTCATTGAAGGTGTGACCATGAATACTAGCATGATAAATACAGGCATGGGAACCAAGAAGACAAGAAAGATCATCTTAGTGAGATAAAGAAGGATCAAAGCCACGATGGTCACTGGTATAGTTAAGACTGCCGACATAAACATCAGAGTAACATAGGTTTCTGGATAGATCTTGATTCCGGCTCTCTTCAGGTTGCCCTTGAACTCGAAAATATTGCTTAGGAACTTGGGAGCTATGCCGCCGAAGACGCGGTATGACCAGCCTTCTATCTTATTGAGAAGTGGCAAAGGCTTCCACCCTCTTCTGATAAAATTCATCCGGTCTTGCATAGTATTCGGAAATTATGGCCGCCACGTCGCGGTAACTTCGTATCTTGTGCGCTCGCATCCACTTCAACACGTTCTCACGTTTGATCAATTCATCCAGGATTTCCTGTTCCGTCTTGCCATTCTTCTTTGCGATTACAGGAATCAGAACACCCTTGTCTATAGTAGATACAAACTCGTCGACACCTGGATTCCAGTTGAAAGCCTTCTTGTACTTCTCATAGTCGGCTATTTCCTCAACCGCAGTCAAACGTCGGTAAGCCTTCATCTCCCCTCCTTTAGGCAGATGCACACGTTGAATGACTGCAATAACGTTCATCAATGGAATGTAAGCTGGCGCAATATCCATGGGCTTCTGAGTCAACCGCCTAACCGCTGAGGTAACGCTCTCAGCGTGCATAGTACACATACCACCGTGACCTGTGGCCAAAGCCTGGAACAACACGTAAGCTTCGCTGCCTCGAACCTCTCCTACGACAAGGTAGTCTGGACGATGCCTCATGGCTGCCTTAACCAAGTCAAACAAAGAAACCTCGCCACTATGGTTCTCGCCTAAGCCATAGCTCATACGAGATATGAATGCAACCCAGTTCTCATGTGACAAGTTGAGTTCAGCTGTTTCCTCAATTGTCAGAATCTTGCTGCCCGGACGGATAAGACAGGCCAGAGAGTTCAATGCCGTGGTCTTGCCGGCACCTGTCCCACCCAGCACCATTATAGATGCTCTGTTTTCGAGGCACAGCCAGAAATATGCTGCCACTTCCTCCGTAAGAGTGCCCAAGTTGATAAGGTCAATGATTGAATATGGGTCTTCACGGAACTTCCTGATTGTGAAGGTAGTGCCAAAAGGCGTGACTTCTCGTCTATAACAAACCGCAAGCCTATGTTTGCCTGGTAGTGAAGCGTCAACTATTGGGAAAGCTGAGCTTACATGTTTGCCTGACATGTGAACCAATTTAACTATGAGATTGTCTAGTTCTTCGTCGTCTTTGAAGGACATGTTTGTTTCAAGGCTTTCGTATTTTCGGTGCCAAATGTAGACTGGTTTGGTGACACCGTCGCAGGAAATGTCTTCTATGTTGGGATCGTGCATCAGGGCATCAATGTGGCTGAAGCCGACTAGGTCTCGTTCAGCGTGATAAATGATTTTGGACCATGATACGTCTGGTAGCCATCCTAAGCTGATACGATACTTGTCTACGATTTTCTTGGCTTCGTTGTCGAAAAACTCTCTTGGGTTCTTTATTTCTTCTCGCGGCGACTTGATCTCGGCGAGCAGCACTTCCAATATTTTGTTGTAGATCTCTCGTTCAAAAGTGTCTAGCTGCAGTTCGTCCAGAATGTACTTGTACTCACCGGTCGATGGATTCTGCACAATGACGGCGTGTGCAAATGGTTCATAGAGGCTGGTTCTTTCAACTACATTGTATCCACGTGGAATGGATAATGGCGGCGCAGGAGGAATGGCGTCAACCTTTGGTTTCCTACCCCGACGTATCTTTAGCCCTGAGAGCTTAACGTGTACCATTGTAGTTCTCCTATACATGTAGTAAACAGACTTTCTCTTAAATCTTGCGTCTTACTACAACATAAATCCTACACAGTATCTAGCAGCAAACATACTTACACTTATAAAACGGGCAGGCGAGAAGCTAAGATATAGATTCCAGATAGAAGCCGCATTCAGAAATGCTCTGCGAAAGCCAGCTAACGATTTCTTAGAGATGGAAGCCTCAGAATCACAGCTTCATGCAACAAGAAGCCACCCAGAACGCTGACAGCACCTTGGATAACGTTAAAAACGCTGATTAGTGGAAGCCACAAGATCACAGTTTCAACACTATTTGTTGTGAAAATTGGAAGGAGAAAATAGTTAGCAACAGCCATAGCAATTACGCGCACTGAGACGCCAGAGAACATGGACAAGGCTTTCCACCATCGGCTGGCCGGTTTGCAAGCTCTCAAGACCAGATATGCACCAGCAATCGTGGAAAACTCTGCAAAGAACTTCATAAATCCCATAAAACCAGTGGGGTCTCGTAAAGATATGCTAAACCATGCCACCAAGCCGGTTATGGTTCCAGAAAGAAAGCCAAACAGAAAATAGGAAAGGAACATTAAGACGCCAAGCGCATCAAATCGAAGTATGGGTAGAGGTGGGAAAGGGATTTTCAGCCCCCCAAGTTTGAAGGCCCAGTCGAGAACAGCCACCATTGCGCCCAAGAGAGCAGTCCCCGCGATGAAAACACTTTTTCGCTTGATGTAAAACTGCGTCAAATCGTCGATTCCCTTCTTTTCGGCGTTTGATCTCGCTGCAAAATAATATTTACGTTTTATATAAGTTTTTATGTCTAAAAGGTCATACTATAATTGCAAAGCACTTATTTATGTTCTATTTGTTGCGCAAATGCGAATATCTTTTTTATCAAATCTGCATGCAATAGTGACAGTACGCGAGAGCGTCCCACCTCAAAGATCTGCACTAATCCTGCTTTTTTCAGAATGCCCACATGGCGATAGACAGCTGCATAATCCATCTGCAATGCTCTGGCGACTGCCTTAATGTGCAAGGGCCGTTTAGTTTCGCTCACGAGTTGCAGAATTCGTAATCGAACTGGATTGCCCAGTGCAGCGAAAACATCCGAAAGATGTTCAGTATTCTCTTCGGCTCTCTCTGCCATATTGTTCTTCCTCCAACCAGATATTTACTATTTACGCATTCAATTTATGACGTTTTTGCATATCCTTAAGGGAGAATTCTCGCAATTGCGTTTTCAGGAGTTCGCTTTAAGCGGTAAGACGCCAGTTTCATATTTAAGGCAAGCATCAGAAGCTGTCATCGCTAAGGGAGTCATAGTAACAACTAGGATTAAGGCAGACAGGTGAGATACCTATGCAGTTGGTTGGTCGTCTGGGTTCCTTGGATTGTGCGTCAGAAGATTTCCTTTTCGCCAACCTTGCGCAGAGCCTTGCCCTTCAATCTCACAGTGGGAATCAAGGTTTTCTCAGGTTCAGTCTCCACAGTCTTTCTTTTGACGCTTTCGCCACACACGCCTCGAGGCAGAAGCCGTCGCTTGGCGCACGTGGCAAAGTTGCAGCGGGCAACATCACAGTTGTCCTCAGTCCATCGGCACCAAACCTCGTTGCCACGGTACATCATGGCGTTCTTACTGCACCTGAACAAGTTGCACTTTGGAGAACAGTATTGAACTCCAGCCAAAAGCAACACAACCTTTCTCGAAAACAAACTCACATTTTCAAGTGTGGTTTCCAACAGTTCTTCGACAATTATGGCTACAGCTAGGTGGATAATAAAGTTTTCCAGACAATCATCATTTAGACTTTCTGCGAAAAACCTTTGAAACACGCTTCCGAGCCAAAACTAGGGCAATGATGACGAAAACTATTATGGCAAAAATCACAAGGCCAAATGTACCAGAGGCAATCGGAAAGCCCAACACGGCAACGTACTCGCCTATTCTGAAGATCAGTTCGTCTGAGACAGAGTCCAAAAACCGTGTCTGAACCCCTGAAAGTTTCCCTGCCACGTAAACCGATAATCGAAACTCTCCGCCTATTATAGAAGCGAACTGTGCCGAGCCAGCACGGCTGGTGAATTGACTGGAAACCAACTCGAGATCCTGACCGATCTTACGTTCAATTTTGACTTCGGCGTTTGCTATTGGTTGGCCGAAATAGTCCAAAACAAACACAGTTACATCAACATTCAGCGTTCTAATGTTCAATGTGAATGCCAACGGCTCATCAAGATCCACAACGGTCTCAGTAAGAAAGTCGCCGCCCTTGTAGGCGTGAAGAATGTATCTTCCAAACGGCAACGAGAAGAAGACATCTCCGGCGAAACTGGTCTCCATGGATCGAAGTGGTGTGGTTATACCAGAAGCCCACTCGTAGACTCTGATGTCAACTCCCGCCGCATCACTATCCTTCGCGTCCACAGCATGAACGTTCATTGTGTGGGTTGGCAAAGTCAAGTCTAGGCTCACCCAACTAGGGATAGGCGGAGACTCGACA
>JGI24422J19971_10002954_pt1 | contig 10618 bp, 8 predicted proteins | sample DeeMarSWOR152_54_FD_19971 | JGI IMG/M metagenome (IMG submission 19971)
CCCTGGTCTTCTTCCTCTCCCGGATGGGGCTTATCACCGCTAAATGGATGGCCAAGAAATTCAAGTATGCTTTTTTGATTGTCTTCATCATCGCCGCCATCATCACTCCCACTCCTGATCCGATCACCCAGAGCATCGTCGCTGTGCCCATGCTTGCCCTTTACGGAATAAGCATGCTGATCGCCCTTTTCTCCGAGAAAAGAAAAAAGCAAAAAGCCAAGGAGGCCCAGGAAGATTTAGCCGGATAGATCAAACGCGAACACGCAGAATGAGGACTCAAGAAAAAGTCATCATCCGGAAAGCCTCAGCATATGAGCCAGANACCTTAAAAAAGATAATCCAGGAAGGGCTCCATGATTTCGGGCTGGCTTCTCGGATCAGCGGTAATATCACCATAAAACCCAACGTGGTCATGGCTCATCCGAAAATCGCTCCATCTGCGTTCACCCGCGCCGAATTTCTCGATGGCCTGATCAGCGCTTTGAAAGAGGAAAAAAAAGGAGAGCTCAAAATCACCACGGCTGAAAAAACAGGCGCCGGGCTGCCGACTTCCAGGATGTTTAAACATGCTGGCTACCTCCATCTCAAGAAAAAACATAAAATTAAGCTTCTTCCTATTGAGGAGTCGAAAAAAAGAACGGTTCATCTCCAAAAAGGAGAAGTCCATACACGAGTGACCACAGCCAGAGAAATCGTGGACAATGATTTTCTTGTCTATGCTCCCAAGCTGAAAAGCAACGTCCTCAGCCATGGTTTCTCAGCGGCCCTGAAGCTCAACATGGGGCTGCTCCTGGACCGGGAAAGCGATGTCGTCTGCTCCCATATCCTGCACCTCGACCCGTCCCGCATCCCCCATCTCCGTCTGGCCAAGGAACGGGGGTATGGCTCCCTCAGTCTTGACAGCATCCAGATCGAAGGGGATGTCTCTTTGGAAGAGATTCAAAAGAGGACCAAAGACCTGGACCTCGGTTTTATCAAGGTGGATGAGGTGGACTGCGGTATGCGCATAATTGCCGGAGAGCCCTACTGCACTGGCGGCTGCCACGGCATCTTCCTGGACTGGCTGTACATGTTCAAGGACAGAAAGCCCAGGCTGTGGAAGAAGATGCCGCCCTGGACAGTTGTCATCGGTCAGTACAGAGGGGATGTCTCCGCTTCCAGGCTGATGGTCATCGGCTCCTGCTCTAAAATCCAGGGCAAAGTTCAAGCGCGAAAACGAAGAAAGATCAAAGGCTGCCCGCCAAAACACAAGGACCTCGTCCTCCTCTTTTTTCTGAAAGCCGGCATCCTCAACCCTCTTTTCAGGCTGGACCTGATCCTCGACGCCTATTTTTTCCTGTTTCTCTCTTGGCTCAGACGATTGATCAAAGGAAGGTTGTGAACCCATGGACGGCAGGCTGATCATCGAGAACAAAAGGGTTGAAACATACCTCAAATTAAAATCCATCAATCCCGCCAACCTCAAACCGGTGGGAGAAGTTTTCCTTGCGTCCGCAAAGGAATGCCAGCAAGCCATTCAGGCCGCAAAAAATGCCTATCCTTCCTGGAGAGAGCTCCCCTTGAAAGAAAAAAGACAGGTCTTCCGTAAAGCCAAGCTCATCCTTCTTCAAAGACTCAGCGAGGCAGGCCGTTTGATCAGCGCGGAAAAGGGATCTCCCTATCCAGAATCCCTATCCGTAGAGGTCCAGGGAGTCCTCGAAGCCCTGGATTATTACGGCTATAACCTGGGAAGGGCTGCCCAGCCAAAGAAAATAAAGCATCATGTGATTCTTTTCTCCAATAAAAAAAGCTTTTTCCGCTTTCAGCCCTTGGGGGTGACGCTCATCATCTCTCCCTGGAATTTTCCCTTCTTGATTCCCTTCTGCGATATCCTGGGATCCCTTTCGGCCGGGAACACGGTGGTCTTCAGGCCGTCGACCTCAACACCGTTCACAGGGCTTCTCATCGGGGACATTCTGACCAGAGCCGGGCTACCGCCCGGAGTTCTGAACGTCGTCAACTGCAACGTTCAAAAAGCGGAAAAAATGATACTCAGCCCTGAAATCCAGACCATCTCATTCACGGGGAGCGTGGCCACAGGAAAAAGGATATCCGAACTCGCCAGCCGCAACCTGACCCATACTGTTCTCGAGCTCGGGGGTAAGGACCCCATGATCATCCTCAAGGATGCCGACCTGGAAAGAGCTTCGAGGGGAGCGGTCTGGGCAGGTTTCATGAACACCGGCCAAAGCTGCGGCGCGGTGGAAAGGCTGTATGTGGCCCGGGAAATCGCCGATGATTTTATCCACAGAGTCCTGAGTCTGGTCAGAGAACTGAGGGTCGGCGATCCCATGGCGCCGGAGGTAGACATGGGGCCGATGACCACTCTCAGCCAGCTCAAAACCGTCGAAGAGCATGTGAAGGACGCTGTGGATAAAGGAGCTCGGGTGCTGCACGGAGGAACAAGGCCTGAAAATTTGTCCGGTTATTTTTACCAGCCGACGGTCCTCACCGGAGTCAATCATTCGATGAAGGTCATGAAGGAAGAGACCTTCGGACCGGTGCTGCCGATCATGGCCTTCTCTGATCCTGAAGAGGCGGTTGCACTGGCGAATGACTCTGATTACGGACTGACAGCTTCGGTCTGGACAAGAAATAAAAAAACGGCTGCCTGGATGGCCGAGAGGATCGAAACCGGCACCGTCACTGTGAACGACCACATGTTTTCCTTTGCCGAGCCGGGAGCGATATGGGGAGGGATCAAGCAGACCGGAAGAGGACATACTCACGGACCGTACGGCCTCCAGGAACTGGTAAATATCCAGTTCATCAGCCATGACTTCTCCAGAAAAAAGACCCAGATCTGGTGGTATCCTTACAGTGCTGATCTGCCTCAGATCCTGGAAAGATCCCTGGTTCTTTTTCATCACGACAGGATTCTGAGAAAATTCAAAGCCTTATTCTCCTTACTCCCTTACAGGTCGAGGATCCTGTCTGGAACCCCTCTCTTGAATTTTTTGAAGAATCTTCCTAAGCTGTTCAAAAGATGAAAAAAGCCCCGAAACTCATCGGCCTGACAGGAACAAACGGCTCCGGAAAGGGCGAGGCCGCCGCTTACCTCGAGAAAAAAGGCTATGCTTACTTCTCGCTTTCCGACCTGATCCGGAAAGAACTCCAGAAAAGCGCTATCCCTGTCACCCGGGATAACCTGATAAAAAGGGGAAACGAGTTGAGAGATAGATTTGGCCCGGACATCCTGGCCAGGCTGGTGATGAAAGAAGTGAGAGGCAAGGCGCTCATCGACAGCATCCGCAATCCTTCCGAGGTCGAACACCTGAGAAAGCAAAAAAGATTTATTCTCCTGGCAATCGATGCGCCTGTCGAGTTAAGATATGAAAGAGTCAAAAAAAGAGGGAGGGAGGAATCCGCGTCGTCCCTCGATGAATTCATTAAAAAAGAAAAAGAGGAGATGACGGACAGCGTCAAAGGACAACAGCTCCACATCTGTATGACAATGGCTGATTCCGTCATCGTCAACGACGGATCCCTGGATGACTTTTACCGCAAGCTGGAGGAATGGCTATGAAGCCCAAAAGAATCTCGAAAGACCAGTATTACTTAAGGATTGCAGAAGAGGTGGCCCGGCGCAGCACCTGCTGGCGCCGCTCCATCGGAGCCATCATCATCCGCGACGACCAGATCATCTCCACCGGTTATGTGGGAGCGCCGCGCAAAACGAAGTCCAGCTACGAGCACGGTTTCTGTCTCAGGGACAAGCTGAACATCCCCCACGGCCAGCGCTATGAGTTGTGCCGGAGCGTGCACGCCGAACAGAATGCCATCATCAATGCCGCCCGGGCCGGCGTCAGCCTTCTAGGGGGGGACATGTACATTTTCGGCAGCCGGTCTGGAAAATCCGAGCCGATAAACGCCTTCCCCTGTTTTATCTGCAAAAAAATGATCATCAACGCTGGCCTGAATCGTGTCGTCTGCTCAACCGCAGACGGAAAGATGAAAGCTTTCCGGGTGAGCAACTGGGTCAAAGACTGGCAGGAGAAAGACATCATCGATGACAGCCATCAATACGGCTGAAAGATTATAAATCGGGGACTGTCCCCAATTTTCAGGGTATGGAGATAATACTATGAGAGCATTTCCCTTTGGCCGGTCCTTTCTGACAGGCCTGTCTCTGATCCTTTTAACGGCACTGCCTTTCCAGGCTTCGAGACAGGAAACTCAGCGATCCGAACAGGCGGTATCCAGCCTGCTCGAGCTCCTGGGCATAACACCGTCTCCAGAGTCTATCGACTATATCCAGGATAAGACACAATTCCAGCTTCATACTCTCATCACCGAACAGCGCCATGCCAAAACGTGGGACCTGAGCGAAAGGATTCAAAAAAACAGAGCTGAAGGCCTCAAGATGCTTTTCTCGGTGGATGAAGACATCTCGGAAAAGCTGGAGTCTCTGGCCCAAGAAAAGGAAAACCTGGAGCAGGCGGCAGAGGCTGTCGAGGAGGCCATCCTTTCCGGCCACAAGATATACATCTATGGCTGTGGCGCCACGGGCCGTCTGGCCAAACAGATGGAAAGCACTTTCTGGCGTCCGTTCTGGAAAAAAGTCAAAGGGACTGGAAAAATTTGGTCAAAGATCCAGCCCCACCTGGGTGATAACATCGAAAACCGGCTTATAGGGGAGATGACCGGAGGCGACAGGGCTCTCATCAGTTCCCTGGAAGGGTTCGAAGACCTCCAGCTCATCGGATATCTTCAGCTGGAAGACAGAAAGGTTGAAAAAGGCGATGTGGTCATCTGCGTGACCGAAGGCGGGGAAACGTCCTCAGTTATCGGGACCATCCTGGCCGCACTGGACCAGCGGAAAAACGCCAGCGCCTATGACCCGGCACAGTCCAGAAAAAAGCTCTATTTCATCTATAACAACCCCGATGAGATCCTCCTTCCTTTTGACCGCAGCCGCACCGTCCTCGAAGAGCCGGGCATAACCAAGATCAACCTCTTCACCGGCCCCCAGGCTATAACCGGTTCCACCCGGATGCAGGCGACAACGATCGAAACCTATGTCGTCGGGAATATTCTCCAGACAGCACTCGACCGGATCCTGAGAAAATATCTCTCCAGCAAAGACATGGAGAAGCTCGGCTTTATTAACGAGATGCGTCTAAAAGCCAAGCTGCTAGAATTTTCCCGAGTCCTGAAACAGGTCCAGTCAGTCATCGAGGCCACAGCCAAACTCACAGAACTGGAGGCTCAGACCTATCAATCCGGACGGTTTTCCACCTATTTTGCCCAGGACGGATTGATCACTGTTTTCATCGACAGCACCGAAAGAAGTCCGACCTTCCGTCTTTTCCCCCTCGACACAGTCAAAGTTGCCCAGAGAAAATGCTGGATTCAGGTCTGGACCCCTGCCGCAAACCTCAAAGAAGCCTGGCACGCCTTTCTCGGAAGACCATTCCGGGGACTGGCCCCCTCCTTCTATGAAGCTCCCTTTGAGGATAAAATCGAAGATCCCTATCTTAAAAGAGCAGCTCTCGACAGCTTGAAAAACGCTGGTGATGACCAACAACTTTTGTATGATTTCTCCTTTTCTGACTTCAACCTGAAAAATAGAGGACCCAGACCGGGAGATCTGGGAGTGGTGGTCTGCATCCAGCCTGAAGTGGAAGCGCTCAAGAAGAAGAATTCAGACTTCAGGAAGTTCATCGACCTCTTTTCCGGCAGCCAGGCAAACCTGGCCCTTATCCTGATTACTGACAAGGATCCTGAAGAGGTGATCAAACTGGCTCATAGGATTCCTGGGTATGATTTTATAGGGAAAGACGCCCTTGTGGCTGTTCATCTGAATAGCCGAAATGATCCCCTTGGTATCAACCAGCAGATCGCCCTTAAAATACTCCTGAATGCTCATTCCACCGCGGTCATGGCCCGACTGGGGAAAGTTATCGGAAACACCATGACCAATGTCAGCCCCAGCAACCTCAAACTCATCGGCCGGGCAACTTACCTCATCCAATCCCATGTGAACGACACCCTCAGCCGCCCCCAGTGGCTCAAGCTCTACGGCATCCGGGAACCGATTTCCTATGAAGAAGCCAACGCTGTCCTCTTCGAAGCCATCCGCTTCCTGAAGGATAAAACGGAGGAAGCAGGCCAGACGGCAGAGGTCGCTTTTTCCATCATCCGGATCCTGGAATCCCTCCGACTGAAGAGAAACTTTTCCAACGCGGAAACCCTGGATATCGTCAAGACAACAGGGCTCAGCCAGTATCTCAACCAGGTCACCGCAGAGTCCAGGTAGGGTATTGAACAGACAAAGGGACAGACGCAAATACTTCGTCTGTGTTCTCCTCAGTCTGACCCTCTCCGCCGGTTTCCTGGTACCAGAGACGCCCTCCCCGGATAGGCTGGTCAAGCTGGGGAACGAAATCTTCCTGAACAAGCTCTCAGCTGGCCTCAAAGGAAAATCTTTGGGTCTTGTCCTCAATCATACCTCTGTCCTTCCCAATGGACAATCACTCCTCAACGCTCTGCGGGAGGACGGGCATAGAATCCAGGCCATTTTCTCTCCCGAACACGGCTATTCCGGAAAGGTGGAGGCGGGAAAAGAGGTCAAAAACAGTCAGTTAAAAGAGATTCCCGTCTACAGCCTCTACGGAGAAACGAGAAAACCCACGGCAGAGCAGATCCAGGACATTGAGGCGATCATCTTCGACATCCAGGATGTCGGAGCACGCTTCTACACCTATATCTCCACCCTCAAGTACGTCCTTGAGGCGGCGGCCCAATCTCAGATACCGGTCTACGTCCTGGACAGGCCGAACCCTATCGGAGGGGAGATCATCGAGGGCCCTCTTCTTCGACCCGAGTTCGAATCCTTCATCGGAGCCCTTCCCATTCCCATAAGATACGGCCTGACATCCGGTGAGCTGGCCATGATGATCAAGGGCGAGGGCTGGGTAGCGGAAAGCTTCGAGCTCCACGTCGTCCGGATGAACAACTGGAAGAGAAGCCATTTCTGGAAAGACACCGGTCTTCTCTGGAACCCGACGTCCCCGAACATGCCGTCTCCTGAGACAGCCATCATCTATCCCGGGTCATCCTTTTTGGGAGCTGTAAAAATCAATGAAGGAGGGGGGACTCTTCTTCCCTTTCTTCAATTCGGCGCACCGTGGCTGGATCCCTTATCCATCCTGGACAGCCTGGGCGGAGGTGAAGAGTTCGGTGTTCAGCTGGAAACGGTGAAATACACACCCCGTTCTCTGCCGGGAAAACTGATGCATCCCATTTACGAGAACAGGGCCTGCCACGGACTTCAGGTCATCATCAACCAGCAAGAAAAATTCCTGTCCATCAGGTTCGCCCTGGAAATCATCCGCGCCCTCAGGGAACAGCATCCGGATAAGATCTCCTTCAGCTCCTTCGACCTCAACCGCATGTACGGCAATGAGCTCTTCAGCCGCTACCTCGAAGGATATATCAGTTATGAACAGCTGCTCGCCCAGATGGAGGAAGACGAGGAAACATTCAGACAGAAACGAAAAAAATACCTTCTTTACGAATAAATTTAAATCGAAGGGTCAGGGCTCGACATTAGACATCCCAGCTTCAATAAATAGTGGGTTGATGTCCTTAAGGGACGTCTAAATCCATGGTCAATCCAAATTCAACTGAGACCAATTTTTAAGATTGTATACTCCATTACGTCATTGGACAGATGAGCAGTAGCAGCATATGAATCATGAATATGTCTAATGTCGAGCCCTGACCCTATTAATGTTGGCGGACGATTTCCTTTACCCTCATCAGCTGCACCTGATAGGAGCGTTCCATCTCTTCTAAACGGCTCGAAATGTATCTTATGGTCTCCCTGATATTGGGAATAAGGATATGCTCCAGGGCATTGACCCGACGCCGAGTGACTTCGATCTCGCGAGAAAGAAGCTCGACCGCTTTCCAGAGCCGGGACATCTCCATCAGATCCTCGATGACTTCCTCTGTCTTCTTGACTCCGATATCGAGCTCGCTTTCCGTGTGGAGAAGATCATAGTCCGAGATTGTCTTCTCTGCTATGTCGAAGCGGGGAATGAAAACATTGAAGATCCTCTCCTTTTGAGGAGAAACGGTCAGCGTTCCCTCCGGTATGAGCTTTTCCAGCTGCCGCCGTGATGACCGGGTCCGGACAAGGGCAAAAGAGACCATGGCTTTTTCCAGCTTGATGCTGATCTTCTCCTGTATCTCAAAAAGTCTCCGCATGAGCTGAAGAAAGCGGCGCATGATCTCCTCCAGCTTGTCCTTGAGAAGCTTGTGGCCTCTCTCAGCCAGAACCAGACGCCTGCGGAGCCTGAGAAGCTCCATCCTGTTGGGATTAACGGCCAGCCTCATTGTTCCTCAGAATAATATTTATCGAGGTACTCCGGACGAATCCTCTTGAGTTCCTGTCTGGGTATGGTGCGGAGGAGCTTCCAGCCCAGGTCCAGAGTATCCTGGATGGTCCGGGATAGGAACTCTCCCTGTTTCACAAACTCATCCTCGAAAAGGTCGGCGAACTTGAGAAAAAGCTTATCCAGGTCACTCAGGGCCGCCTCTCCCAGGATAAGCGATAGCTCCCTGGCTTCCTTTCCCCGAGCGTAACAGGCAAAGAGCTGGTTAAGAACATCCGCATGGTCCTCCCGTGTCTTCCCCTCACCGATTCCTTTATCCTTGAGTCTGGAAAGACTGGGCAGCACATCAATGGGAGGATAGATCCCCTTTCGATGAATCTCCCGGCTGAGCATGATCTGACCTTCTGTGATGTATCCCGTCAGGTCAGCGATGGGGTGGGTCTTGTCGTCTTCGGGCATGGTCAGGATGGGTATAAGAGTTATGGAACCCTTTTTTTCCTTGATCCTTCCCGCTCTCTCGTACATGGAAGCCAGGTCAGTATAGAGATAACCGGGATAGCCTCGACGTCCCGGAATTTCCTTTCGGGCAGCGGATATCTCCCGCAGAGCTTCCGCATAGAAGGTCATGTCCACCAGGATAACAAGGACATGCATATCCAGCTCAAAAGCAAGATACTCGGCGCAGGTCAAAGCCAGGCGCGGCGTGGCGATGCGTTCGATCGGAGGTTCATTGGCCAGGTTCAAAAAGAGAACGGCTCTCTCCAGAGCGCCGGTGTTGCGAAAATCCTCGATGAAGAAATTCGCCTCTTCGAAAGTAATTCCCATGGCGCCGAAGACCACGGCAAACTTCTCCTTTTTGCCCAGAACAGCCGCCTGGCGGGCGATCTGGGCTGCGATCCTGGCATGAGGTAGCCCGCTCCCGGAGAACAGGGGCAGTTTCTGCCCTCTGACCAGCGGGTTCATACCGTCAATGGAAGAGATCCCGGTCTGAATGAACTCGGACGGATAGTCCCGGGCATCCGGGTTTATCGGACTTCCCGTGATATCCAGCATCTTCTTGGCGATTATCTGAGGGCCGCGATCCTTGGGCTGCCCTGAGCCATCAAAGATCCGGCCGATGATCTCCTCTGAAACAGCCAGCGTCTGAGAGCGGCCCAGAAACCTGACTTTGGACTTGTCCACATCCAGCCCGACTGTCCCTTCAAAGACTTGAACGATGGCCCTCTCGGTCGAAATATCCAGCACCGTACCCCGTCTCAAGACTCCCCCCGCAGCTTCGATCTCCACCAGTTCACCGTACTTGACATCTCTTATCTTTTCCACGATAACCAGGGGGCCAACGATATTGGAAACGGTCAAATACTCTCTATACATTTTCCTCACTCGTCTCTTTCACCTGGAGCAGTTCTTTGAAGGCACTATCTACCTCCACGTATGTCTCCAGAATTCCCGGGTCATCCTCGGGAAGGAACTTCATCTTGGAGATTTTCTCCCTTATTCCCAATGACAGGATCTCCTTTAAGTCTCTCTCTTCATCGAGGGCGTTCAAACCCGAATGGTGGAAGTGCAGGATGGTCCGCAGCATCAAATACTGTTTCCTCATCGAAGTATAGGTATCTTGGGGATGGAAGGCGTTCTGATGGAGAAAATCTTCCCTAATGGAGCGGGCCGATTCCAGGATGAGTCTTTCCCTAGCTGAAAGCGATTCAACCCCGACGAGCCGGGCGATTTCCTGAAGCTCCGCTTCTTCCTCCAGCAGCTGCATCGCTTCCTGCCTGAGACCGATAAACTCCTCGGCAACCTGAGTGTTGAGGTAATCCTTGATGTTCTCCACGTAAAGAGAGTAACTCAAAAGCCAGTTGATCGCGGGGAAGTGCCGCATGTTGGCCAACCGGTCATCCAGAGCCCAGAAGACCTTGACCACCTTGAGCGTGGCCTGGACTACCGGGTCGGAAAGGTCACCGCCCGGAGGAGAGACAGCGCCCATGACGCTCAGCGCTCCGGTGCGCCTGTCAGAGCCAAGACAGACCACTTTGCCGGCCCTCTCGTAGAACTCGGCGATGCGGCTGGCCAGGTAAGCCGGGTAGCCCTCCTCCCCGGGCATCTCTTCCATCCGTCCTGAAATCTCTCTCAATGCTTCTGCCCAGCGGCTGGAAGAATCAGCCATCAGAGCCACGGAAAAACCCATATCCCGGAAATATTCCGCAATGGTCATCCCGGTGTAGATCGATGCTTCT
>JGI24422J19971_10002955_pt1 | contig 10617 bp, 9 predicted proteins | sample DeeMarSWOR152_54_FD_19971 | JGI IMG/M metagenome (IMG submission 19971)
TCAGGGCGTCTATCACGGCCACCGTCAATCCCCTCCGAAGTGGCCGGTGACCCCCATCTTCAGGATCCTGTTGATGTTGTCGCCGAGTATCATCCTCTTGTCCCGCTCGGACAAGTCCGTCAGCTTTATCTTCATCATCTCTATCTCGGGGCCGGTCGGGCCGCCCATGTAGAAGTCGGACCCGTAGACAACCCTCTCCGGGCCTATCACGCTGACCGCCTTCTCTATGTTGTGGGGGTCCCTGAAGGAGGTCTCCAGGATGACGTTGTCGAACCACTTGGCGATCAATATGGCGTCGTCGAAGAGGCCCTTGCCCATGTGGCCGATTATTATAGGGACCTCAGGGAAGTTGTCGGCTACATCGCCGCAGAGGGTCGGCTGGGCGAAGCCGTAGGTGTCGGGCTGACCTGTGTGGAAGAGGACCCCACCTCCGAGCTCCTCAACCTTCCTCACGATCGGGAAGACGAGCCTCTCGTCGTTGGCGGCGTGGGCCTCGTTCCTCGGGTGGAACTTTATCCCCCAGAAGCCCATCTTCAGGAACCTCTCAGCCCTCTCGACCGCCTTCTGCCTGAAGTGGGGGTTGATCCTGGCGAAGCCGAATATCCTCTTCGGGTACTTCGCCATGGCCTCGTGGATGAACATGTTGGGCTCGTCGTACGTCCGGTCGAAGGAGATCGACGAGTAGGGGGGCGTCGTGATCATCGCGTCTATCTTGTTGCTGATCCATTACGGCGACGAGGTCCTCGGGCGTGTTCGGGGGCGACCCTTTGCCCACAGATGCAAAATGGGTGTGAGCGTCGATTACGACCAAAAATACACCTCACAGGTCTTTACCCGGTTTCGATTTAAGGTTTGTGAGATTGGAAGTCCTCTGCATTAGAACATTTCGGGAGTTAAGCGTCGCTACGATTGGTTGTAAGACGGAACAAGACGAGAAAGGGGCGGGGTTCTGTGTAAAAACAGATCCATGGCCCCTATTGAGATCGCATTTAGACACGCCATTCGAGGCCCATCCCTAGACGGGTGCATCCCTTTAATAGCCGGAAGCCGGGTATGGCTAAGATCATGTCCGGGGGCCGTCGGCAGGGTCGCGGGAACGCGGGTAGCTGGGGGAGCTTCAACAGCGTCGGCATAGACATAGGCTCCACAACCACCCAGACCGTCTTCTCGAGGCTCACCCTGGGGCCCGTTGAGGGGAAGCACAAGCTGGACATCGTGGGCAGGGAGGTGATGCATCTATCGGAGATCTCGCTGACTCCCTTCGACGAATCCTACGACATTGACGAGGAGCGCCTCTCCCGGATCCTGGCTTCGGCTTACGAGGAGGCTGACTACAAGGCGGGGGACATAGACACTGGCGCCGTCATCATAACGGGCGTCGCCGCAAGGAAGAGCAACGCGGAGAAGATTGTCGGGCTCTTCGCCGACCAGATGGGGAGGTTCGTCTGCGCGACGGCCGGGCCCAACTACGAGGCGGTCCTCGCGGCCCACGGCTCGGGCGCCGTCGAGCTCTCCGACAGGGGCCTTAAGACGGTGATGAACGTCGATGTTGGCGGCGGGACCACGAAGATAGCGATAGTGAGGAGAGGGGAGATATTGGACACCGCCGCCCTGTACGTAGGGGCCCGCCACGTCGTGCTGGACCGTAGCGACGTGCTCCTGAGGATCGAGGAGCCGGCCGAAGTCGTCGCGGAGGCCTCCGGCGTCCGGCTTACATTAGGAGAGAAGCTATCAGAGGCGGACCAGAGGAGGCTCTCTGCCGTCCTCGCCGACTGTCTCTTCGAGCTGATCAAGCGGAGACAGCCCTCGGAGCTGACTGAGAGGCTCATGATCACTCCGCCCCTGAGCTACAGCGGGAAGATCGACGCCTTCCTCTTCTCCGGGGGCGTCTCCGAGTACGTCTACGAGTACGAGGAACGGGACTACGGGGACCTAGGTAGGCTCCTAGGGGCGGAGATAAGGGCTAGGATGAAGAGCTTGGGAGTTCAAGTCCCCGAGCCCGTGGAGAGGATCCGGGCAACGGTCATTGGGGAGTCCCAGTACACCCTCCAGGTCAGCGGGACCACAACCTTCGTCTCCGACCCAGGCCTCCTGCCCATGAGGAACCTCCCCGTGGTCGCGCCCAGGTTCGCAGGCAGCCTTCTCTCCATGGAAGCAATGGAGGCGGAGATCAGGAGGGCGATGGAGATGCACGATGTCGACGAGGGGGGTCGGTTCGCCCTCGCCTTCAGCCGCTCTGTCATCAACCAGCCCTCCTACGAGATGATGAAGAGGCTCTCCGGGGCCGTCGTCTCGGCGCAGGAGGGCACGATAAAAGGTGGCGGTGCGGTTGTGCTCGTGTTTGAGGCGGACATCGGGATGGGGATGGGCAGGGTTATAAGGGAGGAGTACGCCCCGGACTGCAGACTGGTCTCCATCGACGAGATAGCTCTCCACGACTTCAACTTCATAGACATAGGGGAGCCAACAGGCGAGAGGGGCTTCATCCCTGTGGTGATAAAGTCCCTCGTCTTCCCGAACAAGATTTAACGATCGATGACGCCCCAGAGTACCGAAGGCCGTCGACCTCGTGGGTGATAACAGCTCTCTTCCGTCTTAACGGAGCCGCATTGAAATCAATGCCTTCCACCATTTCACGCGCTTGATCGGGAAATCTTGGGCTCCGCTCTCGCTTTCGCCGAGAAGCTAGTGGAACAGTACAGGCCTGAGAACGTTATGGATTCAACCAACCCGTCGATGGGCCGCCCTTGTAGGAGCCGAATGCGTGTTCCTATCGATCGGCGTCGAGAGGGGCTCGAGGCGGACAAGCTGGATGATCCAGCATGTGGGCTGCGCACCGGTTAAATCAAGTCCTAATCATAGTTCTGTTGAGAAGGTTGAGGATAGCTATCGTCCGTGTCGGGCACGTAAAAAGGGGAATCCTGGAGAGGATACGGTTCAGCCTTTCAGAGGTCTTCCCCGATACGAACGCCTTCGTCTCGGCGGCATCATGCCCCTTCCCAACGACGGCTATGACCCCAGGAGGGGGCAATACCATTCGAGCAGGATATTATCTCGCATCAGAGCCGGGTATCAGCCGGCCCACGGCGACAGGGTTCTCGGGGTAACGGAGGCAGACCTCTACGTCCCGAGCCTGAACTTCGTATTCGGCGAGGCTGGTCGCGACGGCTCAGCCATTATTTCGCTTTTCAGACTGAGGCCCGAGTTCTACGGTGAGCCTCGGGATGGGGCTCTTCCTTGAGAGGGCGTCCAAGGAGGCGGTCCACGAGCTTGGGCATACGCTCGGCCTGGGCCACTGCACCGACCCGGGGTGCGTCATGTTCTTCTCCAACTCTATCATCGACACCGACAGGAAGAAACGCACCTTCTGCAAAGCATGCCATCCGAGAGTCCTCCGAAACGTGGAAAAGCTCGGATGAAAGAGGACTCAACGGAGACCGAGAGGGACTGGCATGAGCATCAAAAGCAAGACAAAGGAGGCTTCAGGAGTCGAACCCCTGCTTTCGAGGCTCAAGAGCTACTCGGAGGAGCTAGGCCTCGACCTGCGAAAACCTGAGGACAGGTTCAAGTGGTTCCTAGCCTCGGTGCTTTTCGCGAAGAGGATATCCTCCGAGATCGCGAAGAGGACCTACGGGCGGTTCGAGGAGGAGGGGCTGACGACGCCGGGGAGGATCATCGAGGCGGGGTGGGACAGGCTCGTCGAGGTCCTGGACTCCGGCGGGTACGTCAGATACGACTTCTCCACAGCGTCGAGTCTTCTCGAGTCGATGGGGAGGCTCCTGGCGGATTACGGCGACCTAGACAGACTACACGAGGCCTCAGAGGGCTCCCGGGACCTGGAGAGACGGTTGATGGAGCTGAAGGGGGTCGGGCCCGTCTGCGCGAACATATTCTTGAGGGAGATGAGGGGCGTCTGGGAGAAGGCCGATCCGCATCCCTCCAAGATGGCCCAGTCAACCGGCCGAAGGCTCGGCCTCAAGGACGTGAGGCCCCACGAGTCCGCCCTGGTGAGGCTGAACCTGGAGTACTGCAAGAGGCAGGCATGTGGCGGATGCATGTTCAAGGAACTCTGCTTGGAAGCAGTGAGATAGAGGGAGCTGAATCGCTGACCTAATAGAGCTGAAGACGAGTAAGGCGTAAACCGAGAATTTTTAATGAATTCAATGAATTGACACGTCAACTCAGGCCGTGATCTGTTTAATCTTCCTGAAGACTTCCATCCACATTTCCCAGGTCAGCCTTCCCGTCTGGGTGTTCTGCCTGCTCGGGTGGTACGAAGTGAAGAGGGAGGGTAGATCCCCGAACTCGTAATGCCCACCATGTATGAAACGCGGTCTCTGAACGGTTTTGGGCAATATGTATCTGACGTAGGCGTCGAAGGCTATTCTGCCGAGGGTCAGCACCGTCTCGACTTCGGTCAGAATCCGCGCCTCCTCCCTCAGATACTCAGAGCAGTTCATCAATTCCTCGGCGAGGGGTTTGTTCCCAGGCGGAGCGCACCTGACCGCAGCGGTGACATAGGCGGACCTCAATCTGAGCCCATCGTCCACGCTGACGCTCTCGGACTGGTTTGCGAAACTGGTTTCGTGCAGGGCCCTCATCAGCCAGTCCCCAGAGCTGTCCCCCGTGAACATCCTCCCAGTCCTGTTGCCACCGTGCGCCGCAGGCGCTAGGCCGATCACCAGAAGCCTCGCCTCGGGGTCGCCGAAGCCGGGAAGGGGGTGCCCCCAGTAGCTCCACTCGCTGTACCTTCGAGCTTTCTCATTCGAGACCCTCGAAATGTAATCTATGAGCCTTGGGCACTTGCGAAAAGAGATTATCCTGTTCCTCAGAGCTTCAAAAGCCGTTTTTCTTCCCTCAGCCAGCTCCGTCAAGGCCCACGGAGGGTTATCTGCAGAGCCACTAAATAAACCGAGTTCACGCTCGGAAAAGGTGTTGATCGCTAATCCTGCGAATTCTCACTGCGAACCCATATTATCATGGGTCCGGGCTCCCGGTTTGCCCATGCGTAGTACGGGATGGCAGTGAACCCTAATCGACGCTTCTTCGAAGGTGTTTCAGACATCGGTCGGTACAGCTTCCCATCGAAGTCGGCTTCGATCGCGTTTGTTGCGCCTCTGAGGGTCACCACGCCGTTCAGCAAGTCGGGCCTGTGCGCCGCCTCTATCGGCTCCTTAGTGGAGATTGCGATGCTCCAGATGTCCGCATCAGGGTTGTCCACCTGCTCCAGGCAGTAGACGATGGGGCCGCGCTTCAGCGCCACGCGGCCGGCGTTCTCCAGGACCATGGGGTTCGAAAGGATCCTCTCGACGGGCATCGGCAGATCGAGTCGCACCTCGTCGCCCTTCTCCCACACCCTTTCTAGCCTCGCGTAGGATCCGGGCTCGACAGCCACCCCCGTTGGTTCACCATTGACGAGCAGTTCAGGTTCACGGCACCAGCCGGGGATGCGGAGATGGAGGGCGAAGGCCTCCTCGGCTTCGGGCTCAAGGACCAGTTCGACTTCGCCTTCCCATGGGTAATCCGTCTCCTGAGTGACCCTCACGGCTGTTTTTTCCAGCTTAATCCGGGACGTGCTGCAGGCGTAGAGGTGGACCCAGAGACCGTCTTCCGAGGCGCTGTAGAAGTAGCCGGGGAGGGAGGCAAGCGTCCTCGCCACGTTCGGCGGACAGCATGCGCAGGGGAACCAGGCCTGCCTCCTGTGGCCGCCTCGGTCGGCGAGGGGGTTGACATAGAAGTAGTACTCACCGTCCAATGATATCCCCGGCAGAACCCCGTTGTACAGCGCCAGTTCCATCACGTCCGCGTACTTCGCATCGCCGCTCGCCAGAAGCATACGCCAGCTCCACATAACGCTCGCGATGGCCGCACAGGTCTTGGCGTACGCGTGGCGGCTCGGAAGCTCGTAATCCTCGCCGAAGGCCTCTCCGTCATGCCGGGCCCCCGCGCCCCCGGTCACATACATCCTCCGCTCGGTCATGTTCAGCCATAGGCGCTCCAGGGCCTCCCAGAGGGCCCTCTCGCCGGTCTCCATGTAGACGTCAGCGGCGCCGCAGTTCAGGTAGAGCGACCTCACGGCGTGGCCTGCCACCTCTTCGAGCTCCCTGAAGGGCTCGTGGTCTACGTGGTAGGCTCTGCCGCCTATGACCCCATATCCGCGTTGGTCGAGGAAGAAGCGGGCTAGGTTGAGATAGGACTCTTCCCCAGTCAATCTGTAAAGCTCCACGAGGGCCATCTCGATTTCTGGATGCCCCGGAGTTCCCGGCTGCTTACTAGGGCCGAATATGCTTGCTATGTTGTCTGCGAAGGAGGTGGCCGCGTCGAGGAGCTCGCGGTCCCCTGTGGCTCTGTGGTATGCAACGGCTGCTTGGATGAGGTGCCCGGCGCAGTAAAGTTCGTGAAGGTCTCTCAGGTTCCTCCACCGCTCGGACCTCCTCTCTAAGGCGAAGTAGGTGTCGAGATAACCGTCCGCTTCTTGAGCGGCCGAGACCTCTTTAATGACGCCTCGCGCCGTGTCCCGCAGGCCCTCGTCGGGCGAGTACGCCAGGGCGAATCCCACGGCCTCCAGCCATTTGTAGACGTCCGAGTCATTGAAGTAGAAGCCGCTGAACTCCCCCTCGGCCCTTCCGGAGGCGCGACAGAAATTGAACATCCTCCCCGTCTCCTCCAAGAGCCTGTGCTGAGAAGGCAGAGTCACCTCTCTCAGCAGCTCCAGCCTCGGAGCCCAGAATCCATCCTCCAGACGCGTCGCTCCGACCGGCACTGGCCGCAGCTTCGCGTAAGGGCTGCAAGAAGTATCCACCACCGTGGCCATCGCCGCCTTCACCCTTTCGATCACCACTTGGACGGCATTTCCTCTTAAGCCTCTTCATGAGCCGCCCCATTCGGGCGCCGTGTCCGCTGGCCGCGCGTGGGGGATAATCTCTTGTCTTCTCCCAAGGCATAAATTCAATACGAGCCTAAAATTCATCGTATCACCCGTTTGGCGGAGGCATGAATTTGGCCAAGATCGTAATCATTGGCGCCGGGAGCCACGTCTTCACCAGGAACCTGATCACCGACTTCCTCTCTTACCCGGAGCTAAGGGGCAGCACTATCTCACTGATGGACATCGACGAGGGGCGCCTCGGACTGGTAACGGCGTTCGCCGAGAAGCTCGTCGGCCAGCACGGTTTCGAGACAAAGGTGGAGTCCACGACGGACAGGCGGGAGGCCCTCGAGGGCGCGGATTACGTCGTGCTCTCCATCAGGGTCGGGGGGCTCGAGGCGAACAGGCTGGACCTGGAGATCCCGGCGAAGTACGGCATCGTGCAGGGTGTCGGGGACACGATCGGGCCCGGAGGAGTCTTCTATGGCCTACGGCACATACCCGTTATTCTGGACATATGCAGGGACATGGAGGACCTGTGCCCAGAGGCTTGGCTGCTGAACTACACGAACCCCATGGCGATGATCTGCTGGGCAGTCAACGACCACTCGAGGGTGAAGAACACGGGGCTCTGCCACAGCGTCCAGGGGACGGCCTCGGAGCTCGCCAGGTACCTCGGAGCCCCTCTGGACGAGCTATCGTACTGGGTGGCGGGCATCAACCACATGGCCTGGTTCCTGGAGCTGAGGTGGCGGGGGGAGGACGCCTACCCCCTCCTGAGGGAGAGGTTCAAGGACCCCAGCGTCTACTCGGTGCCTGAGGCCCACTGGGCCGGGCCGGACCTGGTGAGGGTCGAGATCTTCAAGGCTTTCGGCTACTTCGTCACCGAGTCGAGCCAGCACATGTCCGAGTATGTCCCGTACTTCAGGAAGAGGCCCGAGCTCCTGGAGAGGTTTAGGTTAGCGTACAGGCTGGACANGATCGAGGGGACGCTTGAGCGCCGCGCCAGGGCCGAGGAGGAGATGAGGCGGATGATGGACGGCGACGAGCAGATACCCATTCGAAGGAGCACCGAGTACTGCTCGTACATGATCCACTCCATGGAGACGGGCGCCCCGAGGCGTGTAAACGTCAACGTCAGGAACGACGGGNTGATCACCAACCTGCCCCGGGGNTGCTGNGTCGAGGTCCCNTGCCTNGTGGACAGGAACGGCGTGCACCCCTGCTTCGTGGGCGACCTCCCACCGCAGTGCGCGGCGCTGAACAGGACGAACATCAACGTGCAGGAGCTCGGGGTCCTGGCCGCGGTCGAGAGGGACAAGGAGCTGGTATTCCAGGCTGTACTTCTGGACCCGCTGACGAGCGCCATGCTGTCNATAGACGAGACCCGCAGCATGGTGGATGAAATGTTCGAGGCGGAGGCCAGATACCTGAGAGACTACANGTAGGCCGGTCCCTTCGCCCCCTCTCCCCCGGCGCAGGGGGCTCATTCTAATANGGATGAGGCCCAAGATCGGATCTCAGGGATGATTGCACAATGGGTACGCTAGAAGGCAGAGCCGCGGTCATCACCGGAGGGGCGAGCGGCATCGGCAAGGCCACGGCCAGGCTCTTCGCCGAGGAGGGGTGCCGCGTCCTCATAGCCGACATCCAGGACGAAAAAGGCGAACGGCTGGCCGACGAGCTCGGTGGAAACGCCCTGTATCTACACACGAACGTGAGCAGGGAGGCCGACGTCGAGGCGGCTGTCAGCCTCACATTGGAGGCGTTCGGGCGCCTGGACTGCATGTTCAACAACGCGGGGATCCCCGGAGCCGTGGGGCCCATAGAGTCGGTCTTGGTAGAGGGGTTCGACGAGACCATAGGCGTCCTGCTCCGGGGAGTTTTCCTGGGGATCAAGCACGCGGCCCCGGTCATGAAGAGGCAGGGCTCAGGGAGCATCATCAACACGGCTAGCGTGGCGGGCCTCAGGGCGGGCTACGGGAACCACATATACGGCGCGGCGAAGGCGGCGGTCATCCAGCTGACCCGCTCGGTCGCCATGGAGCTGGGGGAAGATGGCGTGCGAGTGAACTGCATCTGCCCCGGCTTCATAGCCACGCCGATGATCGGGAGGGCGAGGGGGCTGTCGGCCGAGGAAGCCGACGGGGCGGTCGAAGAGATCAAAGCCCTTTTCGAGGAGACTCAGCCCATCAGGCGTCCCGGGCTCCCCGAGGACGTGGCGAGGGCCGCCCTCTGGCTCGCCAGCGACGACTCCGGCTTCGTCAACGGCCATGCGCTGTCGTCGACGGAGGGGTCACCGGCGGGCGGATGTGGTCGGACTATCAAGACGCGATCAGGCGGCTGAGCTCCGCCATAGCCCCGGGCTCGAACTAGACAGTTCAGGCGCCGAAAGTGTCTGCGGGTCTGACTGGAGCAGCAGGTCCCAAGCGGCGAAAGTACATCATACCTCCTCCGAGAATCAACAGAACCGGGCTGAGGACACGAAATACGAAGGCAAGGTATTGAGACTTCAACTCTTATTCGAGGATTTTTAGACTTCTACAGCCAGGCATCCGTCGCAGCCGTATCTCTCCCGGAGCCCGCACGTGCCGCAGTCAGCGCCGCAGGGGGGCCTGTCCGATTTCGGGGTTTTCAATGCGAGCTCTTCTGGGTAGGTCAGGTTCTCGACCACCTGCACGCTGTACTTCTCCTGCCCCGTCTCCTCGTTCAGGGTCTCGGGGTACTCCAGCCACCACCTCTTGTGTTCAGGGACCATGTAGACCGAGTAGACAGTGCCCGAGGTGTACCCCATGGCGACGAGGTGCGGGCAGTTCCTCATCGTCTCTGCCGTCCTCCTCGCCTCCTCCTCCGATCCCTCCCTCGAGGTCATGATGCACCAGAGGTAATCACTATTTTCACCCCGTAAAAGGGGCATCGGAGCTCGATATAACGCTGACGAGCCCGCAGGTTCGCTGTTCAGGCTCAGGTAATGGCTCGGGAGCCCGTCAATGACTCTTTACTCTCCGTCGCCGCTCGGGGCTGCCCCGTCTCTAGGCCGGAAAAAGGCGTAGTACAGGGCGCCGTTCGCGACCGTGAGGGCGGAGCCCAGTAGGAAAGGCATGGAAAGGCTGACGGCCTCGAACATGTAGCCGGCTATCGTGGGGGCGGCCGTGCGAACGCCCATCCTGGCGAAGCTGCTGATCCCTATCACCGTGGCCGTCTCGTCTTGGTCGACGATCCCCGTTGCGAAGGACTGGCGGATCGGCATCGTGAACTCCATCAGGAGCCTGAAGACGACGAGGAGCCCCGCGGCGAGGGGGTACCAGTCCGTGAACGCGAACGCGATTGTCGCCGCGGCCGAGCCCATACGGGAAAGCACGATAGTACCGACGTCTCCGAGCCTGCCCACGACGAAGGGTATGAAGGCGTAGGCCACTATGGATATCATCCTAGTTGCGGCGTATATTGGGCCGAGCACGTCTGAGCCCACGCCGAACCTGAGGAAAAAGTAGAGGGGGAGAAGCGACTCTATGAGCCCCCAGCCGAGGCCGCTCATCGACCTCACCAGGGAGTACTTCAGAATCACCTCCCAGGACCGTATCTTGAACCCCTTTCTCTCCCCGGGGTCCTCGTCTCTCTCTACCTTTACCTCCCCGAGGGGTATGAGGAGAACCAAGCTGAGCGCCGAAAGGGCCGCGCCGAAGAGGAACAGGGGCCTGTGCGCAGCCACGAGGTCTAGACCCTGGAGGCTCGTGAGCCACTGGGGG
>JGI24422J19971_10002956_pt1 | contig 10617 bp, 15 predicted proteins | sample DeeMarSWOR152_54_FD_19971 | JGI IMG/M metagenome (IMG submission 19971)
AAGTTTCAGGGTTTGCCTGCTCGGGTTTGCTGGCTTGGCTTCGGCGAAAGAGCACGTTTTGGTAAGTTGATGAATGACATGGTTGCTGATGGTAGGCTTAGTGGGCCTGTTTGGATTGGAAGGGATCATTTGGATGGTGGGAGTGTTGCTTCGCCTAACCGCGAAACTGAAGGCATGAAGGACGGGAGTGACGCGGTTGCGGATTGGCCTATTCTTAATGCTTTATTAAACGCTGTTGGGGGGGCTACTTGGGTTTCTGTTCATCACGGTGGAGGCGTCGGCATAGGCTATAGCATTCATGCTGGCATGTGTTTGGTGGCTGACGGCACAAAAGAAGCAGAAAAACGCCTAGTAACAGTTTTGACAACAGATCCAGGCACAGCCATAGTAAGACATGCAGATGCTGGATACGAGGAAGCTCAGAGAATCGCTAAAGAGAAAGGCGTTAAAATGCCAATGTTACGATAGTGCTTGGTCGTGCGTGCATACAACACCAGAGAGACTGCAATTTCGGCAAAGAGCCTTAAAAGAATCTTTAAATTGAATTCTACATACCATAATCCCCAAGAAATTTCATTCGTGCATAAAACTTTCAAGGAATAGATGCAATAATCAAAACTGTGATATTATGCCTTTATTCATGGTGAAGAGGGAAGCCTTNGACTTGNACAGATTCGGCAAAAGAGATGTTGAATTGAGAGCNGTTAAGCCTCAATGGAAAAACAGCAAGTCTGGAGACATAGCTACTATTCAATGTGGAAGGNACATTTTCAGAAAGAAAATCACGAAAATTCATAGAGGAACACTGGCTAGGATTTTTCTAAAAGTATACTATAAGCGAATTTTTCCTAAAGCCTCAACTGTGTTTGAAGCCGCTAAGGCAGCTAAAGAACTTTATCCAAGAGCAGAGGAGTTTATGGCTTTCGAGCTTGAAGATATTGTTTAGTTTATGGGATTGTTTAAAAAAAAATACATATAAGATTCCGTTTACAGCTCTAACTAGCTTTCAGCTGAAAAAACTAACTACTTGGTGTAAGTTTCTACGAACTTTCTTATTGTTCTATCGTATGTTTTCTCCACCTCTGGTGGAAATAGGCATCCAGGCAGTTCACCCCTCTCCCTGTGATAACGAATACACTCGCAACATTTCCCACGCATGTCACAACCTACATAAGTACATGTGCAATCCTGCAAGTTTACTTGAATATTTGGGCAATCTTTCCGCTCAACCAACTTCCAAACTCGCCTTTTAGCTTTTCACCAACTTCTTTACTAACAAAACTATTATCAAGACTATGACAAACCAAAACAAGCAATCAACAAACAACTCTAAGAACCTATACTCATCAGGCAAACCAGTATGAGTAATCCGCCACACCAACGGAAAACCATTATACTTGTCCTCTGGAATACCAATCTCACTAGGTCGATTCTCAACAATCCCAGTAAACAAACCTATGCAAACGCCAATAACCACAACCAAAACAAGACTCCGCCAATTCACCCTGACCAATCACATTCCTCCACCTTACCCTAAACTTCATACTCCAACAACTTAAAACCTTTACTCGCAACAAAAACATAGGGGTCCACGCAATTTTCTATAGAGGGGGCTATACTTTTCCGCTTCCACGGAAAATCTACAATTCAGCAACTCATCAGTAGTCACGGCAAAAATCAAAGAAACTGTAACCCCTTGACGAACTTTGAAGCATTGTTGAACAACCATTTCGTTTCCTTTTCCGAAAGCTCAGCCACCGCCCATTTTTCCCAAAGCTTCAAGGCTTCGGAAACTATCTCACAAAGTTCTTTCTTCCGTGGACACTTATCCATCAAAGCCTTTACTGTATCCCTTTTCCCACTCACATACACTCCATTACCGCATAACCATATAGAAGCAGTCCTAAAAATCAGCGAAAAAGCCTGACGAGTCAATCGCTCCCTTTTGATTTTTGGAAAAAGCTTTAGCGGGACCCATCTAAACCATTTAAACATTCTCTCCTGCCTTCGAACCATCTCATAAATCTGGTTTAAAGCATTCCTAGCTGCTTCCGTCTCCTCCTCCAACGTTGGTTTCGGAATAAGCTCTCTAACGTCTTCTCCGAAAAGGAGTTTCCCAGAATCGACGAAATTGTGATACTCAAACCCTGCCCCCAAGAAAGATTTCCCATTCCGAATCTCTTCCAGAGATGTAACCTCTATCCCGATAATCTCATCAATCACTGGCTTCAAATCCTCAAAATATTTTATTTCAATTCTCCTAGCACCCGCTTCAAAAAGCTTCTGAAACTCATCTTTATCACCATCTCTCAAGACCACATAAACATCAATGTCACTGCGTCCAGGAACAAAGTCGCCCTTTGCCATACTTCCCCCGACATAAATTGCCTTGATCTTTTCCGTATATTTTTCCTCAATAACATCAACTAATTCTCTTAACGCCCCCAAATAATCATTCTTCGCATACTTTACCATTAAAACTCAGCCACACACCTAGCATTTAGGCTAAAACAAATTATATTAGGCTTTTTCCATGTAAACCAAAGCGCGCCAAATTCATCCGTCCAAAAATAGTGGCAATAAACGTGTAAACTCCTAACGGCTACTCGCCTTGACAATCTTGTATCCAGAAGCCTTACGCAACCTATTCATAACAGCCAAACCAAGCCCTTCAGTAGGTACCCCCTCAGCAATTATAACATCAACACCCTCCAAATCAAACTCCCTCAAAAAGCCAAACAAATTCTTCGCAATAACAGCCAAATCCTTTCTGCTTCCAAGAGACTTCACAACATCAGCTCCATAATGGCCTACAGTTTCATCTGTGGCCAGAACACCAACCTTACTGCCTTTCCGCATATAAAACTCCGCCAACTCCTTCACCTTGCTGATAATAGTCGCCAATTCTCCCTCCACAACAATCACATCCGCATCCGGAGCATAATGCCTATGCTTCAACCCAGGAGAACCTGCTTTCTCAACATACAACTCTTTCTCCGCAACCGCAGCCGGATGCAACTCCACCCTCCCAAGAATCCTCTGCAACACTTCATATGGTGTTCCCCCCGGGCGAAGAATTTGCGGCGGGTCAACAGTCATATCCAAAACCGTGGATTCCACTCCAATATGGGTCGGTCCAGCATCCAAAACAGCATCTATCCTGCCCTCTAAGTCATCCAAAACATGCTTTGCTGAAGTTGGGCTGGGCTTTCCGGCAAGATTTGCACTAGGAGCAGCAATAAAACAGCCGCTTTCCCTAATCAAAGCCAAAGCAACATTATGCCTAGGCATCCTAACAGCTATAGTATTCAAACCAGCCACAGTCACATCCGGCACAATCTTCGAACGCTTAAAAATCAACGTTAATGGACCAGCCCAAAATCTCTTCATAAGCCTTTCAGCTTCAGTTGGAACTTCTCTAGCCAGTCTAAAAACATCATTCACATCCCCCACATGCACTATTGGCGGATTATCAAAAGGGCGCTTTTTCGCCTCAAAAAGGGTTCTAACTGCCTTTGGGTTTAAAGCGTCAGCACCCAAACCATAAACTGTTTCTGTTGGAAAAGCAACCAAACCTCCNCTCTTGATAAGGTCTGCTGCTACACGAATCTTTTCTATCTCCNGCTCTTGGGATTCTANTTTCAACACCAGAGTTTTCTTCATTAGCTTACCTAGTTATTAGAATCTGTTCTACCCATTTAAACTTCTTCAAAGTGAAAATACGAGCGAAAAAACAAGGGGCTTGTTAGACAACGTAATAGTCGATAACTTTTTTCATACTTTTCGGTGGAGCCTGTTTCATGGCAAGCTGTTTTAGTATCTTCAACACTTGAGGTTGAAAACGAGCTATATCAGTTAACGAAATTAAGCCAACCAAACGTTTTCCATCAACCACGGGCAGTTTCTTAATCTTCATTTGAAACATCAATTTTACTGCTTCTTCTAAATCAGTGCTAGGCTCAACAACAACCACTGGGCTACTCATAATATCCTTCACCTCAGTTTTAGTCGCATCTTTCGCTTCTGCAACAACCCTCTTTAGCAAGTCTCTCTCAGTTACTATACCCATGGCCTTTCCTTTCCTAACTGCAATTAAACATCCTATCTCAAACTTGTTCATCACTTCTGCTGCTTCTTTAACTGTTGAATGTTCATCTATAGTTATTACTTCCTTCACCATCACGTCCTCAACTTTCAGAGACAAGGAAGTTTCCTCCTTTTTCTCATTGAGCACTAAAGCCACCGACTTCTGTATTTTTCAAGCCTTATAAATAGATTGGTGTGCACAAGTTTTGACATTCACTCACCCAACAGTTTACGAGCCAACCTTTCAGCATGTTTCCCTGCTAGAATTTTTGCACGTTCAAATTTTTCTCTAGGCTTCGTTAACGGACGAGTAGCATCGATACCCATTTTGGTTGTTAAACCAGTTTGCTGGTCTGCAGAAGAATCTAATGTTGAGCCCCGCACATTCTTTATGATGATCAAGTCTTCGCTTGCTTGAAATCTAGTTGCGATTGCCCACTCTACGTCAGAAATATCGTAAATGTCAACATCAGAATCCACAACCACAGCATGCTTCAAGCTTGGATGTGCCGCAAAAGCAGCTAACAAAGCATTTTTCCCATCACCTTCAAGTTGCTTTTCAATAGAGATAATAGCATGAAGCCATCCGCTTCCACCTAACGAAAGGTTAACAGCATTAACTTTCGGCACAGCCTTTGAAACAGACTCCCATATCAAGACTTCACGCGGCAAACCCATCAGAAGCCTATGCTCAGAGCCAGATGGCAAAACCGCCTGATAAACATAATCTTCATGATGCATGACACCTACAACTTCCACAACAGGCTGTACCCTCTCAACATCGTACGTTCCAGTAATATCAACAAAAGGACCCTCAACAACCTCTCTACTACCAGAAATCTTACCTTCCAAAACCAATTCAGCTTCAGCCGGAGCATAAGCATCAACATGTTCACATCTAACTAAACGAAGGCTGTTATTCATCAAAACATTCGCAACATCAAACTCATTCACACCGAAAGAAACAGGAGAAGAGGCTGCTAACATCACTGCTGGATGAACGCCAATAGAAATCGATATGTTCAAATCTTTACCAGCCTCCTTCGCCATCCGCCACAATTTATAAAGATGCCGCGGGACCAAACGTATCGCTAAATGCCTTCTGTCTAAAACTTGGAGACGATGCACAGACACATTCTCAACACTTCCGTCAACACTTTCTGCGTAAATAACCGCTGAAGTAATGTACGGGCCAGCATCCTTCTCAAAATGTTTTAAAATGGGAATCTTAGACAAATCAGGTTTTTCTACAGCTTCCTTCACTGAGCCGTCTTCGACAATTTTCGGTTTTCGTGGCAACCGCCAAGCTTCAATCAACCTCTTATANAGTTCATTCTGGTCNGTGCCAACTGCTACACAAATTCTTTTTCGAGTCCCACAAACATTCGCAACAACTTTCGTCTTATAATTTTTCAATTTTTCAAATAAGAGAACCGAGCCTCTACTGTCAAATTTTTTCATTATGAATGGAACTTCGAAACGTGTGGAAACTTCATCTTTTACGTGTAAAATTTCCCCTTTCGTTTCCATTTTTTCGAGAAAACTTCTTAGGCTCATACCGTTGCCCCTTCTTTCTCAGGCTTGGTGAGGACAACTCTTTCAAGTAACTTCATTAAAACCGATCGAGCCTGCATCTCATCAATGGTTCTTAAGTATACAGAGACCAACGCTATCTTTTTCATTCTGGAAGCCAGAAACTCAGCGAACATGCGAGCTGAAATCGCGTTTCTATCACCTAAAATGACAGATGAAGAGGCTGGTCCAAGCAAATCTTGAGGCTGTGGCACAGCTATTGCAAGTGTTCCAAGCTTGTCTTCGCTTTCACTTAAGAGAACCAAACATGAATTCTTCGTTTCCATGTATACCGCTAGAAAGTGCATGTTCTGCTCAATTATCTCATCCTTAACAACTGTAGCGCGTTCCATAACGAATCCTCACACTTATTTATAGTTCCATGCACTCACTATTTATTGTTTCCAAAGTTTATTGTTTCGAAAGGCGATGCAACAAATGACAAAAAATAGAGCAGAAAAAATTCTGCGAACACTCCGAGAAACTTTCACGTNNCCAAAATGGACAAACTGCAATAGAGATCCCTTCGAAACATTGATAGTAACAATAATTTCACAAAACACTGCAGACAGAAACACAACCAGAGCCTTCGAAAACCTTTCGAANCAATTCCAAATAACGCCCGAAGCATTAGCGAATGCTAAAACAAGCAAAATTGAAGAATGCTTGAAAGTAGCTGGCTTATACAGAAACAAAGCCAAAACAATAAAACAAGTTTCAAAAATCATCATGGAAAAATTCCACGGAGACTTAACACCAATACTCTCAATGCCCTTCGAAGAAGCAAGAAACACACTTCTCCAACTTCCTGGAGTCGGAACAAAAACAGCCGATGTTTTCCTTCTTTTTTGCGCAGAAAAACCCACAATCCCAGTTGACACTCACGTTAATCGCGTATCAAAACGTTTAGGTCTCGCGCCAAGGAAGGGAGAATATGAAACCATTCGAAAATCTCTTCAAGCACTCTACGACCCAAAGGACTATCTGGCGCTTCATGTTTTGCTAATTCTACTTGGTAGAAGTTATTGCAAGGCTAGAAATCCGTTATGCAAGCAATGCCCCGTGAACACGCTTTGTCCATCGAGAAAAATTTGGGATAAAAATGACCGNAGTATAGAAAAGTTGCAAGAAATCTTTCCTTAAGTCAAGGAGAATTCCTTAAAAGAGATTTTCGAACGTTGTAAAGTCCAACTGGTTTTCTTCCGTGGAAATCGGAGTTTCCTTCAAGTTTTCATCCAATTTAACTCTTCCTACATTGACTATTGAGATTTTATCAGAGACAGGTGTGCAGATTTTCATAACCTTCCTTTTATAATCAATTTCTCGTAGAAAACCTATTCCAAGGAATCTTCTTTCAGCATCATATAAAGCTACAAGCAAACCCTCTTCTTCGCCCTTGCGAACCACTACAACCCTCTTCTTTGTGATCTCTTCCACCTTCTTAATGTTATCCAGATTTATCCAGCGTCTTTTACCAGTAACTATGGAAATTCTATCCCGTAATTCTGCAAGGTGCAACGGTTTCATTCCTAGAAGCTTGTAGATTGTCCTTGCCTGTTTTATGTCTCCACTGTGCCTGCCTAAACCAATTAATTCATCTTCTTCGATTTTCAACCAACTCAGCGGAATAGATCTGACCTTAGCGTTTCTCAGATATTTTATATATCCAAGCTCCCGCAAACTTCTACGTCTTTCTCTGCTCCTCTGCCTTATGGCTGATGGTGAGTTGACAACTACTTTTCTGAATTTTTCAAGGGCGTTTAAAAGGGATGTTAATTCATCTTTTTGTTGTAAACAGAAAGTAATTTTCGGGTTGGACTTTTCGACGAGTTGAAGCTTGTAGTTAATGGCGTCTTCTCCTTCAACCCAGCCGTCAGTATTTATTATGATGTAGTCTGGATTATTGCTTAAGATCTCCTGCTTTAGTGAAGTTAAGCCTTCTATCACCTTGCTAATGGCTCTAGTTGGTGATGTGAAACCGACAAAAAAGGCGTTTCTTGCTTTTAAGTTAAACAGATCCGTTGCTGGTTTTGTTACAAAGGTGTAAGAGACGGTGCAGGGGGGACCAATATCGGATTGTCCTAGGTCTCCATCCAGAATCGCTACTTTCTGTCCTTTGGTAAGCAATTTGTTTATCATGAACGTGCAGAAGCTTGACTTTCCAGAATCAACGGTGCCAAGCACCATTGCAGTAAAGGGCTTAACTTGAGGGTTTAGCAACTCTTCATATGCCTTAACCCATGAAGATGGAATCGTGTCTTCATCCGACTCTTCTACGTTTGCGCTTTCTCCTAATGAAATATCAAATGTGGCTTTTTCCTTTACGGTAAAAGGTAGTCTTTTTCCTTCCCGTACCACAACCTTTCTCATATTTCCCATTATGGAACCGAATACTTCCACTTTACCTGAAACCACAGAGACAGAAGCTGGCCCATCAACCAATAATGTTTTCCCGCTTTCAATTGTTCGATTCATCATTTTTCCTCCGCGTAAATGTATGACCGTTTCTTCCAGCGATTTTCACAGCTGAAACGATATCCCTCAATCCTCTTCTATGTTTAGTCTCACTCATGTAACGATTAGTTCCTGCCTCTCTCACGCTTTCCAGCACCACGTTTGAAGGCAGTGTTCTATCTAAAGCCTGTATAAGTTTATCTTTATATTCGGGAACTCCGTCGCCGATTTTCACTGAAATCGAGGGTGTAGGGTCGCTTTTGAAGTTTTCAAGAATGCTCTTTATCCTATCTAATGTTTCTTCAATGCTGAAGCAGTTTCCTGTTTCAGCAACCCTGCCATCAGCTAAAACTGCTAATCCGAAAACTTCGCCAGGGTCTACGCCAATAACTATTCGTTCATAGTGTTCTTTTCCCTGAACAACTCGTAATGCCTGACTTATTAGTGCTTCAGGTTCTATTCCATCTTTGAATGTTAGAACTTTTTCGTGCTTTATGAGAGGTTGCTCCTCTTCTGTGGTTATGACAACCTTAACCTCTATGGGAATGAGTTCATTTGGGGTTAAGCTTAAAAACGGTATATTCTTTTTTTTCAACTCTCTGACTATTAAGTAGTAGGCTTTTCCCGAAACCGTTGCCACAGCTATTTTCACTTTCATGTCGATTTCCTATCTGTATGAAGGCTTGTAGCAAAACAAATTATTAGTTTCGCTGTTTATATTCGTTGATGTGCATAGCTGTGTTACACAATATTCCAACAGGATGCAAAAGGATTGATGAAATTCTAGAAGGNGGTATTNCAAGCAAGAAGATCAGCTTAGTTTACGGTGAGGCGGAAACTGGAAAAACGACCTTGAGTATGCAGTGTGCAGTNAACTGTGCAAAGCGAGGCTACAAAACATTGTTTGTGGATTGTGACGGAACATTTTCGGCGCAAAGGCTTTCTCAAATTGCCTCACGAGACTTCCAAAATATTTCAGAGTTGATAATCTTAATGAAACCAAACAATTTTAGCGAACAGGCAATAGTCATAGAACGACTAACAGATTACATAACTAAAAGCTTCGGACTCGTAGTTATCGACACTTTTACATCTCCTTATCGCGCTGAAATTGCAGAGTATCCTGAAAAGACATTCGAACTAAACCGTGAACTGAACAGACAAATGGCATGTCTAGCGCAAATTGCTAAAACCCAAAAAATCGCGATCTTAACAACAAGTCAAGTGCGAAGCGTTTTCAACGAAGCACTCGTAAGCATAGAGCCTGTTGCTAATAGGGTTTTAAAATTCTGGGCAGAGACGATAATCGCTATGAAACCTACAGAGAACCCACAAATAATCAAAGCAATTTTGGAAAAAANTCCAAGAAAAGTGCAGCTCTTAACTTGCCACTTAAAAATAGAAGAGACAGGAATATATGATTATTTAATTCACTAATGGCTGTGTAAGAATGGAACTAGCACAACTAATCATTGAAGCGCTAACATTCATATTTCCAGCATACTGTGCTAACGCCATACCAGTGATCACTGGTGGAGGCTTTCCCTTAGACTTCGGGAAAAAGTTTTTTGATGGAAAGCCAATTTTTGGGAAAAACAAAACCTTTCGCGGCTTCTTCTCTGGGCTGGCTGCTGGAACGGCTGTTGGCTTAGTAGAAAGCAAATTTTTCAATTACCCCATTACATTCGGCTTATTCCTATCCTTAGGAGCTCTATTCGGAGACTTAACCGGGGCCTTTGCAAAGAGAAGGCTTGGGCTCTCCCCTGGAGACTTGTTGCCTGTTGTTGATCAGGTTAATTTTATAGTGGGGGCGATTCTGTTCTCTCTTCCCATTCGTTTACAAACACTTTCTTTGGAGCTTATCATCACCATTTTGGTTGTAACTCCTCCCGTACACTTGTTAACAAATTTTGCGGCATACAAACTGGGTCTAAAAAGTAACCCTTGGTAAGGCTTTCATCAGCTCAATTTTATTTGTATTGTGGTTTCAAGGAATATGTATACCATAATTAGAAGAACAACGCCCATCAGAAACATCATGTAGGCTTGCCTCGGCTGGTAAGCATATTTTGTGCTCTGGTACATGGCTATTACGCCGATGGTGCCAAGAGAATAGAGAATCGTGGCGATAATACTGTCAGTTATGAATTGTTCCGACAGTTGCGGGTAAAGGAAGATGAAGCGCGAGCTCACGTAAGCTGATGGAAGCGGCCTCTTTATTACGTTGTAAAGGCCTCCTCCGAAAAAGAAAATGGCTGCAGCAATGACTATTACTGAAAGAAATATGGTAGACGGCTTTATTGTTGAAATTTTTCTATAAAATCTGTTGATGGAATAGGACAAGGACGATATTCTTCTCTTAACTTTGCGTGACATATTGCTTTTCACCGCTTTTAATTAAATACTCCGCCACTTCCTTAGCCCATTCTCCTGTTAATGAATTCTTAACAATCTCACTTAAATACTCTTTCCAAGAAATTTCCAACGCCTTTTTCCATATATTGT
>JGI24422J19971_10002957_pt1 | contig 10615 bp, 9 predicted proteins | sample DeeMarSWOR152_54_FD_19971 | JGI IMG/M metagenome (IMG submission 19971)
CTTTTTTATCTTTTTTTGTTTTACGCGGATTTCCGCTAAAGAAACAAAAAAGTGTATTACTCTCTTCTATTTATTTCAGATGAGAACGCCAAGGGGGCACTTTATAAATGCCCTTTGAAATATAGATATAAGATGAGGGATAAAAAAGTTTAGGAGGTGAAAAAGGAAAAATGGATAAAAAAACTATTAAAATTAAAAGTCTAAGTCTATCACATGTGTTGACAGCAATAGTAATGCTATCTACGGTTACAATTGCACTATCATTGTCTGTTGGAACTGGAATTTGCGCATCCGCGGATAAGGACACTTCGATTTCGATTGAAGTCATATTCAAAGAGTCCGGTATCAGTAAGATTGCCGAATTTGATATTCTCACAGTAGAGGGCTGTGGATTTACCTCAAATGTTGGCGAACCGATGGTTCCGATTAGAACGATTTTTATTCTTATCCCACCTGATACGCAAGTTAAGGATGTGCAGTTTTCAGCGGTATCAAGAGCACTGCCTGATACTTACTACTTATATCCTTCTCAATTGCCAGCAAATACATACTTTGTTCCCGGCTTTGTGGAGCCCAATCCTGAAGTTTATTCCTCAGCATCGCCGATTCCACCCGAGCCAGTCGAGTTTATTGGAACCACAGAACTCAGGGGTTATAAGTTAGCCCTGATCAACGTCTATCCAATAAAGTATGTTCCGGTAACTGGTGAAGTGACCTTCATTGAATCAGCACAACTTCAACTTATCACCGAGACCTCACTGCCGCCATCAGAAATACCACCAAAAATGACTGCCGTAGATAATTGGGTCGCTAATCATGTGATCAATCCAGAGGTTATGTCTGAATATATATCAACCTCGCAGGCGCATGATGAAGTTGACTATCTAATAATCACAAGAGATATGTTTTCAACGTCGGCGACGGCATTGAAAAATTACAAGGACTCAATAGGAGTGCCAGCAGCAATTGAAACAGTTGATAATATCATAACAACATATTCAGGAAGAGACGTTCCGGAGAAAGTCAGGAACTGCGTGATCGACTACTATACTAACAAAGGAATTCAATGGGTTCTGCTAATGGGCGATGCCGACCCAGATGATTTTCCAACCTATACCCTTGATAAAGCATGGGGAGTCCCGACAAGGTACATGTACAACCCAGATGGTTATACCGGTGGTTGGGAATTGCCATACGATGACTACACACCAACGGACTACTACTATGCTGGTCTAACTGGTACCTGGGATGCAGATGGTGACTGCAAGTTCGGCGAAAGTTCACTTTACTCGACAGTAGATGAAGCTGACTGGATGCCAGAGGTATATGTCGGGAGAATTACAGCCCGCACTACATCAGAGATGAGCGCCCAAATCCAGAAGACAATAGACTATCTTGGCGGACCGGTAACTAACATGCTAATGTGCGGCGCAGTATCAGATAAAGATACGGATGAAAAGGTGTTAAAAGAGTGCATACAAGTAAATTTCGTTCCAGGAACAGTAGCTGTTACTGGGCTATACGAAAGCGATCACACATTGACTGAAACAAACGTGATCAGTGCCATCAACGCTTATCAACCCGAAGTGGTTAACAGCGCATGCCATGGCTCCTACTATTCGCTATCCAATAAATATTGGCCATACGTATGGTATAGTTGGTTCGATACTGCAACACCAGCCTCGCTAACAAATGACCCATTCCTCTGGTATGCGGATGCATGCTTAGCAAATGGATACGATAACAAATATGGTGGAGGTAGAGACTGCGTTGGCGAGGCAACAGTAAAGGATGCCGATGGAACTTCGATAGCATTTATAGGAGCCACCAGAGTGTCCTGGTATTGGGTAGACTATCCCATGCATCTTTATGGTCTGAATGGGAAACAGGATTGGTTGTTCTGGCAGGAATTCTTCACATACGGCGATGACAGACCAGGGTCTTGCTTGTACAACTCAAAGATGACCTATCTTTGCGGAGCCCCTGATCTGACCGACGAGGCTGAGAGAAAGAACTTGTTTGCGTATCAGTTGCTTGGAGATCCAGAGATACCTATACAGGGTGAGGCCGTTCCAACAGTGTCAATCTATACTGACAAGACCTCTTACCATTACGGTGATACAATGTATGTCGGTTTAGATATAACAAATCCTGGCGCTGCTCAGTCTGTTAGATTCGCAGTCTGGTTAGAGATGCCAGACGGAGGGATATACGTGCATACATATACACCAACACCAATAACTCTGCCTGCCGAGCTTGACTACACCAACCCGAACTTCGTGGTGTTTCAACTGCCAGTCATCCAACCTGGAACATATACGTGGCATGCTGCGCTTATTGAACCTTCAGGACCTATTGTATTTATCGATCACGACACAGCCGTATGGAACTATTCTTATTATGGAACGAAAACATCTGAAGATATCATCGCAGTGCTGGAACGGACTACCGTTGATATAGACTTTGGCGAATAGGTTGGAGATGCGGTGCCAGAAGAAATTTTCGTAATGGAATGTCGAAGTGCATAAATACAAATAGAAAAATTTATAAGGTTTGGATACCAGCCATTAGATTAGAGTAAATAAAAAGGGGAAAATAAAGGGGAGTGCTCCTTTCATCATCAAAAGGATGATGGAGGAATAAAAAATTTAGGAGGTGAAAAGGGAAAAAGATGAAAAAACTAACGAAAAAAGTGATAGCGATTGCATTTGTGGCGATGATGGTGATAATCTCAGCGGGAATCGGATCGGTTGTAGCGGCTGATCAATACCAAAAATCTCGCGATGACCAATGGATTTTGGAAAAAGTCGAAAGATACGCTGGCGAGGATCCTTCCATCATTATAGACGTTAATGGTATCATCCACATAGCTCATAGATACTATAGATCTATCAGCCCCGGGAAATATGCAGAGGTTAAATATTCCAAATGGGACGGCTCATGGAGTACGCAGGTTGTTGAGCATCATGATGGCAGCGGTCCATATTGTTGGACTGACATCGCTCTCGATTCAGATAATAAACCTCACGTGGCTTACGAGAAGGGATTTGATTGGGGTGCTGCCAAATATGCCAAACGAAACGGAGGCTGGAGTAAAGAAGAAATTGAATCTGGTTCTTCTTCAGACGGTATGGTAGGTGATGGAACAGCCATTGCTGTTGACAATAATAATTGCCCCCATGTGGTTTATGAAAAAGACGAACCCAACGATCAACTTAGGTATGCCAAAAAGACCGGTGGATATTGGAATATAGAAACTGTCGATACCGATTATTATTGGTGTACCGATATCGCTGTTGACAACTATGGGCAGCCTCATATAAGCTACATAAGCAGGAAGGATGGAGGTAGCATTCGTTATGCGGTAAAAACCGGTAGTGGCTGGGAAAAAGAAACTTTAGAGAGCAATATAGGACTCTGGTATGACGGACGCACCTCTATTGCGATTGATGACAGCGGTTATCCTCGTATAACCTACTGGGGCGAAAACATTAATTGTCTCAAATATGCTAGGAAGACAGATACAGGTTGGGAGATTCAAACCGTTGATACTGTAAATTCAGATAGGGGAACTAGCTCTCTGGTTCTTGATAACAATGGAAATCCACATATAAGCTACTTTGATGACGACCACGAGAAAGTCAAGTATGCCGGATGGAACGGCAGCAGTTGGGATATCCAAATTGTGGCTGACTGTGGTAATGGGGGTAACGCTATTGCCATTGATCCTTCTAGTTATATCCATATAGCTTATGAGGATGGAGGAAGTCTCTACCACGCTAAATCCACCTTTACTGCCGAGCCACCCAAACTTTGTACTGATCCAGATCCGCCATCTCATGACTTCGGCGAGGTTCCAGAAGGAGAGACACGGCATTGGGATTTCGAAATATGGAATTGTGGAGAAGGTATTCTAACTTGGAATGTTAGCAATAATCAGCCATGGATAACTGTAAGCCCATTGAGTGGTACTACAGCAACTGAGACAGATGTTGTTACAGTGACCATTGATACGACCGGATTGGAATGTGACATTACGTACACCGGAACTGTAACTGTAAGCTCAGATGGCGGGACTAAAACGGGGATAATCACCGTTTACGTGCCAGAAGAACCATCAATCTCAATCTACACCGATAAAGCAAGCTATACAGCAGGCAATACGATGCACCTTGGCTTAAATGTAACAAATCCCAGTGATGCTCAGCCCGTTAGATTTGCTATATGGCTAATGAAAAATGGAGGGATATATGTGCTTACATATACATCAGTAACCCTGCCTGCTGGACTTGACTACCGCAATCCAGACTTTATGGTGTTTACACTGCCTGGTTTACCTACAGGAACATATATATGGCATGCTGCACTTATTGAACCTTCAGGACCAATTGATTTTATCAGTCATGACACAGCATCGTGGGAATTTGTTCCTGCGGTAGCGGAAGGACCAACGAAGGACATTTCGGAAGCACTGGAACAGACCACAGTTGTTATAGAGTTTAGCAAATAGGCTTAGGAAAATAAAGAAAAAGAATAGAATGGGGAAAGTAGAGTTGCCAGATAAAATATAACTCTGCTTTTTTCCCATATTTTTTAAAAATATCTTTGCAGCGATTTTATCCAGTATTTCTGTATTCCTGCTCAGGTCCTTTATCCCCCTTAACATTTCTTGCGACCTCCTTTCTGCCTCCATGATCAATTTTCTTGTTGCTCTGCCATTGTAAACGCTGGATATACCAATAATCAATCCGAAAAGCGATGCGCTGATTTTTTGGAGTTATGCGATGAGGACACCTTAGCGGAATGGGTAAATGGGAAAATAGAAAAAAACCTATCTTGATGGTCCCGCAGACCTCGCTGTTGAAATTGTTTCTGAAGATAGCAGGTTGAGGGACAGAGGTGAGAAATTTGCGGAATATGAAATGGGCGGTGTTAAAGAATACTGGATACTTGACCTTGATTTGAGGCGAGCGGATTTTTTCGCCTTGAGCGAGGGGAGATATGAGAAGCGTGTTGAAGATGTGCAAGGAATCTATAGCTCTGAAGCCATACCAGGGTTTTGGATGAAGGTCGAATGGTTATGGAATCTGCCACCGGCTTAGATGTGCTGAGGGATTTGGGGCTAATATAGTTTTTATTTCACCTTCTTAAGCGCTTCAATAATATCCTCGGAGTTTGGTGGGCAGCCCTTCACATACACAAAACCATTCTCCTTTGCTATCTTTTTGGTGCAATCGCCGAGACAAATTATTCTTCCATGCTTTGCCGGTATTTCAGCGTGATATCCTTGAATTATATCTATTCTTTTTAACAATTTTACATCATATTTCTCAGCTATGTTCATTCCGGCGATTCTCTAACAGCCATTTCCACAACGACAAAAACTTAACCTTATAGCTTTCATCTTTTACTTCTATTTCTTCTTCTGCATCACAATCTTCTGTTATGACCAGCAAATTCTTACAGTTCAGTTCTTTACTTGCCTTCAACAAAGCTTTAATCTCACGCTCTTTTGTTCTGTATTCGTTTATATTCCAGCAGACCTGTATCAATTGTTTTACTTTTAGCCCTTCTTTAACAAGAAAATCAACTTCTTCGTGCCGTGGATTTTTCCAATAATATAGTTCCATGTTTGGGTCCAGTGTTTCTTTCTTTTTTAATTCGATTGCAACCAGGTTCTCCGCAATTTTTCCAAGATTCGAGCTGAATTTAAAGCCAATTGCATTAGCCAAGCCAACATCAATTGAATACACCTTCCTTGCGGATTTTTCCTGCTCCTTAACTTTGAAAGAGAAGCGTTTTACAAAAAAAATCATGCCTGCTTCTTCCAAATACGAAGAAAATTTCTCTATTGTATTCGTTGTTGTATCCAGAGACGTTTTTAAAGAATTAAAGGTGATGGAGTTTGAGATATTTGTAAAATAAAATCTCGCCAGTGCCCTTAACTTTTCGCTCTTCTTCAGCTTGTATCTTCTCTCTATATCTTTTGTGAGTATATCGTCAAAATAGGTTAGCAGGAGTTGTTTTTTGTCTCCGCTTAAAACAACTTCAGGGAAGCCCCCAAATTCAAGATATTCATTTAAAAAACGCTTTATTTCTATTTTCTTCGCTATCAGGTCAAGCTCATCTGTTATCTCCAGATTTTTAAAATAAAGGAACTCTTCAAAACTTAGAGGAAAAACAAAAACATCAAGATGCCTGCCGGTCAAAACTGTTGCCAATTCGCCAGCAAGCAATTTAGAAGAAGAGCCAGAAACAATTATTTTCGCCTTTCCCAGTTCTTGCATTGTTCTTACCCATCTTTCCCATTTTGGGACGTTATGAATTTCATCAAGAAAAACAAACGGATTTTTGCATGGTTTTAAGAATTCAAGATATGTTTCATAAATTTCGTCCAGCAATTTCGGATAAAACTCTACAAATCTTTTATCTTCAAAATTAACCATTAATATGTCTTCTCTCTCCGTTCCTTTTTCAATCAGTTTTTTTATCGTCTGTCGCATAATATATGATTTGCCCGCTCTTCTAACACCAATAATAGAAGTAACAACGTTTGTTTTAAGGAATCTTAGACATTTTTCAAGATACGCTTTTCTTTCTTTACCTGCATCTAACTCTTTCTTCCAGAAATTCCAGTCCTGCAAAATTTCAAGCAATTCGCTTTTCTCCATTTCTTTCTCCATAGGCTTATTTTTATTTACTTCACTAAATAAATTTATTAATTTTTACTTAATAAACTATTTATTTTCGTTTACCTGAATGAATCCCTATAGCCCTCTTGCCTGAAAATAGCGATGCGACGATTGATGTAAATTATCGCACCCTCATAAGCGCTTCAAGAATGTCTTCCGTCTTAGGCGGACAGCCCTTCACATACACAAAACCATTCTCCTCCGCTATCTTTTTGGTGCAATCCCCCTAAACAGATTATTCTTCCATGTTCATCAGGTATCTCGGCGTGAAACCCTTGAATTATATCTATTCTTTTGAATACGGCGAGATAAGCAAATTTTGGTATGAACGTCAGCCAGTATTTTGGATTGCGTAATGATGATTTCACAGCTAAAGTGAATGAATCTATACACATCGAGCATGCATAGGGATTTCTCCATGAATAAACATTCAATATGTTCCCGTGTTTTTCATTTGCCCTTTTGAAATTCGTTTTAACTTCTTCCGGATTAATACCCGTTATTTCCGGCTTCTCAGGACCGATATTTTGTTCCAATCCTTCTTTTATGTGCGTCACCTTCTCGTATTCTATACCCATAATTTCGCAACACGCCATATCCACTTCCAGAAGGTTCGTTCCAATGACTAAAGCGCCTACTTTTTTCTTCTTACCTCTAAGCGGACCTTCACCTTCCATCGCTTCCACGGCGTCAACCACAGTCAAATCCGGTTTCACTACCTTAGCCAGTTCCATTATTGGTTCGTGCAAGCCCAACAGATGAAATCGTTTCTTATCTGCATTGGATAGAATACCTTTCTGGTTCTTCATTGCAAGCGTTACCGTCGTCTGCCCGTGTGTTTTCATCTTTGGTATGTTCACATACAAATCCGTTTCCGTAACGATTTTCGGTATTTTTAAAGTGCCATATCTCCATTTTATTTCAACCCGTTCTGCTTTATTGAGGTTCACAAGTCTTACGCCGCCTTCTCTAATTTTTTATATCCGAACTAAGTTTTGATCCTCTTTGCTATATATTTATGATATTCTCTCATAATATCGCTTGGGATTGGATTGATTACGTCAAAATCCTTTGCTCTCCTTTTTAGCTCCTCGTCTATCGTATATATCTTCTTTATATTCAAACTCCTGGCAAGTTCTAAGAGATAACCATCCCATGAGGATATATTTAACTCTTCAGATGTTTTTACAGCTTCAATTGCTGTGTATCTGGGAATATTTCCATAAAAAGCAGGCGAATCTATTGATAGAGTTGTAACAAGAGCTTTTGCTACCTCCTTCCGATCTATTTTCAGATATTTCGTCATAATCACATGTGCTCCGAAATACGTAGTAAGGGGAACTATGCATTTCTTTCTCAGTCCAAGAACATCCCTCAAAAAATCTCTTGCATACGTCCATGCGGGATTTTTAAAATGAGCGCTTACAATCAATCCAACGTCAACAACGCCCTCAAATTCCAATCTTCTTGAGAAGATAATCCTTGTCCATATACTTATTCATGCTGATTCCCCCTATATCTACAACACTTTCCAAACTGGGAATGACTTCTTCCAGCTCTTTAAAAGCTTTTTCTATTTTATCCTCACTCGGAAATATTTCTATTTCTATTTCCTCTCCTTCTCTTAGACTTATCTTTTCCAATGGCTTCAAAACACCTTCCTCATACATCGCTTTTACTCTTATTCCCATATTTATCACTAAGATTAAGTTTGTTTTTATGCTTAAAATATGTTATTTCTCGGCAAAAGTTGTTGGAACCACCATGCTCTTCACCACTACAAGATGATAATCTATTTTATTTCACCTCTTTAAGCGCTTCAAGAATGTCTTCCGTCTTAGGCGGACACCCCTTCACATACATAAAACCATTCTCCTCCGCTATCTTTTTGGTGCAATCCCCTAAACAGATTATTCTTCCATGCTCATCCGGTATTTTAGCATGAAAACCATGGATTATATCTATTCTTTTGAATATTGCAAGATAAGCAAATTTTGGTATGAACGTCAGCAAGTATTTTGGATTGCTTACGGCTGATTTCACTGCCAGAGAGAACGAATCTATGCACATCGAGCATGCATACGGATTCCGCCATGAATAAACGTTCAATATATGCCCATGTTTTTCATCTGGCCTTTTAAAACTCGTTTTCACTTCTTCCGGATTAATACCCGTTATTTCCGGCTTCTCCGGACCAACATTTTGTTCCAATCCTTCTTTTATGTGCTCTACCTTCTCGTATTCGATGCCCATGATTTCGCAGCATGCCATGTCCACTTCCAGAAGGTTCGTTCCGAGGACTAAAGCGCCTACTTTTTTCCTCCTCCCTCTTAGGGGTCCCTCACCTTCTATGCCTTCGACAGCATCAACAATAATCAAATCCGGCTTCACTGCCTTTGCCAGCTCTGCTATTGGTTCGTGCAGTCCCAGCAAGTGAAAACGTTTTTTAGCTGCATTGGATAGAAGACCTTTCTGGTTCTTCATTGCAAGCGTTACTGTCGTTTGTCCGTGCGTTTTCATCTTTGGTAAATTAACAATCCCATGAATCCTTACCTTAACGAAAAACTTATTATTTAATGATGTATAAAGATGGACAGTAGGAGGAAAGCGGTATGATGACAAAAATAAAGATTAATAGTTTGTTAACGTACAGGGCGTGGAAAATGTGGTTGAGTGACAATATGCATATATCGCTTCTTGCACTTTTCTACGTATTGCTTATTGGCGTTCCAGCAAATCTTTTAGATTCTTTAATTTTAATCTCTTCTATTGGATTTTACCTGATGTATGGATTTCTTATAAACGACTTTTTCGATATGCCTTACGACATTGCTGCGGGTAAGAAAAGACCCGTTCACGAACTGCCGAAGACGGCTTTCATCGGAATTATTTTCGGTGTTGTTCTTTTAAGCGTGCTACATCTTTTATATCTAAAAGAAATTCTCTATACAATCATCTACATTGTCGCCTACATTCTTGCGACGCTTTACTCTGCACCTCCTGTTAGATTCAAAGACAGAGAAATAACAGGCGTTGTTGTGGATGCACTCATTGAAAAGACGTTGCCCGTTTTAGTTGTATTTGCGTTTTTTTATCATTTCAAATTCGACACGGTTTTATTTTTGATGACCGCGTTTGCAATTCAAACACTTGCAATAACAAGACATCAAATACAGGATTTCGATGCAGACTCGAAAACTGGTGTCCACTCGGTTGTCGTTGATGTCGGATTGGATAAGGCGTTAAGAGCGTTTAAAAATTTTGTATGTCCAATTACCGGCATTGTCATGCTTGCTCTATGCGTTTTTGTCTGCGTAAAGATTCCATACGTTATTCTTCCAACTGTTGCAATACTGGCTTCTACTGCTTCGTTTTCTTATTTAATATCAACTGGTAGAATAAAAAGGAAGGAAAAACTTTCGCCTTTATACATATCCTGTTTGTATGTCTGCATAATTTACGCATTTCCCCTGATTTTAGCTTTTTTGCTATTTTTTCAGTCCTTTCCAAACATCATTTTGCTTTTAGTTGTTCTTTCCTCCGAGTATTATGTAATTAAGCAAGTCATTGTATCTATACGGAAAAAATCTTCATTGCTAGGTGATTATGTTGTAGATAGATGACAAAAAGAAAATGGAGCGAAAAGACATTGCAATAGTCTCCGGATTGTTTTTTGTTGCACTGGTGATACGTGCAGCGGGGATATCAAACGTAAACTTACATCCTGACGAGTTCACTTACTGGACGATGGCGAGTAAAATAATCACGAACGGCTTTTCACCGACTCCCGATGTCTTTCAATACACGAATCCGTCTTTTTCCTACATTCTTGCATCAGTTATCGCCGTTTTCAAAGGTGACTTGAACACTTTAAGGCTTATGTCTGCGCTCTTTGGTAGCGCGAGCGTGTCTCTGCTCTACCT
>JGI24422J19971_10002958_pt1 | contig 10614 bp, 7 predicted proteins | sample DeeMarSWOR152_54_FD_19971 | JGI IMG/M metagenome (IMG submission 19971)
ATCGGACAGACTCCAGACCTTTCGTGGCGGACAACAGATCAGCCAAACATATCAAAGACGAGGCTGGTTCAAGTGAAGTCGCCCAATATGGAGACTAGCATTTCTGGCGTGTTTGCTTGTGGGGATATTATTAAGGGTCCGGGTTCGATTGTTGAGGCTGTGGCTTCAGGCAGGGAGGCTGCTTTTGCCATTGACAGGCATCTTGGGGGAACCGGAACTCTTGAGGACAGGTTTGTTGAGGTTGAGGAACCGAATCCATGGCTTGGGAAAGTGGAGAAGTTCGGCTACAACCAGTCTGTTCAAATGCCCAGTTTACTCGTTGAAAAACGGAGAGGAAACTTTCTTGAGGTTGAACTTGGATACGACAAAAAAATGGCGCAAGAAGAGGCGGACCGCTGTCTAAGATGCGATTTGAGATTGTGCATTCAAGGGGCTCCTGAACCCCCAGAAAAATGGTTGTTGTTGAAAGAAGAAAACGTAAAAGTTGTTCCAGAAGCAGAAGGCGTTTATCAGCTTTTGGACGAGGACAAGGAGATTATCTACGTTAAGGGAACGATGAACCTTAAACAAGCGTTGGAACAGCAGCTTACAACCAACACGAAGGCAAAATACTTCATCTATGAAGAAGCGAAGATGTACACTATGAGAGAAAGCGAACTACTCCAACAGTACATAAAAAGACACGGAAAAATGCCCCAGCAAAACACAGATATCGAAGAAGACCTATACTAGCACATGCACATTCGCGTCAGTATCAGTTTATTCCTTCAGAAAATACATCTATAAATGTGCGTTATCGAATGCCAATCTTTCTTGCATGCATTCCGCGAAAAATATTAAACAAAAAAAGGAAGATCACGCTCAAGATATCTACGTTACATGCATGCATTAGTTTTAGAGGATAACAGCATTAGCATAACTTAGAACTCTCTATCATAAGCTCTAAAATGCATACATAGATCACCGTGCGTTTCATTCCTGCAGTTTTTCTTCTTGCAGAGATAGTTCACTCTTCGAGTATTTCTGATTGGTCATTTTCTTGATTTTCAGGAATTTCTGCAAACCTTTCTCGGTTTCTTTCTCGTAAATGTTGATATCTCCTTCAAATACGCCTACAATTGCACGAACTTCTTGCTGAGGATGAATCTCAGAGTCCAGTACTGCCAGAGTCGTGAACCCTTTTGACTTTAGTTCAGGAATGAGAGCATTCAACCACCTTCTGGTTTGAACAGTATGATGCTGCAGCAGAATGTCAGAGACTAGTTCTAAACAGATCCTTCTTGGGCCAACAAGTGACTTGCTTAGTCTACGAGTAGTTGATGTCAAAGCAATGTTAATGTCGTTAAGGTTTTCAACACCTTTCAACTTGAACACATTGGGGATGTCTTTGATGATTTTGTCTGCTTGAGGATTGCATATGAAAACGTAGAAATTTGACTGAAATCGCTCAGCAAGGCTCTTCAATCCACTTGTCTTCGTGGTGATGTAAAACGTGACTTGATTCTCCTTTGCTCCTGCTTCAAGAAATCCTTTGATCAGCAAATCCTTTTCGTCACAGGAAGGTGAGGTCAATATGACTGCATAATCTCTGGGTATACCTCCAAACAACAAGTCATCGAGGTCTTCATATCCAGTAGTAATGCGTTCTGGAAGAACAACCTCCACCACAGGTTCAGGCTCAACCATTTCACGTCCTGTTTCTATGTACGCTAGTCTTGACCTTGTTCTTTCTATGTCTTGCTTGGCACCGATTTTCTGGAATATTTCTAACGCTTGGTTAAGGAGATCATATGCCTTTTCTCCGTCGCCTTCGCAATCTCTTTCTAGGTACACTCGAGCGTATTCATAGAGGAGCCTTTTGGCGAAGAGGTAGACGTCCCATCGCCTTGCATTAAGAGCTTCGAAACCCTGAAGGCTCTTCTCAAAATGATCAATAGATCTTTTCCATTTTCTCTGTGCCCGGAACAGCATTGCTCTTAGTGAATCCGCAATGGCGATGAGCAAACTATCCTTTACTTTTAGGGCAAATTTTTGCAGATCGTCAATTAGGTTCTTGGTTTTCTCGATCTCCCCAAGCTCAATGTATGTCCAACAAAGATATGTAGAGTATGACATTTGGTGGGATTTTGCTCCTGCTTTTTCAGTGACTTCAACCGCCTTTTCAAAAAACTCTCTGGCCTTGACATATTCCCCTTTGTCAAAATATAACCATCCAAGCTCAAGGCAACAGAAACCGATTGCTTGAAAATTGTTTAGCCCTTGGGAAATGTTCAAAGCCTCCCTCAAATATTGTTCGCTCTTATCCCAATCCCCGATTATCACGTAAATATAGCCAAACCAAGGCAGAGACGCAGAGAGATTGAGTTTGTTGCCGGTTTTCCTATCCAATGTTACTGAATCTTCTATCAAGAGAAGTGCTTTGTTCAAATTTCCCATGTTGNTATACATCCCTGCCAGTTGGGCGCCGATCCAAGATTGATAGGAGATGTGTCCTACCTTTCTAGCTAATTCGAATCCTTTCTCCAGGCTTTCCAGGATTCCTTCATTTTCTTCTGCTGGAAGTGATACAGCAAGGTTATTGTATACACGCAATGCGGTGTCCATATAGCCGTTATCGAGTGCTATTTTCAACGCTTTCTCATAGCACTCGATGGCTTTCTTCGATTCTCCAGTGCTTCTGAACACCATTCCCAAGTTTGTATATGCTCTTGCGATGACTTCAAACGCGTTCAGTTTTTTAGCAAGCTCAAGTGCTTTCTCAGCCCGAGAAAGAGCTTTATTAATGTCCCCGCTATGCCATAGAAATCGTGCCATATCTGCGTAGAGGCTCGCCAGTTCAATGCTCTCAGGCTCAGTTTCCGAAATCCTTAGAGCTATAGCATAGTTCTCTTTGGCCTTTTCCGCATCGCCTATATTGAGCCAAAAAGCGTTCGCCATTTTCCTATGTAGTTTTGTGACGTTTCCTTTCTCATGCAGTTGTTTCCACAACAGCAACGCTTTATTCCAATACTTCATGCAGGCATCATATTCTCCAACAAGCCTTTTGATGTCTCCAAGCTTCTCAAGAACAGGTCCTCTTTCACGAAGCTCACCTTCATTTTCTTCAAGAAGCTTAAGGGCAGACTGGAAGTAGGATGCAGCCTCGTTGTTAGCATAGACTTTCGTAGCCTTTTCTCCAGCCTTCAAGAAATAGTCAAGCGCTTTTTCCTTATGTCCACTCTCAAGGAAGTGTAAGGCAAGTTCGCCCAGATGTTCATCAATCTCCTTCGCGTACGCTTTCTCTAAGGCGTTTCCAACAACACCATGAAGCTTCTTATGCCTCAAAGGGCTAACTTCTTCGTGCACAACATCTCTCACCATAATGTCAGCAAAGGAACACAAGTCTTTCCCACGGCTAACCCTTTGCTTGATCAGTCCTGTTTTGGACATTTTCTCCATTATCTCAAGAAGCTTATCCTCTTCAACATTTGTGGCTGCCTGCAAAGCTTCAAAAGTGAAATCTTTCCCAACAAAAGAAGCCATAGTCAACACACGTTGACATTCATCATCCAACCGACCTATCCTCGTTTCTATGATGTCTCTGACGGTTTCAGGAAACTCAATCTTGGAGACTTCTTTGATCTCCCATTTCTTTCCTCTGCGACAGATGACTTCCTCTTCCTTTAGGGATTTTATTACTTCTTCAACAAAAAATGGATTGCCTCTAGTCCTTTCGTAAATTAGTTCACAAAATTCTTTCGGTACATCATCTTGGTCTAATATCCGTCTAATCATCTCTGAAACATCGTCAAAAGACATGCGTTTCAAAGGTACTGATTGAAGCAAGCGTTCTCTGTTTAATTCCTTCAAAACGGGAGACAGCGGATGTTGCTTGTCAACGTAAATGTCACGATAGGCGCCTAAGAGAAGTAGAGATTCCCTGTAAATTCCACGAGCCAAGTAATGCAAGAGCAAAAGTGATGACTGATCAGTCCACTGCAAATCATCAAGAATTACCAGTAGTGGCTTTTCTCTGGAAATGTTCGTGACAAACTGCGTAACTGCTTCAAACAATCTGTCACGACTGTGCTCTGGGCTTAGGGGAAAAGATTCGGGAACAAGTCTGAGCTTTTGCTTGAGTTCTGGAATCAACCTGGAAACTTCGATTGGGTAAGAGCCGATTACCTTGTGTAATTCCTCAAGGGTGCAGAGTTCCATATAATCTTTAATCACTTCTTCCCAGAGAACATAAGGAGGTACACCATCCATCCTGAAGAGTGCAGGACATCTACCTGACAGAACTTGCATGCCCCGGGATTGTGCATAGACTCCTAGCTCTCTAGCTAACCGTGTCTTTCCGATTCCAGCCTCTCCATGCAGAAAAACAACACCGCCCTCTCCACGAGCTGCTCTGTCAGTTGCTTCTCTAAGAACCTGCATCTCTTCATCTCTATCAATCAGCTGAATCTCTCTCACTGCAACAGGTCGAGGACTTGGAAAAACAATCCTTCGTTCACCAGACGACACAACAACTACTCCACACTATTCTCTAGTCACATTCTCTACTCTGTTGTATAATCTTAAAAGAATATCCCAACCAAACCTTTAAGAATATGCATGCAAAAAAGGAGTTTTGAGGTTAGTTTAGAGGTTTTTTAATGTTACAACCTCTAAAAATAACATAGTTCTAAATCCATGCATGCAAGAAATATGAGAGAAATGTAAATCAAAGAATAAGATGCAAAGGGAAAAAGGAGACAATTGTTTCCTAGGTTTTCTGGAATCTGTAGAAGACTCTGTTGTCTGGTAGTTCAACTATTTTAAGTGTGACTTTGTCTCCGATTTTGAGGTCTTCGTATTTGGCGTCGTCGATTCTGGCCGAAATCAGTAAACCGCCAATCTTCACTATACCAACGCAGAATGGTGCATCTTCGACAAAACCGAGTGGAGCACCGAGCCTTATCTCAGTGAAAGCATACAATTCGCCTTCTACGCCTAAGTCGACCCATTCAAGACTTTCAGAAAGACATTCAGGGCACATAATTCTCGGAGGCCATAAGACTTTTCTGCACTCCTTGCACTTCGTTGTAGTTAAGTGTCCTTTCTTAAGGCTCTTGAAGAACTGGCTGATCCTTGTGTTTTTCTCATCTTGCAATGGATAGAAATCCAGCATAAACGGAAGCCCAATCTTTTCTGGACGCTTGATCTTCTCAAACTTCACTTTACTCATCTGGGTTCCCTCGAACAGACCAGTATTGAATGCTGATTCGCCGCCCCGCTTAGGCTGTGTTGAATCCCAATTTCAGCGTCTTTAACATATCTTCCTCTGTCAACATCTCCCCTAAACTGCTTTAAAATCTCAAAAGTATGATAAATAGAAGTTGCACCTAAAGGATGCCCACAACCCATAATCCCGCCACTCGGGTTCACGGCCACCTTACCACCAATGTACGGTTCACCGTCCTCAATGAACTTCCCACCCTTACCCTTCTCACAAAATCCAAGCCCCTCATACTCCATAATCTCAGAAATCGTGAAGCAATCATGAACCTCAGCGATGTCCACGTCATCCTTAGTGATCTTCGCGGTTCTCCAAGCCTCCTCAGCCGCCAGCTTAAGCGGAACCCACTCACTCAAACTCGCCAAATTATTAATCGCATTTCCAATAGCACACTGACCAGATCCGATGAGATACATCGGCGTATCAGTGTACTTCTTCGCATCCTCAGCCCGAACCAGAATAACCCCAGCCGACCCATCCGTCATAGGACAACAATCAAAAAGGTTAAGCGGAGGAGCCACCACCGGCGAATTCAGCACAGCCTCAACAGTAACCTCTTTCTGNAGATGAGCAATCGGATTCAACGATGAATAATGGTGATTTTTCACGGAAACCAAAGCCATCTGCTCCTTGGTGGTGCCNAACTCATACATGTGCCTCTGAGCTGTCACAGCNAAAATNGGAGGAGCNGAAAAACAGTTGATTCCGTCCCATTCTCGATCCAAAACGCACGTCATAGTCGTCTGAGCCTCAGNCATGTCCGGCTGATACATCTTCTCCACCCCAATAGCAACGGCAATATCAGACATACCCGTTGCCACACAATTCCANGCATAACGGATCGCCGCCTGACCAGAAACACAAGCAAGCTCCGTCCTCGCAATAACCTTCCTCGGAGTCACACCAATATGTTCGGCAACTAGGGGGGCCACATAAGACAGAAAAGCAAACCTTTCAGGTTGAGCCGCTCCTACGAAGATAGAGTCAACATCCTTCGGCGATAAATTGTCAACATCCTCAAACAACGCTTTTCCTGCTTCTTGCACTAGGTCCCTCCAGCTGGCCTCTCTCCTACCAGCCTTTGCTTCACCCCCAGCAACGATGGCAACTTGTCTCATCGAAATCACTAGTAAAGACTACGGCTATTTTCCTTTGTATTCTGGTTTTCTTTTCTCTATGAACGCTGATACTCCCTCTCTGTAGTCCTCTGTCGAAGCCAGTATTCCGAAGGCCTCTGCTTCGTGCACTAGCCCCGTCCCTTGATCTGTTTCAATGCTGCTATTTATGAGCTCTTTGGCTAGCTTTATAGCGATTGGAGGCTTGCTCATGATCACCTTGGAAAGCTCCTCAACAGCTGATTTGAGCTTTTCTGGGGGCACAACCATGTTAATCAAGCCAATTCTCTCAGCCGTTTTAGCGTCAATCATCTTCCCAGTGAATACAAGTTCTTTAGCTATTCCCTTTCCAACAAGTCGTGGTAAACGTTGTGTTCCTCCCCAACCAGGAATCAATCCAACATTTACCTCTGTCTGCCCAATTCTGGCGTTTTCCGATGCTATCCTGATGTCGCATGCCATTGCGAGCTCTAAGCCTCCCCCGAGGGCATAGCCGTTAATGGCTGCAATCACGGGCTTTCCAAGCTCTTCAATTGCCAAAGTCAATTTCTGTCCGAGTTTCGAGGTCTCCACCGCTTTTATTACGCTTATATCCTTCACCGTTTTGAGGTCTAACCCGGCGCAAAAGGCTTTTTCACCAGCTCCAGTAATCACTATGACCCTAACTTTTTTGTCCTTTTCTGCGTCTTCAAGACTTGAAAGAAACTCTGGAAGAGTCTCCTCGTTTAGTGCGTTCAGAGCTTTTGGGCGATTTATGGTTATAGTTGCGATTCCATCTTTTTTCTCATATAGAAGGTTCATAAATTCCATAATTTTTCACCGTTTTGTCCAGTCATAGAAGCCCTTACCAGTCTTTCTTCCGAGAAGCCCCGCTCGAACCATTTGTCTTAGCAGCGGGGATGGGCTGTATTTCGGGTCAAGATCATTTCGCAAAACTTCAGCTATGGAAAGAGTCGTGTCCAATCCAAGGTAGTCGACCAATTTTAGGGGGCCCATCGGCCAATTCAGTCCAAGCCTTATCGCCTTGTCTATGTCTTCTGGTTCAGCTATTCCCTCCCAAACAAGAGAAATGGCCTCGTTCAAAGCTGGAACCAAAATCCTATTCACAATAAAGCCTGCACAATCCTTTTTCACCACAACTGGATCCTTCTCCATTTTCTTAGTAACATCAACTACTAAGTCTATTGTCTCATCCGAAGTTTTAGCCCCACGGATAATCTCTATCAGTTTCATCAGTTGCGGCGGATTAAAGAAGTGTAGCCCACAGAACTTCTCCGGCCGACTTGTCGCTGAAGCGAGTTCTGTTATGCTTATAGAAGAGGTGTTTGAAGCTAAGAAGGCATCAGGCTTCGCGAATCTATCAACTTCCGAAAGTACACTTTTTTTCAACTTCACATTCTCTGGAACAGCCTCAATAATAAGATCTGCATCAGCCACAGCTTTTTTTAGGTCCAAGATTGGATGAATTCTCCCCAAAGTTTCATTAACTTCGTTCTCTGTGATTACGCCTTTCTTCAAGAATCTTTGTAAGCTGGTGTTTATCATGGACATTCCATTGTCCAAGAATTCTTGGTTAATGTCTCTGAGGTTGACCTCGAACTTCGCCACCTGAGCTGCAACTTGGGCTATGCCGTGACCCATTAACCCGGCTCCGAGGACCGCTACTTTTCGAACTTCCATTTCTAAATTCTCCTTTCAGAGGTAGAGAAGAAACGCCGTAGAGCTATATATTTTCTTGGATTAGCGTACACGATATTTCCTTAAAATTTCGTTTAAGCTTGTGTACTTTCAGCCATAAGGCTTTCCAGTTGAGGTTGCTCTACGCGCGCACCTTGCTACGCTCTAGCCGCTGAGTTCAGCTCAGAACATCATCTCAATTTAGGAGGATTAAGGAGCAAAATGAAGAGATGGACAAGAAAGGATGGGAAGCTTCCCAGCAATAGTGACTGAAAACAACTCAAGTTTTAATAGAATTGTTAATAAATATTTGTTGAATATTAAGAACATCAGGGTGAGGCATGGGCAATATTTGAACTTCTGGCTCTTCTCTTCCTTGGCTTCATTGTTGGGCTCGGGGGCGCTGTTATTCCTGGCCCTCTTTTGGCTTTTGTTATTCTGGATTCCTCTAGAAAGCGTAAGATAACTGGTCATCTTACCATTGTTGGACATGCGTTATGGGAAGCACTAGTAATCTGTCTGATTCTCCTAGGGCTAGGTAATGTAATGATACAGTATGAAGTCTTCATTTATGTAGCTGGAGGTTTTGTGCTAATTCTGATGGGTGCCTTTATGATTAAAGGAAGAAGCAGAGAAGTCAAGGTTGAACGCTCCAAGATTAACTCATCTATACTTGGTGGAGTTTTCTACACAGCCTTCAACCCAACTCAGCCTCTATGGTGGGCCACCGCAGGCTTATTGTTGTTGCTTCAAGGCTACGAGGTTATGGGAATAATAGGAATCGTTATCGTCACGATAGGTCACTGGCTCGGAGACTTGACCTACTACACCCTCGTATCATACGTAATCTACAAATATGGCGAGTACATAAACCCATGGCAAAGAAAAATATCAATAATCCTCGGGCTTTTCGTCGCCATATTAGGCATATACTTTATAATTCAAGGAACCATAAAACAGCTACCAGCATTTTGATATAACATTAAGATAAAAAGATAAAGGGAGTGTGCAGGAGTGAGCTCCACAAGCATTGTTTTCTTGGATTAGTAATATTTTAAAGTCCAACATATCTCTTTGATTAATGTTAAGGGTGAAATAAGTCATGGCTTGGTTGAACTTGGGAGAGATTTTAGACGTTCATGCCAAGAAGCATCCTATGAAACTGGCTGTTAAAGACTGGTGTGACAAGGCATGGACATATTCGGAACTAAACATTAGAACTAACAAACTGGCTAATGGCCTATTAAGCATGGGTCTGCACAAAGGTGATCGCGTTGCAGTCATGCTTTATAACTGCACCGAGTTCGTTGAGATTTACTGCGCCTTTGCCAAAGCTGGGCTGGTTGTTACACCAGTTAGCTGGCGTTACGTTGGAAAGGAAATAGAGTACGTTGTTGATAACTCAGACGCAAAAGCCATGATCGTCCATGAAGAGTTTGCTAATGCAATTGATCAACTTCGTCCGACTTTCCATAAAATTGACAGCAAGAACTACATAGTTGTTGGTGAAACAGTCCCTCAGGGCTACATAAATTATGAGGACTTGATTGCAAAATCTTCTGACCATAAGCCCAACGTAAAAGTTGACAGTAAGAACACATGGGCTCAAATTTACACTTCTGGGACTACGGGGTTTCCCAAGGGTGTTGTTCGATCCCACGAATCTTATGCCGCGTTTTTCTTAATCAACGCTGTGGAATTTGGTTTTTCAGAGAAGGATTATGGAATGATTATCATGCCTCTCTTTCATGTAAATTCAACCTTCTACGGGCTTCTATTTCTTTATATCGGCGCCTCTCTATTCGTTGGCAGAGACAAAGGGTTCGATCCTGTTGAGTTGTTGAGCATTGTAGACAGAGAGAAAATTACCTTTACGTCACTGATTCCAACTCACTACAGTCTCATTTTGGAAATTCCAGAAGAGAACCGTCAACGTTTCAACACAAGCTCGCTGCACAAGCTGTTGTGCTCCTCTGCTCCTGCTAGAGGCAGAATAAAACGTGGAATCCTAGAATGTTTCCCCAGTGTTGAACTATATGAGGGCTACGGCTCCACTGAAGCTGGTTAGTCACCATACTTAAGCCTGAAGACCAGCTCAGAAAAATCGGATCAATGGGTAGAGAATGTCTGGGAGTAGATTTAATCAAGCTTCTAGACGAGAATGGTCATGAGGTTGGGGTAGGAGAAATTGGCGAGCTCTATTCTAGGGGGCAAATGATGTTTGACGAGTACTACAAGATGCCTGAAAAAACTAAAGCCTCGTTCAGACGCGAATTTTTTAGCGCTGGTGACTTGGTCAAGCGTGATGAAGAAGGCTATTATTACATTGTTGACCGCAAGGACAATATGGTCATTACAGGGGGTGAACATGTCTATCCCTCAGAGGTTGAAGAGATAATCTCTCAGCATCCGAAAGTTCGCGACGTTTCTGTGGTAGGGCTTCCAGATGATAGGTGGGGTGAGGCTGTCACGGCGGTCGTTGTTTTAAGGGACGGCAAAAACTCAACCAGCGAAGAAATTGTTGAATGGTGCAGGGGCAAGATTGCTGGGCATAAAAAGCCT
>JGI24422J19971_10002959_pt1 | contig 10612 bp, 7 predicted proteins | sample DeeMarSWOR152_54_FD_19971 | JGI IMG/M metagenome (IMG submission 19971)
GTCAATACCATCGGTGAACTTCCACGGCTGAGCTTTGTCATAATCATATAAGGTTACCGGCTCGGCGTTGATATTGTGCAGCTCGATGTATTCATACTGGTCATTAGTATATGAACCCCGCCCCTCCAAGGGGCTGGGTGAACCGCCGTCAGGCCAATCCGGATTGTACATAATCTCGTTGATGACTATAGGACCGACCTTTGGATAAGCATTAGCAGAACCCGGAGTATTCTCAGACATCGGAACAAAGTTGTAATTGCCGGTGCTGCTCTTATAGTAACGGCCAAACGATACGCCGGTCTCCGAGGCGCCAAAATCCTCGACTTGCCGATAGCCGGTTAAAAGGCTACCTTCCGCCGAGCTTAGATATATCTGTTCGCCGTTCTCGCTCAAGGCAAATGGCTGATAACATCCTGGGTCACTCGGATTATCGAAATGCAGGTCTTCATAAAAAAGAATATATCCGTGTGGAGCAATCCTTCTCCCGGCGGCAATCTGGTATTTGGTCAGATTGGAACTGCTGTCGCTGAGGAACCAGCCGCTAATGTCTATAGTAGTGTCTGTAGTATTATGCAGCTCAATCCAGTCTGCGGCATCAGCGTGTGAATGTGCCAACACCTCGTTAATAACCACTGCACTGGGGTCGGGGAAAAGGCCGCTATCATCTGTACCCGGCGAACCCCCAGGATAAGAACTTGCACGCCAGGAGTCTTTCTCGTTCCAACGGTACGAGTCAGTGCTAATCGGGTCTATTACAGTTAAAGAGTAACCTTCACCATCTGTAATAGAGCGCCAGTCGTCCTTGTAGTCAAAGTCCAGAATCGTTTGGCCGATAGCATCTTGCAGCCTGATTCGTTCCCCGGCATTGTTCAGCCTGCCGGAGTATTCGCCGGCTATTTTCATAGCTGTTCCATACCGGGCTTCGAAGGCATTTTGGTCCTGAACGACTACTGCATATTCATTAGGTGCAAGCTCCAGGTTCGGGAAGGTAAAATCAATTCCGTCGGAGAACTTAACGAGATTCAGATTAATTGTTTTGGTTCCGATGTTTTTAACCTCGATGTACTCAGTGTTGGGATCGTTTGAATCATCTATTTTTATCCCCCGAGGTGTCTGAGCTGTTGATAAGGGATGATACATAATCTCCGTGATGCGCAGGTTTTCCGCAATAGGGCCAATAGCAAAGATCGCCTCGTTGAGGGCGCTCCATGTGCTTTGCTTCAACATACGGGCCTTGACGTGGGTGCTATTGGTCAGCGTTATTGGCCCGGTATACAGGAGCACATCGGACGAAGTGCCGCCGTCACTGGGAGGGCTGCTTTTGCCGGCAACCAGCTCGGCGGAGATGAGAAAATCAGAGCTTGTAGTGGAGGAATTCAGGCCTTGGATGGCTAAGATATTGTAACTCGGCTCCAGCGCGCTAAGGAAAACAGATATGTCGATGTCCTCAGGGTTGAGGACTTCGTCTTTGGTGCGGTCTGCGTTGGCGCCGGAATTCCAGGTCGGCGTGCCGGTGGAATTGCGTCTGGCAACTTCGACACCGTTGATGTAGGCGATAAAGCCGTCTTCGTAACGAATCTTCAGTGTCAAAAAATTGAAGTAATCCCTGCCTGTGCTAAGGGCAAACGGGATACGTATATAACAGGTGGCATTTTTTCTGAACATCTGGTTTCCCACATCAAGAGTGATGAGGTCTTCGTAATCCGAACCTCTTTCGTAACCGACACCACCCGGGCTTCCGACACAGGCAGGCCAGGCTGAGTCGTTGAAGGGCTGCCCTCCTTTCCAGTCGTCGCTGATGGGGCCTGTTGGAACGAGCACTCGCTTAACATTACTTTCGGCTATAAGGGTAGTGGTGTCGGTGTCCTCTTGGGGGAGCCCTTGGACTCGCGGGTCAGAGCCATCGAGGGTATAATAGAAGGTGCGAAATCTGCCTATGCTGGTCATGGTAAGAGTGTCACCGGCTGAAATCGCGCCACCATGCTGGTACTGGCCGTTTATATTGAATATTGGGCCGGCAGAGGTATACATACCTTCCTGAGCGCAGGCATCCAAAAAGATTTCGAGCCGGTTCGGTACCCAGGTGTTTATAACATACGTATCCATATTGGAGATGACCCCCGACATCTGTTCACGAAGCTCGAAGAAGCGTTCTCTTATGTTGGCTTCTGTCAGCGCACCATTGTTGTAGAAATGTCTGTATATGCGGTCTGCAAAGATTTGTTTGAAGTTGTTGTTGACCTTGAGCGCACGGTAAAAATAACCGTTGGCATTAGTTTGTGTGTTAAGCCTGTCAAAATAAACAGTGTTTAGTCTATCTGAAAACATTCCACCTTCTGCGTCCCAGATGAAGAAACGCCACAATCCCTCGTCGGAGCGTTCACTTGCGGCGGACCAGTTGTTTTGAGGCCAATCCCAATTACCAGACCAAAGCTGCAGGATGAGATAGTCGGCAAATGCCGGAATATCGAGGCGTTTGCTGACGTACTCATAATGTTTATCGTCGGAAAGATTATTGTTGCGGGCGTAATTGAGCAAGTCGTTCCAGGCCACCGCATCCCCGTCGCGGATCCCGCTCATTGTCATCACGTCCCAGTCCTTGTCGCTTTTGTACCATTGCTGGCAGAACGCGTCTTTGATATGTTCACAGGGGTTGAAATAGCCTTTGTATTCGCCGTTGATGAAGAGATTAGCCATCGTACCGCCGCTGTCGATGTGGCCCATATCCTTGTGCAGACGTCTGATTAGCTCGTCCTTGACAAATGGATTAACCCTGTCGTTGTGGCCTCCGCGGAGAACGATGCTCTTGAAACGTTCGACCTCGAAAGGAAACAGCGGATATTCGAGCCAGCTGTCACCATATCTGCCGCGGAAGTAAAGCCTGAAACTGAATTTGCTGTTTCCGGTCCAAAGACCGTCGCTTCGGTGATAGCGCGGTCGCATATAGTCACTTCCGTGGACCCGGATTCCACAATCAATCTGAAAACCAGAGTTGTCTTCCCGGCTGCTGCGGGCTCTGCTCCGACGAGGGGGATTAATTAGTTCGAACGAGACGGGACGTTCGTATGCCATTCCACGGTGCATTGGATTGTTGTGACTGTTCGCACCGCTCGAGACCCATTTACCGTCACTTGCGTAGCTTCCGCCTACGATGGCCATAACACCGTCAGGTTCATAAAAAGTTTTCCCTTCATCGCCAACGAGCGAAATCACCGGCAGCGACCCGACGGCTTCGCTGGCGTTCATTATATATGTATTGGTCTTAATATCTGAAGGCTTGAAGCCCGGCTTGATTGCCTTGGCCCGCAAACATATGGTTTTGTTGATGGTAATAGGAACGGTGTAGGTTGTACCGCTGTGTCCTCCGCGTGCAGAAACTTGATACGGCTCAGAGCCGTCGAGCGTATAGTATATTACGGCATTTTTAGTTTCAGTAGCGATTGTAACAGAGAAAGGCGTATCATAAAAACCACGCTTGTGGCTGAACTTTGGAGCGGCGACCTCGCCTGAATATGCACCGCTATTTTCCGCTGCCGGGGTGGGTGCGGCCAGGAAACGCAGATTATCAGCAGCATCGGGGTATCGACCGTATGAGATATCGGTAGTCTGCTCGCCAAAGGCGACACTATCAATCAGAGTGCTGCCGTCGATGTCGAACAAGGCGATTTCCTCACCGTCTGCACTGAGTTTGAAATTCGCATGTAGCCCGGTATCGGCGGTATCGTCGTCTGCCCATATCAATAGATAGCCACCCGGCAGGATGATAGTCGAGCCCCGAGAATTACTGTGAATCCGCCATTTTGTGGGAGCGGAGAGATTGTCTGTCAGGTACATTCCTGAGACATTAATAGTATAGGTCCCCGAGTTATAGATTTCTATCCAGTCGTCGTATTCGCCCTGCGGGTCCTGGATACATTTGTTATTGGACGCCATAAGCTCGTTGATTACCAAAGGGTTGCCCATCTCGTGCCAGTGCTTAGTCAGCAGGGCAAAATCCGACATATTTACGCCTCCGACACCATCCAGGTCGGCATAATTTGGTTCCGAGGAGAGGTCCGAAGGTTGCAGCCACTGCTCGGCGAAAATGCTGATATCCAGGAAATTGACTTTGCAGTCACCGTTTAGGTCGCCTTTTGGACAGACAGCCAACGCTGAGCCGGCTAAAGATATAATTAATACGCCTGTTAGAAGCGTATGTATCCATATCAGGGTAAACCCCGTTAGAAGTAAGCCTCTAACGCCTGCCTGCACCTGTAGTTGCGCAGGCACAGGTGCGTTTACGCCAGTGCAGGCGTCGATTTCTAACGGGGTAAACAACGAGAATTTCATAGATTTGTACACTTAATACTTCCTGCCTCACAAATTATTAACAATCGAACATATATCTTACTAAAAATAGCCGAAAATTTCCAGCTAATTGTTACTTTGGCGGTGTTAAGGTGTGAAGTTATTTTCCGGCAGTGCTTTTTCCGGTTTGCTGGTGCATAAAACAAGTCAATATCGGAAAAGCCGGCTGTATCCGCCCCTCTTGAGCGTACCGTCCGTATTTGACGTCATGCTCAACGGCACATCCTAATGATTATGCCGATAGCCATCATACACAGATAAAAGAGCACGAATCCGCCGGCAATGATAGTAGTGATAATCGCAAGTATCTTGCGTTTATCGCAGATGATTCCCACGATGCCGACTATCAAGGCAGCAAGGAATGAGAAGGTAATCAGCAGCCCTCCAAGGGCCGCGAGAGGATTGCCTCAGCCGGGCCGAAGTACAATAAGCGCAAGAAAAGTTGCGCCGGCTATGCCCAGTAAAATTGCAGAAATTTTTCCCAAACGCATCTTTAACTCTCTCTAATAAACCAATTTTATAATTAATTCCTGTTTCGGAAACAATATTTGTCATTCCCGCGGAAGCGGGAATCCAGCTTTTTCGCTCTGGACCCCTGCTTTCGCAGGGGTGACATCGAAGGTTTTTGTTTTCCGCAACAGATACTAATTAGTTCTATTTACTGCAGCATACCACCATATGCCATAATAAGCCAGTTGCAAACTAAAATATATAGCACTACTCCTACAACAATGGCAACAGTGGCAGTAGCAAAAAGTTTTCGGCGGTCGAAAATGGTTCCCAGGACGCCAAATACTAAGGCGGCAGGAATTGAAAGATTTATGATTAACCCTGCAAGGGCCCTGATAGGATTGCCTCAGCCGGGGCCAAGTATGATACTCGCCCCGGTGGTCAGAGCTGCTACTATAAGTAACGTTATCGCGATTTTCCCGAAACGCATCTTCTGATTCTTCCAAAAAATACAGAATGCAATCTTCAATAAAATTCTATCAACTGAAAAATAATTAATCAATTGCAGAATCCTATTTCAAGATATGAAAGTATGGCCCCGCAGGCATGGTAATCGAAACTGCTCGGTTCGGCATATGGTCTTCTTCTGTCTCCGTCATATATTATTTTTATCCCGGTTCATACTCAGGCCTGATTTTCGTCTTGCGTTCTTGTACCCAAGTTCTTGTTTGGAATTACTATTTTAGCTGCTTCATTTAACAACGGATGTTCCAAATATGTACCGGAAAACCGAGGGCTTGATTTGAATAACGAACTATAAAACTTCGTTCGGGCCGCAGCAAACTTCTGCTTTTTCGAGCCTTTCTCTTCACTCTCACTTTGCAGCTTGCATGCCGCAATCATAGTTTCGATGATTTTTCCAAGTTTCTTCTCGCCCTTTACCGCTATAATTACACACTTACGAGTGATTTTGGACATCTGCCCTTTGAGGTTTGAAGGAACTTCTATCATATTTCGTGCGATGCCAACTGTGCTCTCCAACACACTGATTTGCCTGTTCAAATCAAACAATAAGTCAGCACACTCTTTAAAGACCTGGACCGCATTTTTTTCAGATAAATGTAATAGCTCTTTTTTGAACATACTTTCGACCTGTTTTTCCGCACTCTCCAGACGGACGCCGAATACTGCCAGCCTGAGACCAAGTGGTATGCAGTCAATTGAAGCCCATCCGGTGCCGCCACAGAAATCACATGGTACTGAGGCCAGCCCCAGGCATGATTCACAAACCATTTCGTAGTCAAAGTGTCCGGCATCATTACAGTTTTCGCATGGACGCAATCCCTCCTTGCAATCGAAACATTCCAAACGCGCAAAAGCCACGACAGTCTTTGTGGCACCTTTTTTACCTATATTATCGGTGAGCCATTTCAAAGTGTCTCCACCTTTTGGAAACAGATTACGCGCCTGATTTTCGAGGAACAGTTGAACTATCTCATCATTGTGACCTTGTTGCAGCGATTTCAGAAAAGACTCTAAAGCTTGCTTTGTATTTAAACTCGACAGTTCTTTCGAAACGTTCTTTCCCTTTGCATTATTCTTCTTTTCCTCAACCATATACATAAATTTTCCTGTCAAAATTCCCCCGGGTGCATAGATGGTATTCTACGCTTCTCTCGTCTGGGATGCCTGGCTGTTTTTTCCCTTGGCTGCCGCGTTGGTTCAAAATCACAACAATTTTCATCATATCGCCTTAGAACGTTGCCTGTCAAACGCTCTCCTACGTTTCTTATACGACACCCAGCTATATGGCAGTTACCCCAGTTTGGCATCGAGTCGACCGAATGCCAGTATTTGCATTTACCACATAGCTTCTCCATAGCTCATCTCTTTTTTCTGAGAGTTCAGAGTTCTTTGACAATTTTGGAAACAATAAGCTCTTTCTACAATTCGGGTAGATTCTTTTGTAAGCAAACAATACCGAGACAAAGACTTTTTTATCTTTCTGGAGTTTAATATTCTATGTCGCAGTGGATACTCCTATTTCTTAGACCGAACATCTTGTTTTGCCTTTGTAAGACGTAGAGCGTAGACCGCAGCCCTTACACCCGAAACGGTTCTTTCCAATTCCTGTGCTATTTCGGTAATATTTTTCTTGCTGAAATTTCTTCTCAGATACTCGATTTCCTCAGCCGTCCAACGTCTTCTTCTTGCTTTACGCTTACTTTTTACCATCATTTCATCCCCTTACCACTTGTTGGTGTGTCACTCAAGTCTTCTTACTAAGGTAAATCGCTAAAGCTACGCCGCCAGCCAGAACAAGAAACCATATCATTAAAACTAACCAAAACATGCTGTTATTCTTTCCGAGTCGTTTTACTTCATATGCAAATGCCCCTTACCGTGGTGTTCGCCTTGGCTTAAAGTCGCCACAAGTTTCATAATCCCACACAGGTTCACCACCTACCAATTTGCCTCCAACCCTTTTTGTATCACTCCCAGGTTTTTGACATACGCCCCATCCTGACGTAAGCTTGCTTTTTGGTTCAAAGCTGGTACCTGTTAAGATAAAGAAAAAGCAACTCTTACAGATTTTCTCCATAGTTTGCTAAATCTGATGGTTGTTCTTCTTAGGTTACACTTGAGTTTTATATATAAACAATCCTTGCCAAGCGGGCGCCGAACCCAAGCTAGGTTAAGGCGGAGGTGGGTCACAACCCAGCTCGGCTCGGCCCCGAAGCTTGGTTAATAAACAGTAATCAACAACCTGTTCTTCAAAAAAGCATAGTGCGGTTGTACCGCTTGAATTCACACTGCACCAAATCCCACAAACAAGGATGAAGTTCCTATATTATTGTTGTGCTGTTCTGAGAATACTTCATTCTTTTTTCGTTGTTTCTTTTCCCTCACTTTGAGGGCCAGAATCTGTCGTCGGCACAGTGATCACCTTATTGCACTTTGGACAAGTTCCATTCTTGCCTGCTAAATTATTTTCAGCTTCCAGTGTTGTTTGACAGTGCGGGCATTTGAATTTAATAGACATTCCAAAACTCCTTCATTTCTATGAGAGGTACCAAAATAGTTCCAAAACACTTCGTGGTTCTTAGAAAATATGTTAAGCCCTTCCTATAGACCTGAGATATTTCTTTGTCTTTTTAAGCCCAAGGGCAGATGCCTTTTGCTGTACGCTCGAGACAGTTCTTTTCATTTGCTTGGCTACATCGGCAGTCCTCATGTTACGAAAGACCTTCTTTAGATATTTAATCTCCTCTCTGGTCCACTTCTTTTTTGTCAACTTGCGTTTTCTCTTAGACATCAGTTATTCTCCTTTTTAGTCTTTTACAAAATCTCTTGATGCACACTAGATTTGAGGCTCCTCGTGCTGTCGCTTTTTAGAAACGTTTTGACGAAACGCCTTGGCTCGCGCGAGTGCATCGTTTTGTTACTGGAGTTCCTCTCTATTTGCTATTTGAATGATTGTTTTTACCATCATAACTATCTCAAGAACTCACACCCTTGATTTCCTTTATTGTGTCTGACAGCGAGTTCTCATCAATCGGCGTGAAAATAAACTGTCCCCGCTGTAGCTGCTTTAGCTTATTTACAAGTGACATCTGGTATCGACTGGCGGCTACTAATAGCGGAACACCTTTCATCATTTTTTCCTGGCATATGCGTTTGCATACGTCAAGGGTTTGCGCTTCTCTGTCTCTGCGGGCAAAGACAATTATTGCATCAAGAGACTGGTCTGTGGGTCTGGTCTCAAAGTCGAAACGCCAGCCTTTGGGTGCTTCTATCCAGAGAAAGCCGGGCATGTCTTTTCGTAGTTGCATAACTTCTTCGAACGTAGCACCAACAAGTAAGAAAGCACAAGAATCATTTGTATCGGTACACTTAGTCACCTTCGTTCTCGCTCCTATTGAGTGCCCGCGCTAATTTCTCCACAAACCTATCTCTGTTTTCAATCTCGGTTAGAACTCTTGTGTGGGCTTGCTTGACAATTTTCCTGTCAATTCTTTCGTCGTCTACTGTTCCTATCACGACCACCGGAACTTTCTTGTCGATGTCTCTTACATTAAGGATAAATTCCAAGACATCAGCCTGAGTAAACCTATGGTCGACTAAAATTGCCGCGAATTTTTGATGTCGAAGTTTGTCGAGACAGTGTTGCATACTTCCCCACACCTGCGAGGCAAAACCTAAGCCTGAAAGAACCTCAACGAGATCCCTGTGCGCATGATTTCCTAAAACCAGCACAGTTTGTGAATTCATGATCAACTCCTGTCAATCCACAATATCGTTATTTCAAATGGACAACATGGCTTGTCCTCATCTAAATACCCAAGCAATTGGTATGCCAAAGCAGATAAGGCTTTTCATAAGCCTCTATATTAAGGATGTTTACATAAATCAACTCTTACACGCTCAAATCTAAAAACAGCCGCTAAACAAAGTCGGTGGGGGATTAATGTGCATAAATGGTACACATTGCTGATAAGAAGTGTTGTTACTAACCCAGATTGGCACACATATTGATACTCAAGATACTTTTCCATACAAATAAGTATTCATAAGCATTGTTTGACACCCTTTTTACAGCCAGCATAGAAAATATAACGTGTTGCCGATGTGTAAAGTTCTTGCACAGTAATCAAGGATGTCTTAGTCGAACTTTAAAGCATTCAGGAAATGGACATGGTAATTTGCCGAGATTTCCAAATTAGCAATTTCTCACAACGAAAGGGCTGCAAGGCTTAAAAAAACCACAGCTGCAGACTCAACGAGTGTTTCTCATGGGTACTATCGAATCGGTATGAAACGATAGCAGCTTCTTGTATCTGACGGAACGGTGATGGAAGACGCTGTGTCTCTACGCCTATTCCAATGAGTATAAAATATTATGCTCACTTTATGTTGTGCTTTTGTAGCTTGTTGTATAATGCTCGCCGACTGATGCCCAACAGCTCAGCAGCTCGCTTGCGATTATTTCCGGCTGTGGCCAGCGCTCGGGTGATCATTTCACGCTCGATTTCTTCCAGGGCAGTACCGACCTCAAAAGTCACTGTGGTACGGACTGGTTTATCTGGCTTGAAGCGGGGGGGCATATGCTCCGTAAGAAGAACCTCACCTTCACATACCAAAACGGCACGTTGTATGACATTTTTTAGTTCACGCACGTTGCCCGGCCAGTCATAAGATTCCAACAAGCTAATACACTCTGGAGAAATTCCCAGAATGTTTTTCTGGAATGTTTTATTGTAACGCCTTATGAACTCATCGACGAGTAAGACGACATCGCCGGCGCGTTCACGCAGGGGCGGCATAATGATACGGAAAACATCGAGACGATAGTACAAATCCTTGCGGAACATGCCCTGCTCGACAGTATCAGATAAGTTTTGGTTTGATGCCGCAATTAGTCGAGCATTCGTCGAGATAGTTCTCTTACCACCAAGGCGCTGAAACTTCTTTTGCTCGATCAAGCGCAGCAGACTCACCTGTACTTTCTCGTCGATAGTAGAAATTTCATCTAAGAAAATGCTGCCATCTCGCGCCTGCTCAAACTTGCCCTGCCTCCGTTCGAGTGCTCCTGTGAATGCACCTTTCTCATGCCCAAAAAGTTCACTGCCGATGAGCTCCGAGGGCAAAGCTCCTAAATTGACCACAATGTATGGACCATTTCTGCGCTCACTCTGTTTATGAATCGCCTGAGCAGCTAAATCTTTACCGGTTCCTGTCTCACCCAAAATCAAAATGGGCATGTCGGTCACCGCTGCCTGCCGGATCTGTCGGTAAACCTCCTGCATAGGCTGAG
>JGI24422J19971_10002962_pt1 | contig 10605 bp, 12 predicted proteins | sample DeeMarSWOR152_54_FD_19971 | JGI IMG/M metagenome (IMG submission 19971)
CTGCATCTTAATGGAATTCTGCACAGCACCGAAGGACAAGTAGAAGTGTTTGGTACGAGTTTGGACAAAGTGAAAAGAGAAGAAATAATAAAGGATGTAGGGATTGTTTTTCAAGACCCTGATGACCAGTTGTTCATGCCCACACTTTTCGATGACCTCGCTTTTGGTCCTATGAATCTGGGGCTAAAAGAGGAAGAAGTTCGTGAGAGAGTAAAAAATGCTCTTTTGACACTTAGGCTTTCAGGCTATGAAAACAGATGTCCTCACCATCTTAGTTATGGCGAGAAGAAGAAAGCATCGTTGGCGGCTGTTATGTCTATGGAGCCGAGGATATTAGTGCTTGACGAGCCGACCGCTAATCTCGACCCGAGAAGCAGAGCTGAGTTGGTAGGAATTATAAAAGAATTGAATGAACGAGAAGGAATTACTATTGTGATAGCAACGCATGACGTAAATGCTGTTCCTGCGCTTGCAAACCGAGTATACGTGCTGAACAAGAAGATAATTGCGGAGGGCACGTCGCAGAAAATATTTTCGGACGTTGAATTGTTAAGGGAGAACAATTTGGAAGTTCCTGAAATATCCAAGCTTTTTGAAGTGTTACAATGTTTTGGTTACAACTGCGAAGAGCTGCCTCTGTCCATAGATGAAGCGATTGAGCACCTGACGAGGACGGTAGAGGTTAATGGTGGGCACATACATCTGCACATCCACGAGCACACCCATGACGAGGTGAAGAAATTGAAAAGTAAGTATGAGCATCATAAAACTTTTTAGAAATTTTGGGAAGAAAAGCTTTAGATATTTCTATTCNATTCAAACTTTTTTGAAAGCATCTTTATCGCAACGAACGTGAAAAGAAGGGATAAGCCCATGAGCGCGAAAAAATCAATAAAAACCACAGTACTCTGACTTATTGGCGAGAAAGCCTGCCTGAGCCCGCTAACCGTGTAAGTGAGAGGGAGTGCATAAGCCAGATATCTTAGGACATCAGGCATTGCTGAAATCGGGTAGATAACACCACAGAGAAATCATCACAAAGCGAGGTAAATTGAGCAATGTCTGCGCCTCAAATACCTCCTTCACTAACACGCATAAAAGAGCGCCGAGTGATGAGAAGACAAAGAGCGAAGGAATAAGAATTAGCACAAGATGGAATACGTTAGAATGGAGTCCAAGGATGAATACCGAACTTAATGTTACTATTGTCGCCATTATAAGCCCAAAAATAGCACCTCCTGCCACCTTCCCCAGCAGTACCGCCGATAAAACGATGGGTGCCAGGAGCAACCTTTCCAGAGTCCCAAGCCGAAGTTCAAAATTGATTACTACTGCTTCCGCTGCGGTCGTGCTAAACAGGACGGTCATAGCAATAAGCCCTGGCACCAGCTCTGCAAAGTTCTGCGGATTCCTCAAGTAGAAAGCCATAATCCATGCGATAGGAAAGACGGTACCCCAACTGATGGAAGGCGGTTTAAGGTAGTATGTTCTCATATCTTTCATGGCAATGTAGAAAATTCCACGCAAGTTATCGCGCCACATCTTATCACTCACCTCCTTTCTCTGTTGCCATAACAGTCGGACTCAAAACCGTAATCTTAACAAATGCATCTTCCAGACTTGGCTTGATACTATTCACCGATTCTATCTCAGTGCACGATAAAAATGCAGATAGTGAAGCTCCTAAAAGAAGTGACAAAGCAAAGGTCAATGCTATTCATAACGCATGATTTAGGAGTTGCAGCAGAGATTTGCGATACTATCGCAGTGATGTATGCGGGAGAACTCGTTGAATATGCAAAAACAGAGGATATATTCAAAAACCCATTGCATCCTTATACACAAGGATTTCTCAATTCACTGCCAAATATGGGCTTAACACCGATAAGAGGCATGAGTCCTTCTTTAATTGACCTTCCAAACGGATGCAGGTTCCATCCAAGATGTGACTATGCCAAGGAGATATGTAAAATTAAACATCCAAAAATGGCGGAAATAGAAAATGTCCATTTTGTGAGGTGTTTGCTATATGATTGACGTTAAAGACCTGAGAAAACATTTTTCATCCGGAATACTGAAGAAACAGTGTATGAAAGCGGTGGATGGTATATCATTCCAGATCGAAAGAGGTGAAACATTGGGACTTGTTGGGGAAAGTGGCTGTGGAAAGACAACAATTGGGAAGTTGCTATTACGATTGATTGAACCAACAGATGGTAAAATTCTTTTCAATGGCATTGATTTGCTGCACTTAAAAAGGAAGGAACTGAGAAGGCTAAGACCTCGCATGCAAATGATATTCCAGGACCCAGATGCATCGCTCAATCCAAGAATGAAGATAGGAGCTAGTATTGCAGAACCTTTGAAGCTCCAAGGGAGCATAGGCAAAAGTGAGATTAAAAACAAGGTTTCGGAATTGATAGAAACAGTGGGGTTGAATCCAGAACATGTAAATCGCTATCCTTACCAGCTAAGTGGTGGACAAAATCAAAGGGTTGTGCTTGCGAGGGTTCTCGCATTAAATCCGGACTTTATTGTTGCTGATGAACCCACTTCCTCTTTAGACGTCTCTGTTCAGGCACAGATACTGAATTTAATACAGAATTTAAAAAGGGAATTGCACTTGACACTTCTGTTCATATCGCATGATTTAGAAGTTGTGCGACACATGAGCGATAGGATAGCAGTGATGTATCATGGGAAGATTGTTGAAATCGGAATACAAACGATATATTCGGTTATGAAAGGCATCCATACACAAATACCTTGATTTCCCCAGTATCAGTAGGAGATATAATCTTAGATGGAGATATGAATATGAAAAATGCGAGCGATTATCACTGTCTATCGGGGTGCGTGTTTTATCAGAGATGCCCTTTTGCTGCTGAAATTTGCAGTAAAAAAGAGCCAGAGATGATTGAACTTGAAAAAGGGCATTGGGTAGCATGTCATTTTGGTTAGTTAAACAATCACAATTTTTTTTCAAAAGATTTTATAAATTATTATTTCTGCAAAAATATAGATAATAGATTTGTGACAAAAAAAGATGATTCACGTTTCCCAGTTGGTTAAATATTATGATGGTCTGAAAGCATTGGAGGATGTCTCTTTTCACGTCGCGGAAGGAGAGATTTTCGGACTGCTCGGTCCAAACGGTGCAGGAAAGACTACACTCGTTGGAATACTCACCACGGAAATTAAACCTACCAATGGGACAGCGCGAATAAAAGGAATTGATGTAGTAAACGATCCGTTAGCAGTTAAACATCTTATAGGAGTTGTCCCTCAGCACCGAAGCCAGGATAGAAAGCTTACTGGACGTGGAAACATGCTGGTAATGGCAAGAGCGTATGGCGTTAAAAACCCAAGCAGGAGAGTTGAGGAACTTTTAGCTTTAGTGGGGCTTGCGGATAGAGCCGAGAGCAGAATAAGAGAGTTTTCATAGCTTCAGGAATAACTTTTGCAACTGAAACGCAGTATAGTATCATAATTTCCTTCATAGAGCAGATTGAAAATAAGAAAAAAATAAAAAAATTCATATATATCCTCAACAATAAAAATGTAATACGTTATCTTCAGAGTATAATGAAGGGAAAGGTGTGAAAATGAAAGCACGAAATTCATAAAATTGCGATGCCCCTTGCGTGGTGTAAATGCATGAAGGGGCTAAAAAGGGGAGGCGATGAGAAAGGGGAATAAAAATGGACATAATAAAAGGCACAATAAAGGAGATAGAGAATCTGGGTATAAGCGGAACTCTTTCAAACGTAGTCATCACCAGAATCGGTCCGTGGACGATGAGCTATGTGAGATATGATGATGGGAAACTCGGATGTGGATGTGCGAACAACGAAGCAGAAAGAGAAGGGATTCCAGAAGACGTATCGTTTATAAAAGATCTGCTCGATTTGAACGCTTACGATGCCGTGAACGAATTGGAGAGTTTAGAGAACAGCGTATTCATAAACTCACTAAGGACATCAATAACCTCTGCACTCTCTTATAGGTTAATGACCGATGGAAACGAATTGAAAAAAGAAGGATACGAAGCTGAAGCCTTCTATGCTCCAAACTGGCCTCTTTTAAACCCTTCAAAATTCGTGAAAACATCGGACAAAGTAGCAATGGTTGGATTTCACATGATGACTACACCTCTGTGTGCAGAGGTTGCAAAGGAGGTGCATGTTACAGAACTCATGGATTTGAAGCAGCTATTGGTTATAGATTTCGATGCTGATGGGGAATCCGATATAAAAATATTTCCCGTGGATAAGAGTGAGGAAGTTCTAAGCAGTGCTGATGTTGTTTACATAACTGGTGAGACCGTAGTGAATGGCACATTAAATGAACTTCTTGAGTTCACCAAGAATGCCAGGACAAGAATAATTTATGGTCCCACTTCGGCTTTTTATCCAAAGGTGCTTTTTGAACAAGGCGTGGACGTTTCTTTGCCGATGATCTTCCCAAATACACCTGATTTTCGGAGACGATTCGCACTAAGCAGGGGTTATTGGTATTCTATGAGGGATGTAAAACAGATGTTAATAAAAAGGAGGGGATAGTGTAAAATGGAAAAAAAGAAAAAAATTGCTTTGTTGGTTTGTATAGTTGCGGGGGTGGCCATTGCAGTAGCTGGCTGTATAAGCCCACCAGAAGAAGTTTCCAAGCAAGAATTAGTGGTTGGCATAAGCACAGATGTTGATAACTGGTATTTGGACAAGTTTCCTTATGGCGATGCAAGATTTGTGTGGTCACAGGTTTACGAAACTTTAGTACGATTAGACACAGATTTGAAGATACAGCCGGGTTTGGCAGAATCGTGGGAAACACCCGACGATGGAAGAACATGGGTATTTCATTTAAGGAAAGGGATTAAATTCCATGATGGAACACCATTTAATGCGACCTCTGTGGCGTTTTCGTACAGTAATAAGTCTAATGTTAGGAGGGCAAGCTGGGGACTTGGAGCCATAGACCATATAGAAGTCGTTGATGAATATACTGTAAAATTTGTTTCAAAGCGACCTATGCCCCTACCATATTATATCACGCATGTATCAGGGCCGATTATGAGTCCCACTTGTGTAGATGAAAAAGGGGAATTCACAAAACCGATTGGAACAGGACCATTCAAATTTGAAAAACAGATTAAAGACCAGGAAGTCGTGCTTGTAAGAAATGATGGCTACTGGGGAGAGAGACCAACCCTTGAGAAGGTCATTTTTAAGGTGATTCCTGAGGCGTCAACACGTGTGATGGCACTCGAAACCAAAGAAGTAGACATGATTATAAAGGTGCCAGAATTTGAAGTCCCGAGGTTGGAAAGAGAGGATGGTATCAAGGTCTATAGAAAAATGACGACGTTTACGGACTACTTAAAATTTAACTGCAAAAGGGAGCCATTCAATGATCCAGATGTGAGGAGGGCCGTGGCGTATGCCCTCGACACGGAGAAATTGGTCAAAACTGTTTTGAACGATGTTGGGATAGCTGCGAGGGGGCGCCCATACTCTCCCATTATGCTATACTCAAAGCCTGATCTCAAACTATACGAATGTGATCTGGAAGAAGCCAAGGGTCTGCTGTTGAAGTCCGGATGGAAGGACACGGATGGAGATGGGATTGTTGATAAAGATGGAAAGCCGCTCAAAGTGACTCTCCTGGTGGAAAGAGGTGCTTGGGCACCACGCCACACTCCGATAAGCGAAGCCAGCCAAGGAGCGTTAAGGGAGATAGGTATGGATGTAGAAATACAGTTCTTGGAACGTGGGGCGATCCTGAAAGTTTTAAGGGAAGGTAAATTTGACATGCTGCTTTACTACGGATGTTTCGTATGGGGTAGCTATCCAAGACACTTCTTTACGCATCACTCTAATGCCACAACAGACCTTTGTTCTTGTCAGTATGGGAACACAGAGTATGACAAACTCGTGGATTTAGCAGATATGACGGTAGATCCAAAAGAGCAAGAAAAGCTATACTATGAGTTGCAAGAGTGGGTCGTTAGAGAGGTTCCAGCGTTTTATCTGGTTCACGAAGAAAAGATTGTCGCAGCAAATTCCTACGTAAAAGGGTATACTATCACAGCCGAAGACCCTTGGCTCAATCTCGATGGCATTTATCTGGAGGGATAAATATGAGCACATTTGTTCTATCGGCTTTCCCAAAAATCGCAGAAATAGTGCAAGCACAATTGAAAAAAAATTGGAATGGATGTGAAAATGTTTGGAGGAATACAGGGGGCATATCTCAGCCTATGGAAGGTGTATATCGAGGAATAGTGATAGGAGGCGAAAAAAAACATGAAAATGAGTGATGAGGTGAAGAGAGTAATAAATAATAATTTCGTCCATTTAGCGACTTCTTCAAAAGAGGGTAACCCGAACGTNGTTCCCATAGGTCTCTGTCGGACAATCAGCGACCATGAACTGCTGATTGTGGACGTGCACTTTAAAAAGACGAGAAAAAATTTGGAGGAAAATCCACAGGTTGCAATTGCCGTTGAAGCGTTGGAAGAACTGAAAGCATATCAGCTTAAAGGAGAAGCAAAGATCTTCTCCCAGGGCGAATTATACGAGAAAGCGTTTGAGATAATGAAAGAACAGGACAAGGTGCGAGAGAAAAGGGTTTCTGTATGGAGAGAAAAAAGACCCGATATGGCAGAAAGATTTGAAAAACTTGTTGAAAGACATCATAAATTGAGACCGAAAGCGGTTGTGCTGGTAGATGTGGAGGAAATATATTCGACAATGAGGTGAATAAAATGGATAAGATTATAAATAGGATTCCTGAAGTAGATTTTGGACTTATAGATGAGATAGCGAAAGGAAACGAAAAAGCGAATCTTCTATTTGCCGCTGTAGATTACGGGATTTTTGATTTGCTCATCCAACCAAAAACAGCGAGTGAGGTCTCAGAGGAAATCAAAACCGACCCTTACTTGACTGAAAAGTTCTTGAATGCGCTGGTAGCCTTGAATCTTATCCACAAAATAGAGAATCAGTACTCGAATACAAAACTTGCGGAGACGTTTCTTATGAGAAAAAGTCCTTTTTATCAAGGCAATTTATTTGAGATGATGAAAGGAGGATTGACAGACTGGCAAAGAATAAGTGAAGCACTAAAGAATAGATGCGTTAAAATAGAGAGAGAAGGGAAGAGCATTATTGACAGGACACTAATTGTAGGACATGCTGAAATAGCCGTTACAGGAGCTATGCAAAGAGCGGTAGATGTTGTGTCAACACTTCCTGAATTTAAAAGAGCAAAGAAGCTTCTCGACATAGGAGGAGGTCATGGGCTCTATTCTATTGCTTTTTCTCAATTGAAGCCAGACCTTGAAGTCGTTTTATTTGATTTGCCCCACGTTACAGAAATTGCAAAGGAATATCTTGAGCAACATGGAATGCAAGGCAAGATAAAAATTATCGCTGGCGATTTTACCAAAGATGACATTGGCAATGGCTATGACATTGTTTTCGCGTCTGATGTGACAATATCAGGTATCCTAAAAAAGGTATATGACGCTCTAAATGAAAATGGTGTTTTGATCTACCGACGATGGACAATTAACGATGATAGAACTTCTCCTTTAACTTCTGTTCTATTTGATTTCATGCTGGCAATGATGAGAAGCGAGCACCGGGTATACACATTGGGAGAATACACCCATCTTTTTGAAGAAGTATGCTTTTGTATCGCTCGAATTTTAGATATCTCCACTCCACAAGACCCAACAAAAATCATCATTGCAAAGAAATAAATAAAAATGTTGAAATACATATTAAAACGACTTCTTTTGGTATTTGTGGTGGTCCTCGGTGTAACAGTAGTTACTTTCTCCGTAATGCAGTCCGCTCCTGGCGACCCAGCAGAGATGATTGCGGTAGCCAGGTATGGCGAGGACTTAACTCAAGAAGAAATAGAATGGGTAAGGATAACGGAGGGTTTAGACGCCCCAGTGTATATTCAATACCTGGGATGGCTGGAGCATGTTTTACGCCTGGACTTGGGGAAGTCACAGATAACCTATGAAGATGTTTTGGGAGAAATACTAACAAGATTCCCGGCAACCCTGGTGTTGGCAATCTCAAGTTTAATTTTATCCCTATTGATAGCGCTACCTACTGGAATAATTAGTGCGATTAGAAAAAATACGATTGTTGACAATGCGTGCATGACCGGCGCTTTGCTTGGGGTGTCCATGCCCAACTTCTGGCTTGGATTGCTTTTGATCTGGTTATTTGCCTTATCTCTGGGATTGCTTCCCAGTTTTGGCTACGGTGGCATCAAACATCTTATTCTTCCTACGATAACTTTAGGCACATCAATGGCTGCCATTACAACTCGCCTCACACGTTCGAGCATGCTGGACGTGCTAAACCAGGATTATATAGTAACTGCAAAAGCAAAGGGATTAGATGAGAGAACAATACTTTTAAAGCATGCATTGAAAAATGCTATGCTACCGGTAATTACTTTTGTGGGGTTGCAGTTGGGCTTTTTACTTGGAGGAGCTGTTATTGTTGAGACAATATTCGCATGGCCGGGAATTGGAAGATTATTGGTGGACTCCATATATGCCAGGGATTTTGCGTTGATTCAAGGATGTGTTTTATTTATTGCTGTTATTTTCGCATTAGCCAACTTGGCAGTAGATATCCTCTATGCTTACCTGGATCCGAGAATAAGGTACGAGAAAAAATGAACGAAACGTGGATAGCACTTAAGGAACTCGGAGAAAACAGGATGGCTGCAATAGGTGCAATAATCATCATTTTTTTAGTATTTGTTGCATTTTTCGCACCTTTCTTTGCACCACACGACCCCTTAGAACAAAATCTGGAAAAAAGACTGCTTGCTTCCAATGGCGAATACCCTTTTGGCACGGACGAACTGGGAAGATGTATATTCTCAAGAGTCCTGTATGGGACGAGAATTTCCCTGGAAATTGGCGTTATAGTTGTTGGGATAACAGCCTTGGTTGGCACAATCCTGGGTGGCGTATCTGGTTACTGCGGAGGAATAGTAGATGAAATTATAATGAGGGCTGTGGATGTAGTGCTTGCTTTTCCAAGCATAATTCTCGCTTTGGTGATTGCAGGACTTTTAGGACCAGGGCTTTTCAATGTGATACTTGCCCTTGCCGTGACGCATTGGCCTGCATACACAAGACTTGTGAGGGCGATGACACTCTCCGTAAAGGAAAAAGAATTTGTTGAAGCGGTAAGAGCCCTGAGAGCCTCAAGCTTCTATATTATGCGTCGTCATATCTTGCCAAACTGCATAAATCCTGTTATTGTGCTTGCAACTCTTGGTATTGCCCATACGATAATTTTTGCGGCAGCTCTCAGTTTCTTAGGCTTGGGAATTCAACCTCCTACACCTGAGTGGGGAGCAATGCTTAAAGCGGGCATTCCTTATCTGCGTAGCGCACCTTTTTTAACCTTTTTCCCCGGCATCATGATAATGATTACCGTGCTTGCTTTTAATTTTTTAGGTGATGGGTTGAGAGATACGTTAGATCCAAGGGCAAAAGAAATGCTAATGACGAAATGACCATATTGAAAATAGAAGGACTGAGGGTTTATTTTAATGCGAGGGGAAGAATTGTAAAAGCAAACAATGGCGTTGATTTGGAGATAAGAGAAAATGAAATTCTGGGCTTAATAGGAGAGACTGGCTGTGGAAAATCAATCTTGGGAAGGGCAATAATGAGATTGCTTTCAGAAACTGCTGGAATTAAGGGGAAAATTGTTTATAGAGGAGAAAATTTATTGGACCTTTCTGAAGACAGAATGAGACAAATTAGAGGTAAGGAGATTGCTATGATGCTACAGAATCCTTCCACCTCATTGAATCCCGTGTTAACTGTTGGAGAGCAGATAACAGAGGTTTACAGATACCATAACGGTGTCACGAGAGAAGAAGCAAAGAAGAAGGCATCAAATATGCTTGAATTGGTTGGAATAGACTCGAAAAGGATGCGTGAATATCCACATCAATTTAGTGGTGGGATGAAGCAGAGAGTTATGATTGCCATCGGATTAGCGCTAAATCCCAGAATTCTGATAGCTGACGAGCCAACCACAGGCTTGGACTTCTCAATGAAAAAACAGATTTTAGATTTGATGTCTGAGTTAATCAGAAGCAGAGATATGAGTATGCTGCTCATAACCCATGACCTGGAAGTGGCGAAAAGAATGTGTGACAGAATTGCAGTAATGTATGCAGGCGAACTGTTTGAGATTGCCCCTGCTGAGAAAATTTTATCTGAACCCAAGCATCCTTATACGCAAGATCTGCTGGACTCGCTTCCTCGCAAGGGCTTAAAGCCAATACCGGGTGCAAGCCCGAGTCTCACCTCACCTCCAGGGGGATGCAGATTCCATCCGAGGTGCAGATATAAAAATGATGAGTGCTCGGAAAAACATCCAGATGTGATAAGATTAAAGGATTCCCATGTAAGGTGTTTTCTGTACAAAAGAGGCTGTCCAACAATTACCAGTAATCAATGAAATACACCTCCAGCCATAAATAGGTTGTTTTCATTCCAGCTTCTGCCGGCATGTCTATTCGGCATTAGACGATTGAAAACAGGTTGAT
>JGI24422J19971_10002963_pt1 | contig 10602 bp, 10 predicted proteins | sample DeeMarSWOR152_54_FD_19971 | JGI IMG/M metagenome (IMG submission 19971)
TCGTTGGGCTGCGGTTCGGAGCCAGACGAGGCGGGGCCAGCGGAAACTCAGATAGCCACCGTAGAGCGGGGTGACCTGACCGTGGAAATCACCGCTGCCGGCAATCTGGCGCTATCCCGTACCGAGGACTTATCCATTGACCTATTCTATCAAGAAGGAACGGTAGAAGAGGTTCTGGTGGAAGAGGGAGATATCGTTGAGGAAGGACAGGCGCTGGTCAAATTGGACACTGAGGAATGGGAGGATAATCTAGACGAATTGCAGGACAAGTTGACCGAAGCAGAGCGTGCCTTGACAGCAAAGAAGCGCGCCCTAGTCCAGGCTGAGCGCAAAGTTATCGACCTTGAGCGCGAGGTTGTCGATAAAGAAGATGATGTAACCAAGGCTGAACGCCAGGTTACTGCCAAGGAGATTGCCGTGAGCCAGGCGCAGCTCAACCTGGATACGGCGGAATATGACTTAAGCGAAATAGACGAGGTGAAAGAAGCGCAGGACGCTGTAGATGAAGCGGAAGATAATTTGAGGCTTATTAGAATGGTGCAAAGGGGCGAGTTAGGCGGAGGGCTGCAGGGCAACTTCGCCTACTGGAATGAGCTGGAAGTCCGCGCTGAGGAAGAATTAGCTGAAGCGCAGGAGGAATTGCAGGAGATACTGAATGACCTCAGTACTCGGATATCAGACGATGTAGCACTGGACGTAGCAGAAAAACAGCTACAGGTCAAACAGAAGCAGCTGGCACTTGAGGATGCGCAGATAGCGGTAGACGATGCCGAGAAAGCGGTAGCGGATGCCAGATATACTTTGGAGGATGCACAGTTAGATGTGGAGGATGCCAGGCATGATGTGGGAGATGCTCAGTTAGATGTAGAGGATGCTCAGAAAGCGCTGGGGGACACCCAGGAAGAGTTGGAAAAGGCAAACAGCAAAAGCCCGATTATTGTGGCACCGTTCGACGGGTTCATCACGAAGGTAAATGTGGAAGGTGGCGACGAGGTGTTGAGCGGTACAGTTGCTGTCCAGCTTGCCNACCCCAACAAATTTGAAGCAGAGATCATGGTAAGTGAAATGGATATATCGCAAATAAAAGAGGGAGGAGAAGCCTGGGTGCAGGTTGATGCTCTATCCGGCCTGACCCTTCCCGCTGAGGTAACTCATATTTCACCCACAGCTACCATTTCACAAGGGGTGGTGAACTATAAAGTAAAAGTCGAAGTGGCGTCACCTGAAGAAATGATGCAGGAGCAGCAGGCAGCCCAGCAGGAGGCAGCAAAGAGAATACAGGAGGGGGAACTTCCCGAGCGCTTGCAACAGGCAATCGAAGAGGGGCGGATTACGCAGGAACAGGCGGAAGAAATGATAAATCAGATGCAGCAGTTGCCGGGAGCGCAGCAATGGCAATTGTCCTCAGCAATACCTGAAGATTTTCAGCTCAGGGAAGGCCTGACCGTCACCGTAACCATCGTGGTGGCCGAGAGAAGCGATGTGCTGCTCGTCCCCAACGCGGCGATTACCACTCAGGGAGGGCAGAGCTATGTCCAGGTGGTATCATCGTCTGGTGACACCGAACAGCGCACCATACGGACCGGCATCAGCGACTGGCAGTACACCGAGGTAACCGAAGGGCTGAGCGAAGGCGAGCAGGTGATTGTACCGCAGGGGACTACCGTTACATCGACAACGCAATCGAGAGGTCCGGGAGGGGGCATAATGTTCGGACCGCCCCCCAGATAAGGAGCCGATGACATTGATTAAATTACGCGATATAACCAAGGTCTACCCCATGGGCAAACGAGAACTAACGGTGCTCCGAGGGATAAGCGTTGATATCGAAAAGGGCGAACTGGTGGCGATTATGGGTCCTTCAGGCTCGGGCAAGTCTACCATGCTCAACCTGATAGGCTGCCTGGATAAACCGACCTCGGGCAATTACTACCTGGAGGGCAAAGAGGTAAGCCGACTGAATGGCCGTGAACTGGCCGGAATCAGAGCCAATAAGATAGGTTTTGTCTTTCAGACCTTCAATCTGCTGCCACGGCTTTCGGCGCTCGCCAACGTGGAGCTGGGCATGAGGTACGCCGGCGGCGTGGACCGTGCCAAGGCTCTGGAGGCACTTGAAAGAGTGGGATTGGCCGACCGAGCTAATCATCGTCCTACCGAGATGTCCGGCGGAGAGATGCAAAGGGTGGCCATCGCCCGGGCTCTGGTGAAAAACCCACCCCTGATTCTGGCCGATGAGCCTACCGGCAATCTGGACAGCCGCTCCGGCGCGGAGATAATCTCCATCCTGACCTCGCTGCACGCTGAACAGGGCATCACCCTGCTTATGATAACCCATGATGCAAACATCGCTCACCATTGCCAGCGTATCATCCACCTCATGGACGGGCAGGTAGAAAGGGAGGAGCAGGTATGAAGAAGTGGCTTGAACCTATGAGCACTGCCTGGGTCGGCGTGGCCACGCACAAGCTGCGCAGCTTTTTGACCATCCTGGGGATAGTAATCGGCGTGGCCGCCGTAATCAGCCTGATGTCCATCGGTAGGGGGGCCCAGGAAGACATCCTCTCCCGCATCGAGACCCTCGGGTCCAACCTCATCACCATCAGCCCCGGGTCGTTTACTTTCCGCGGCGTAGGTGGTGCTGCCGGCGGTGCCCAGACCCTCACCATAGAAGATGCGGAGGCAATTGCGGAGCAGGTCCCCTACATATCTGCGGTAGCTCCTTCTTACTCAAGCAACCTTCAGGTAGTCGCCGGCGGTGAGAACATGAACTCCCAGGTTACCGGGGTAACTCCAGAGTATATGTCGGTAAACAATCTGGAAATTGCCAGCGGCAGTTTTTTCACCGAATCCGAATATCAGCGTGGCGCGAGGATAGTCGTGATTGGCTCCGAGATTAAGGAAACGCTCTTTGGCGATGCTGACCCCGTGGGGCAGCAGATACGCATGGGCGGTATCATCGTGCGCGTCATCGGCGTGCTGGAGAGCAAGGGACAGATGTTTGGCTCGCCTGATGACGCCATCTTTATCCCGCTGACCGCCATGCAACAGGCGGTTGCCCAGCCGCGAACGGCTCAGGGGGAACGCGTGGTATCATCCATATCGCTGACAGTAAGCGACGAGAAGCAGGCGGACTACGTGGTTGCTGAAATCACTACCCTGCTCCGCGCTCGCCACCAGCTTGGTCCCCTTGATGAGGATGATTTCAACATCAGGTCCATGGAGGAACTGGCCCAAACGGTAACCGAAGCAACAGGCACGATGACTCTTCTGCTGGGCGCTATCGCCGCCATCTCATTACTCGTGGGAGGTATCGGCGTGATGAATATCATGCTGGTCTCCGTTCTGGAGAGGACCAGGGAGATAGGTATTCGCAAGGCCCTCGGAGCCAGGGAGAGGGATATATGGATTCAGTTTCTCATTGAAGCGGCTTTCCTGACTTTTGCCGGCGGTATCATCGGGGTTATCGCAGGCTGGGTAGTTTCCTATATTGTCTCCAGCACAGGGCTGGTATCAACTGTGGTTTCGGCTGACATAGTTATTATGGCAGTCTCGGTATCGGTAGGCATCGGTCTTTTCTTCGGCTTCTATCCCGCCTGGAACGCGTCACGTCTGAACCCAATTGAGGCTTTGAGGTTCGAATAGAGGCTATGCCCAACTTGATATGATAATATAGAACTATGAAGCCTTAAAAAAATATTTTGGTAACCAATGCAATTCACATGTGCGGGAACTGTCTGTGCTCACTTGACGAGCTGGATACCGGCCTGGCTTAATGCCTCACGAATCGCCGTTTTCTGCTTTTCTGAGCTAGCTGGCATCGGTGAACGAGGTGGGCCAGCTTTCCGTCCTTGAATCTCCATGGCGTACTTTACATTCGCCGGTAGATTATCCCCGTTTATAGCATTCCAGATTATCAATAGTTTTCGGTGTAAGTCCAAGGCCTTGACGTGGTCGCCTGATTGTACCGCTTCCCACAGTTGGACGCATAAAGCGGGAACTGCCGTTGGTATAGCGGCTATGGCTCCATGTGCCCCCAGAGAGAAAGAAGGATAGAGGAGGGCATCAACCGCAGACATGAGCACACCCCGGTCACCTACACTGAGAATTAGGTCAGCTAAGAGCTTGAGGTCACCGCCACTCTGTTTGACTCCAATGACTCCTTCGATTTCAGTTATGATTTTCGTCAGCAGACTGGGAGAACAATAGCACCAGGGCACAACATTATATATAATGACGGGTAAGCCGACCTTCTCGACTACCTGAGCAAAATGCCTCTGCATCATTGCATCATCGGGCTTGAACAAGTAGTGTACCGGCGTTATCTGCAAAGCGGCGACATCCAGGTCGGCGACGGCCTTTCCCGTTTCGATTGCTTGTCTGGTGCTATCAACGATGATTCCGGCGATAACTGGCACTCGGCCGCGGGCTTCCTCGATGGCAGCTGCTACCGAATTTCGCAGTTCCTGTGTGGACAAAGTATGTCCCTCACCGGTGCTCCCGCCGACAGCTATGCCATGTACTCCGGCTTTTTCGATGAGGAAGCGAACATCTGCCCGCAAGGCTGCTTCATCCAGCTCTTCATTGCTGTCAAAAGGAGTTGCTATTGGGGTGACAATGCCATATATGTTCTTTTTCATGAAACTACCTCCAGTTTTATTTCTGATTTTTCAGTTGACGATATGTAGTGTACACATAAACGTGAAAAAATAAAAGTGCTCTTTAACTAAAGCTAGAAGGCAATACATATCATCCGTTTTCCGCGCCTTTTACCTTATCCCCCACCCACCGGAGGTTAAAACTGATTACCAGATGTAGTAAAACCCGTCGCGCTTCACTACCTCTAATGGCGTGCCGAAGAGATGGGAAAGCGATTCCGATGCAACCACCTCCTCTTTGCCGCCGTCCTTGAAGACCAAGCCTGCCTTGAGGAGGATAACACGCTCAATCTCAGGCAGGATATCGGCAGTATTATGCGTCACCATGATAATGCCGGTGCCTGCGCCCGCAATCTTGCTCAGTATATTCCGCAGTTTATGAGCAGCGTGAAAGTCCAGACTTGAGGTCGGTTCATCGAGGACCAAGGCCTGAGGTTCATGTACCAGAGCCTGGCCAATCAGTATGCGCCGCGCCTCACCCGTTGAGATCTGGTTCATCTTTCGTTCCGCAAGGTGCGATATTTCCAGCAGCTCCATTACCTCCCGCCCTTTTTGTTCCATCGCTGGTGTTACATAATGATAAGGCCAGACCCCTATGCTACTGAAGAAGCCGGAAAGAATTATTTCCCCGCAGGTGAAGTTCCCGGTGCTGAGTGCAACTAAATCTTCGGTGACAATCCCCAGCAATTTGCGTAACTCAAAGACGTTCCAGTCCTCTCTACCGAGAATACGTACATAGGAATCAGGGATCCCGGCGTGGGGATAGCATTCCCGGGTGATGGTTTTGATGAGAAACGATTTGCCCGCGCCATTGGGGCCAAGTATGGCAACATGCTCCCCTACATTAACAGCAAGCGTTATGCCATTTAATACGATGCGGTCATTCTTGCTGACGACAACGTTCCGGTATTCAATTAACGATGTCTGGTGTTCTGCAGCTGATGGCATAGTCTCAATACAAAGATACAAGAATTAAATTATGATTATACTGTCAGGGAGCGATTTAATATTTTATCATACTCGCCGGTACATTGACGAACACTGCTTATTTATATATTGTATTAGCACAAGGAGGTGAGCATAATGGATATGTTTGATCTATCCGGAAAAGTGGCTATAGTAACCGGCGGCAATCAGGGAATCGGTTTGGCCATCACACGTGCCCTGGCCCAGGCTGGCGCCGCGGTTATCATCGCCAACCGCAGGGCCGAAGAAGGGGCCAATGCGGCCGAATCCCTGAAAAAAGAAGGCTTAAATGCAATTTCCATCCCCACCGATGTCAGTGATGAGTCATCGATAGCAGCAATGGTGGCCAAGGTAATCGACAGTTACGGGAAAATCGATATTCTGGTTAATAATGCCGGAGTCATCGTCAGGAAACCCGCCGAAGAGACTACCAGAGAAGACTGGGAACATATTATGAATATCAACCTGAGAGGCGTGTTTTTCTGTTGTCAGCTCGTGGGCAGAGAAATGATAAAGCGAAAAAAAGGCAAAATAATCAATATCTCCTCCGATGCAAGCCAGAGAGCCATGCCGGAACGTTCCGTATATGCCACTTCCAAAGCTGGCGTCTCCCACCTGACACGATGCCTGGCCACAGAATGGGCAGGACATAATATCAACGTTAATGCCATTGGACCCGGCCCGACGCGCACCCCTTTGAATCAAAAATACTACGACGAAAACCCGGAGAAACTGCAGCAGACGGTACAGTCCATTCCCATGGGCAGAATGGGCGACACCTCGGACTACATGGGTGCAGCGGTTTTTCTCGCTTCGGAAGCCTCCAATTTTGTCACCGGCCAGACATTGCTCGTCGAGGGTGGTTCGACCATCTGGTAGGTATAAAGTGATGTGCCATTTTTTAAATATTTGTTCCCAAGGAGGTTATGTATGGCGGACTATGAAGCATTAAAGAAAAGGATTCAAGAACTGGCCGAGAAATCCTGGGATAGTGAGCCTATTAGGGCCTGGTTCAACAAACTCAGCGAGGAAGATATTCCCAGAAAGACTTTACTGCGCGAGGAAATAATCGCCCGTAAACAGGAAGTCCTGGACCGTGTCCAGCGAAAAGGCGAGGAATGTGAATTCCTCAGCCACAGCTGAGCCAAGGGTGCGGCTCTTCCCGTGATGGAGGAGTTCGGCCTGGGAAATATGGATATTATCCAGGCGCTTTCACCTTTTCCCGGCTTTGGCGCCACCGGCAGAATCTGCGGAGCCGTATCTGGAGGCCTTGTTGCTCTCGGCCTGTATTTTGGCAGCGCGGACATGACCGATTACTCGAAAACCGGCGCTGCTATCAGTGCAGCCCGTAAATTTCTGCCCCGCTTTGAGGAGGTGCTCGGTTCTCTGCAGTGCGCTGAAATACAGGAAGACGCGATATTCGGCCGCTTCATGGATCCCAGGGCCAGCCAGGAGAATATGCAAGCTTTTATAGATGCCAAAGGTTACGCGAAATGCGCGCTGCCCGCGGCGATAGGTGCCAGGCTTGCTGCCGAAATCATCATCGAAGACATGGCGCAGCAATGAGCGGTTGAACTATATTTTTCGCAAGCGCTGGATATATATTTATTTAACGGTCCTAGAATTGGCTGAAATGGGCAGCTAACCGCCTTTTCAGCGCCTGGTATTGCCCCCATATCTGCTGCGGCATTCTGGCACCGAACCTATTGAGGAACTCTTGAATCTCAGCGATTTCCTGCGCCCGTTCGTCTTTATTTACAGCAAAAAGCTTTTCAAACTTCTCCCGCGGAAAATCTAGGCCATCGAGAGTTAAATCTTCATGATTCGGCATCAGCCCCAAAGGTGTCTCCCTTGCTGAGATGCGACCCTTCACCCGGTCAATGATCCATTTCAGCACCCGTATGTTCTCTCCAAATCCCGGCCAGATGAGCTTTCCCTCTTCATCCAAACAGAACCAGTTTGCCGAATAAATTCTTGGTGGCTGCGCGGCTGGTCTTCCTGCATCGATTTTAGCTAAATATTTCGTTCTTTCAATAGACCGTTGTCGAATGGTATAATTTGTAATAAAGTTTGGCATATATGATACGTCAGTGCCGGGCCAGTGATGCCCAGAGAATGTACTTTATCATCAATAAAGCCGCGGAAGCGTATGAAGGCGTGATTCCGCCCGACCGTTACCAGCAGCCCTATATGTCGATGGGTGAACTAAGAGAGGAAATGGAACGGGCTACCTTCTACGGCTGGGTAGCAGGTGAAGAGCTAGTGGGTATTATGGGAATGGAACCAATCAAAGATGTAACTCTTATCCGTCATGCTTACGTTTTGCCCGAGCATCAACGAAAAGGCATTGCCACTAAACTGCTCGACCATATTAAACGTATGGTGAAGACATCCCGATTGCTGGTGGGGACATGGGCCGATGCCAGCTGGGCGATTTCTTTCTACCAGAAACATGGATTTCATCTGTTGCCCGATAAAGACCTGCTGCTGAAAACATACTGGGATATTCCCCGGCGACAGATTGAAACTTCCGTGGTGCTGGGTATAGATTGCAGACAGGCATGAAGGAGTCAAGATGAATGTAAAGTCTCTGAATCGGCTGCTTCAGGCAGCGGTGATAACCCTCTCAATGATCGCAGTATGCCAGGAACTGGAAAAGCCAAAAGAAGAACGTGAGTGGCATGGGAAGGCGGCTGGCTTTGTCCCTTATGATTTCCGGATGCCCACTATGGAACGAATCAGGGAAGCATACTGGAACCCCTACGACAGCCGGATCCTGGTCCCCGAAGCGTTTGGCGTCGGCTGGGCGATTAACTTCTACGCACTGCTCGAGCGTTTGAGGCTGATCGGGCAGGACCTTTCCGAGGAAGATTTCCTGATGCCAGGCCAGCACATGAAAAAGGTATTGACTCACGCGCTTGAGGCTGAGTAGGCATCGGTTCTCTCGATATCAGAAAACGACAAAGGAGGATAGGCATATCCTTTGACAGCTCATGTTAATCCGCAGGAAAAAGCAGCATTCATTCAGGAAGAAATCAGGGCTTTTGTGCGCAATAGCCCGCTGAATCGCATGCCTGATGCCGATGATGACTTTATCTTTGACGAACCACTGGTCCAGTTTGCCGATGGCAATGATTCAATCTTCAACGATTATAAAAAGATAATTGACCCCTCCCACCTCACCCCCCGTGAAGCCCTGGCCGCAGCTTATGAGAAAAGCCCCGGAGACCTGCCAGCACAGCTGTCCGTCGTCAGCTGGATACTGCCCATTACCGGCAAGACGCGGGAATCAAATCGACCTCAAAAGAGGGTACCATCGCGTCTCTGGGTATACACCCGATGGTACGGAGAAAAGCTCAACGAGGCGCTGAGGGCACACGTGGTCGAAGTCATCACAGAGAGAGGCTATCTTGCCACCGCACCAATGCTCCAGCCATACTTCAAGAGAATGGACAACTACGCCGGCCCTCTTTCCAACTGGTCGGAACGGCACATCGCCTACGCCGCCGGGCTGGGCACCTTCAGCCTCTCCGACGGCTTCATCACCGAGCGGGGCATCGCCCACCGCTGCGGCAGCGTGGTCACCGATATGCCCCTCCCCATCAGCCCGCGGACTGCTCAAACACCGTATTCAAACTGCTTATTTTATGTCAACAATGAATGCCGGGAGTGTATTCCCCGCTGTCCTGCCGGCGCCATCACCGAACAGGGCCATGATAAGATAAGATGCCGTGATTACCAGCACGATGAAATCGGCTACATCAGGCAGAGATACGGCGTGGAAGTGGCCGGCTGCGGGCTATGCCAGACCGGTGTCCGCTGCGAGTTCAAAAACCCGGCGAAAAAATTAAAAGTCTGACCATGTCCCCCACACCCCATCCTGGTAAATGCTCTCCAGCTTTACGGGCACCAGCTGATTGGTCAAATCCTCATTGCTCCTTGTGTAGACCCTGATGTAGTTTGCCGTGTAGCCTGACCAGACGCCATTTGATTTCTGCTCCCACAACACCGGCATGGCTCGGCCCAGAAAGTGCTGCCGGAAATTAAGGGCGCTTTCCCCGGCCAGCGCCAGCATCTTCTTGACCCTCTCCCTCTTTACCTTATCTGAAACCTGGTCCGTTATATCGGCGGCCTCTGTCCCCGGCCGCCGTGAGTAAGGAAAGACATGGATACGGGCAAAGCCAGTCCGCCGGCAGAAATCATGGCTCTCCTTGAATTCGGCCTCGGTCTCACCAGGGAAACCAGCGATAACGTCGGTGGTGATGGCTGTATCCGGCAACTCCCTTCTAATCAAAGCGACCGCGTACTGATAGTCCGCCGAAGTATAGCGCCGCTTCATCCGCCTGAGGACAGAGTCGCTGCCGCTCTGCAGGGAAAGGTGGAACTGCGGACACAATCGACTATCTTCCCACAGCTCAAGCAACTCTGCGGATACCTCCTGAGGTTGCAAAGATGACAGCCTCAACCTGGTTACTCCAGTTTCCGCCAGAATGCGCTTTAAAAGACCAGCGAAATTTATGCCATCGCAGTGATAGGCTCCGACTTCGGTGCCCGTGAGCACCACTTCCCTAGCTCCGCCGGCTATCCGGTCTTTCACTTCAGCGATGACCTTTTCCACGGGCACGCTTTTCACTTTCCTCCGCACCAGCGGCACGATGCAGTAACTGCAGAAATCACGGCAGCCGTCCTGAATTTTCAGAAAGGAGCGGTTCCGTCCATAATCATATCCGTTGTGCTCGCCCGGAGGTAAAGAGGCAAGACAGCCAGATGCCCGCAGCTTATCGAGCACCTGTGTCTTCCGGTCGTTGCCGAGGACGAGGTCAACACCTTCTATCCCGGCCAGTTCCTGAGGCGACCTCTCCGCATAGCAGCCAATGGCTATCAACCGGGCAGCACCATTGCGGCGGTGCGCCTGCCTGAGCAGGTTCCGGGCCTTGCGGTCGGCGATGTGCGTCACCGTGCAGGTATTTAGTATATAGAT
>JGI24422J19971_10002967_pt1 | contig 10599 bp, 10 predicted proteins | sample DeeMarSWOR152_54_FD_19971 | JGI IMG/M metagenome (IMG submission 19971)
CCTTGGAAAATCACCCTAGATTCTTGCATGGTTGCAGCTGTAGCCATCTCCCTTGTCAGAAACTTCAAAAGATGCTTAGAGTCACGATTCAGAGCTTGAGCGGTTTCTTTGAAATTGTAGATTATCGTGCGCATACCTATGACTGAATGAGCAAGTTTGGGAAGTTCTAGACGTTCGTGCTTTGAAGTAACCTCAGGGATTTGTGAACGTGCTCTTTTCAGTAACTCTTCATAGTCGTATTCCATTTGCTGATGCTCCATGAATAACATGAGAACATGACCCTATTTAAGACTTATAACAACAAGTAATAAGAAAATAGCGGGGATTGATGATCTGAAATGGGTTACATTTACCTTTACACCGGAATAGGAGCTGGAAAAACCGCAAACGCCTTAGGCCTCGCATTGCGTTCGGTTGGGCACAAGCGTAAAGTCATCATAGTACAGTTTCTGAAATGGTGGAAAAACACTGGCGAATACAAAATTCGAAAAACGCTCGCGCCTTACTATGAAATATATCAGTTTGGCCGTGAAGGATGGCACGGACTGGGCAATTTAGGTGAAGAAGACAAAAAACTAGCCCATAAAGCCTTGAAGTTTGCAGAAAAAATCACTAACGAGAAAAAGCCGCATCTGTTGGTTCTAGACGAACTGAATTTGGCTTTACACTGCAACCTTTTAGAAGTAGAAGAAGTCCTGCGACTCTTGGACAAAATCCCAGAAAGGACTGACGTTGTCTTGACAGGCAGATTCGCCCCAGTAGAACTCATAAAGCGTGCAGAGTTCGTGAATGAAATCATTGCCATCAAACATCCAGAAGAAATGGTTACAACGAAAGGAATACAATACTAGATCTGATGAGGGAAAATATAGAAACGTTGAGACCGCTTCGGTCAAATCATCTCTGATATCCTTTCTGAGATTGGATGGCTACAAGCTTGGGATCATAAATCAAGCAAAGAAAAATCAGAGGCTCTTCTGAGAACTGTTTTGGAGGTTCTTTCGGAAGTTAGAAGTTCAATAGCACTTGAAAAAGCTTAAACAATGTATAGGTGATTAGTCTTATTTCTGAGTGAGGCGAAAGGCTTTGAGTAAGCACAGCCATCCATATATCCCGAATTCTCTGCTGGAAATCAAACAAGAAATGATGCGAGAAATAGGCATAAAAAGCCTAGAAGAATTGTATGAGGATGTTCCACAGAGATATCATCTCAAGGAACCGCTAAAACTTCCAGAACCTTTGTCAGAGTTTGAACTCAAGAAGCATGTTGAAACTCTGCTTTCAAAGAACAAAACTTGCGATGACATGCCAGGGTTTCTGGGTGCTGGCTGCTGGCAACACTATGTTCCAGCGGTTGTAAAGGAAATCGTTCAACGCAGCGAACTGCTTACTTCCTACACGCCTTACCAGCCTGAGATTTCGCAAGGTATGCTTCAAGCCCTATTTGAGTACCAAAGTATGATTTGCGAGCTAACCGGTATGGAAGTTGCCAATTGCTCACTGTATGATTGGGCTTCAGCCCTAGGCGAAGCCTGTCGCATGGCAGCTCGCTTAACAGGGAGAAATGAAATTCTGGTTCCAAAAATCATCCACCCTGACAGATTAGCTACATTACAGGTTTATGCCGACCCAGCTCGAATGATAGTCAAACAAGTGGCCTACAACAAGGAAACCGGGCAAATCAGCTTGGATGATTTCAAGAATAAGATTTCAGACAAAACAGCGGCAGTCTATATTGAAAACCCATCCTATCTAGGCTTTATCGAAACACAAGTTGACGAAATAGGCAAAGAGGCACATGCGCGTGGAGCACTTTTCCTTGTGGGTGTTGACCCCACATCACTTGGAATCTTAAAACCCCCAGGGAATTACGGCGCAGATATTGTGGTTGGCGAAGCTCAACCCCTCGGGAACCCAATGAATTTCGGCGGACCTCTTTTGGGAATCTTCGCCTGCCGCGATGATATAAAGTTGATTAGGCAGATGCCTGGACGCATAATCGGGATCACAACAACATTGGATGGAAGTAGACAAGGTTATTGCATGGCACTGCAGACTCGTGAGCAGCATATTAGGCGTGAAAAAGCAACGTCAAACGTGTGCACCAACGAAGCTCTGTGCGCGGTAGCATCAGCTGTTTACATGGCTCTGCTTGGACCAGAAGGACTGAAAGAACTTGGAGAGACAATAATGTATAAGGCAAACTATGCTATTCATTCACTATCGAAAATAGAAAGCCTTACAATTCCGGTTTTCAAGTCAGCTCACTTCAAAGAGTTTACTGTGAACTTTGATGGAAATGGCATAAGCGTTAAAGATGTACATGAAAAACTTCTAGAGAACGGAATTCATGGTGGCAAAGATGTTTCAAAAGACTTTCCAAAGCTAGGTGAAACAGCACTTTACTGTGTGACTGAAATCCATTCCAAAGAGGAAATTGAACGTCTAACAGCATCCTTGGAGAAGATTTTGGCTTAAGGTGAACAGTATCATGTTTAAGCAGGCAAATTGGAACGAGCCATCAATTTTTGCTCTAGGAAGGAAGGGACGCAGAGGACATGTTCCCCCTAAGATCGAAGACGAAATCAAGCAGACCGTTGCCGGCGTGAACGCGCTTATTCCGAGAAACATGCGGCGTAAGAGTCAGCTGAAGCTTCCAGAGGTTTCGGAGGTTGAGGTCGTGAGGCATTTCATGCGCTTGTCCCAGATGAACTACGGCGTTGATTCTGGCTTGTATCCCCTTGGAAGCTGCACGATGAAGTATAATCCAAAGATAAACGAGCTGCTTGCGGACCTACCAGCCATAAACATGGCCCATCCTTATCAGGATGAGCACACCGTTCAGGGCATATTGGAAATCCTTTACAGGCTTCAGACGTGGCTTGCTGAAATCACTGGCACTCATGACGTATGTCTTCAACCTTCTGCAGGTGCCCACGGCGAATTTTTAGGCACATTGCTTATGCGCGCATATCACAGGTTGAATGGAGAGATTAAAGAGAGAAAGGAAGTCATTGTGCCGGATTCTGCTCATGGCACGAATCCTGCAAGTGGCACTATGGCTGGATTTAGCGTTGTGGTCGTTCCATCGGACGAAGATGGATGCGTGAGTATTGAAGCGTTAAAAGCTGCTGTTTCAGAACGTACCGCTGGTCTGATGCTCACCAATCCTAACACTCTTGGAATCTTTGAGGAAAACATCGGGGAGATTGCCAGGATTGTTCATGACGCTGGCGGTTTGCTCTATTATGACGGGGCAAACTTGAATGCCATACTTGGCAAGGCTAGGCCTGGCGACATGGGTTTCGACATAGTCCACATGAACCTTCATAAAACCTTTAGCACGCCTCATGGTGGAGGAGGTCCGGGAGCTGGTCCTGTCGGTGTTTCAGAGGAATTGGCTAAGTTTTTGCCTATTCCACGCATAGTTTTTGATGGGGAAAACTATCGTTTAGTTTATGATAGACCTCACAGCGTTGGAAAAATAAGGAGTTTTTATGGAAATGTAGCCGTTTTGCTGAAGGCTTACGCTTACATTTTGAGTTTGGGTTTTGAAGGGTTGAAGGAAGTAGCTGAAGTGTGTGTTTTGAACGCGAACTATTTAGCTAAGAAGCTTAAGGAGATTAGGGGGTTGACGCTTCCCTATGGTGTTGAGAAGCCAAGGAAGCATGAATGTGTTTTCAGTGCTAAGCAGTTGAAGAGTGAAACTGGTGTTTCATCGCTGGACATTGCCAAACGGTTGCTAGATTGTGGATTGCATGCTCCAACGATCTATTTTCCGCTCATTGTCGACGAAGCTTTAATGATTGAACCTACGGAAACATTTGAAAAAGAAGAACTTGACCACTTTGTCGAGGCTATGCGGAAAATCTGTGAAGAAGCGTACACAAAGCCAAAAGTAGTTCTGGAGGCACCACACAACACTGCTATTTCAAGATTGGATGAAGTGAAAGCTTCGCACCCAAGAACTATGGCGTTAAGTTGGCACATGTACTTGAAGAAGAAGGGGCAAGATGTGTAGTTTTATATAACATTTTTATGGAGCATCACTCTAATGTATGGAAGGCATGTGGACGTGAAAAAGGTTTGGCAGAACTAGAGAACAAGGTTCGTGAATTTGTTGGAAAGGTTGTTGACCCTGAGACTGGTTTGACTTTTGCTGAGATGCACATGATCACTAATGTTAAGGAGGAGGAGCCTGGCGTTGTTAAAGTGGATTTTATTCCTTCAAGTCCTTTCTGTCCTATCGCTTTTAAGTTGGCTATGGATGTTAAGAACGCGGCTTTGAAGGTTGCCGGTGTCAAGAAAGCTTTTGTTTACTGTCGTGGACACATGATGGAGCAACAAATAAACGAGATGGTGAATCAACAACAGAAGCAAAGTTGACTCGCCTTCTTCACCTAACTGGAATCATCAGGACTTAGCGTATTCCTAGCGTTATTGAACGTATTAACCCAGAAGGTGGTATAATCTTNAACAAGGCTAATGCACGAATTGACGAGTTTAAAGGTGTCAAGCAGCCTTTCGATTCGGGCTTTAAGCGTGTTGCAGCTAGTGTTGGTGGATTCCAGCCGAACACTATCAGTGAAGTCAGAGAGTTTGCATTTGCTGCGGATTTAGATGTTTTGATTTTTCCTGTCTGCAACACTTNTGTAATGAACNCGGATGTGAAACACATTGGAAAAGCTGATGTTGTTTGTGCAAGNGCTTCGAAAATTCTTCGAAGAGAAGNCGACAAAAAACATTGCTCCAGTTGGGCGTGACAATTCCTGTCTACGCCTTGACTGAAAAATGAAAAACGNTCATTCTGGCTTATCTAGCGGAGTTTGGCGANAAGCTTGTTGTTTCTAGAANAGGCAAGCTACCTTACTNACCTGGGAATAGAAGCTCAAAACTCAAGTTGCGCAGGAATGTATACCAAAAACCTTAAGTGTATGGCAATATTATCTGTGTTGTTAACATATATAAGGTGTTGAATCAAGTTTGGCTGTTGAAGGTTTTTCCAGAAGCAGAGAACCAGTAGACGCGAAAGTATCCGAATTGACCCCCACTTCTCGGGCCGTAAACGTCATAGCAAAAGCAGTATCAAAAAGCGAAGTCAGAAACATTGCAGCTGGAAGAGACGGAGCACCACACACCGTATGCGACGCGTTGGTAGCCGACGAAACAGGGTGTGTTTACTTGACTCTGTGGGACGACAACATTGAAAAAGTGAATGAAGGAGACACGGTTACTGTGAAGAACGGTTACATAAACCTGTTCAGAGGCAATATGCGTCTAAACGTCGGCAGATACGGCACATTAGAGATTGCTGAACAACCATTAGAGGGCGACGTAAACACTGAAAACAACATGTCAACTAAGATGTATGATCGGCCAAGAAGACCATTTAGGGAAAGAAGAACAGGCGGATACAGAAGAAGATACTAATCGGCATTTGCTCGAACAGATTTGAACCATTTTCCTTCTGAGCAAGAGAATACCAGCTTGCAAACGATTTGTTAATGCTGAATTTACTGTATGCCCACAAAACCATTGAGAAACTAGGGCAGATCACAATTTTACGATAGCCCTTGCCAAACCGCCGCCTCCAGAACAGACTATATTCAACGATATACATCGTTTTCTCCGAAACATCATCGCAACTTTTAAAGCCTACACCCGCAAACAACAACACCACACTATGTTGAAAGGAGAATAAACGTGGTGACAGGATCACAAGAAGAAAGAAAACCTACAGTGGAAGAATTGGTAGCCAAGGCTAAAAAGCCAGCGCAACTAGCTACACCATTACATAGGTTTTATGAAGGAAAGGTTCAAGTGATGCCAAAATGTGCCATAACAAGCCCTAAAGACTTTGCCATTTGGTACACACCAGGTGTAGCTGCTCCATGCAGAGAAATCCACGATGACCCAGACAAATCTTTTGAACTCACAAATCGCTGGAACTACGTAGCAGTGGTATCAGACGGCACGCGTGTTTTAGGCTTAGGAGATATAGGCCCAGAAGCGGCCATGCCAGTAATGGAAGGAAAAGCCTTACTGTTCAAGTATCTGGGTGGAGTTGACGCTTTCCCAATATGTCTAGGAACAAAAGACCCAGAAGAAATAATCAAAACGTGCAAGCTCATTCAACCATCCTTTGGAGGAATAAACCTAGAGGACATTTCCAAACCAAAATGCTTCCATGTGCTAGAAGAAACAAGAGAAAAATTGCAGATTCCAGTCTGGCATGACGACCAGCAAGGAACAGCGACAGTAATACTGGCTGGTCTGATGAACGCTTTCAAATTAGTTGGCAAAGACGCAAAGCAGAGCCTAATAACTCTGGTAGGCGTGGGCGGAGCGAACACAAGAACGGCCTACGTCCTAATGAGGTGGGGGATGAAACTGGGTAACATGATACTGGTTGACTCAAAGGGCATACTGCACCCAAGCAGAACAGACATAAAGAAAGATGAGAATCCGTGGAAATATGATCTAGCTCAAAAAACGAACGCTGAAGGAAGAACAGGTACCATAGTAGAAGCCTTCAAAGACGTTGATGCAGTAGTAGCGGCATCCAAACCAGGCCCAGGAACAATACGGAAAGAATGGATAACCACGATGGCGGACAACGCTTTAGTCTTCGCTTGTGCAAACCCAATCCCAGAAATATGGCCATGGGAGGCAAAGGAAGCGGGAGCTCGCATTGTGGCAACTGGAAGAAACGACTTTCCGAACCAAGTCAATAACAGTTTAGGTTTTCCAGCAATCTTTCGTGGTGTCTTGGATGTTAGAGCAAAAACGGTGACAGACGACATGTGTATAGCAGCAGCCCAAGAACTAGCGAAATTCGCGGAAGAAAGGGGAATGCACGAGAATGATATTCTGCCGAGAATGGAGGAATGGGAGGTCTTTCCGCGTGAAGCAGTGGCATGTGCACTAAAATCTATAGAACAAGGCGTGGCAAGAATCAAGCCAAGCAGACAAGAGCTATATGAAAGAGCTGTGGCAATAATCAAGAACACCAGAGAATCGATGAGACTCTTGATGAAGGAAGGACTCATAAAGCAACCGCCGCCAGAAGAAGAACTGCTGAAGAAATAGGTTGGATCGATCGAGGAATAACCATAAAAACACCAAATCGCCGCGTTTCTATTAGCGAAAGTTCAGAAAATTATTTAAACTCTTCCATAGAACAATAGATGGAGTCAAGGAGAAAAACAATATGCGTTCAGATTATGCTCTCTACACGGTAGCAATAATATTTTTCATCTTGACAGCAATATCTGCCTACGCAGTACAGGTACAGCTTGAAAGAAACTTATGGGTAATAACGACAACCGTTCTAGGACTCCTCTTCATTGGACTAGGCTTTTCTCAAAGACCAAAAATCGCTGGAAGTGAGAGGCAACCTACACTAGCTCTAACCACTCCCGTAACGATTACAGAAGAGGTTGAAACTGATATGCAGGCTGCACCCATGGTTCTTCCACTTACAGAGGTTAAAGGTGTAGGAGAAAAGCGGGCGAAGCAGCTCAAAGGCTTGGGCATCAATGGTGTAGAGGACTTAGCCAAGGCTTCAGCCGAGGATTTAGCTGGCAAGTTGAAGATTTCCCCGAAAATCACTGCAAGATGGATTGGAAACGCAAAGAAGATTGCTAAAAAATCTTAGGAAGGCCGGCCAAACGGCTGATTCAGATTTGCACACTTAAGATTTTCACTATTTTCCTTCTTTCCAACCTTTTTAGAGCATCCAAGAATTCATTTCTCTTCTTGCCAGTTAGTTTGAAAATGTGAGCCATGTCTTTTACAGTCATCTGAGGTTTCCCGAATCCCCTCGTCCTCCCGTACAGATAGCCCACTATTAACCGTTCCAATTTTCCACATTTCCATGTAGTATTGCGGATAAGAACTACGATTGCCCTAATGAGCCTTTGTGTTTCACTGGTTTTTTTGCGAGCCAAGATTTCCCCACTAATTAACAGTTTAACATCTAGCAATTTAGAGTTTACGTCTCCAGCTGACTGTAACTGCTAAGATTTAAATGGAGAGGCANGGAAAACAGTTAGTGGGAGATCAAAAATGTTGAAGGGGCAGGTTGGAAGAATGTGTTTTTCCCGTATATTGGAAGGTGAGGATTTGGCTGAATCCGTTAAGGAAAGGGTGGAGGATAGTNGAATAAAAGCTGGGATTTTCATNTTGATTGGTAGNTTGAAAAAGGCGATTATAGGATACTACAAGGAGGGACAGTATATNTCCATGGAATTGGATGGTCCATTAGAAATTGCTTCATGCACAGGGAACATAGCAGTCGATGAAAAAGGCGAGATAATAATCCACCCTCACATAGTTGTCGCGAACGAGAAAGGTGAAGCCTTTGGAGGTCATTTAATGAAAGGTTCCGTTGTCGGCGCCACAGCAGAGTTAGTGATGATCGAAGGAACCGGAGTGAACTTGCTTAGGGCTTTGGACGATAAAACAAACCTAAGCTTATGGAAGTTAGACTAGGACTTTTCTAAGACGTATTCCGTGAACATCACCGTAATATTTTTCGAGCCTCCCAACCATCTTGTATCCGGATTTTCGGTATAGACCTAATGCTTCAATGTTATTCGCCCGAGCCTCCAGACAGCATATTTTGATGCCTTTGTGTTTGAATGTTTTTTCGATCTCCTGTAGAAGACTTCGTCCAACTCCTTTCTGACGGTGCTTTGGTGAAACATCTATTGTCAGTATGTGNGCAGTCGCTGGTTTCTTGTTTGTGTATATTTTGCCGATGACAAAGCCCACGATTTCGCTTTCCATTTTTGAAACCAGACTCACTGAATTGGAATCAGTCAGCAAGTGGGCTATTTGCTGTTTTGTGAAGGCTTCTGTTTCAAAGCATTTCATCTCAATTTCATGAAGTGTATCTAGATGTTCAATTGAAGCTTTTTCTATCGTCGGAAGCATTTTAAGGAAACATCCCTTTAAAATTTAGAGAGAACTGAAATTTAGGTTTTCTTCGTTTCAGACGCGAGTGGTTCAATGTTCGCACTTGGAGAGGTTATGGCTTTTATTCCAAGCCACTGCTGGATCACGAATCCTATAAAAAATCTAAGCCACACAGTTAAGATTCTTGTCAATATAGTTGCTGTCGCACTTACATCTGGAGGAACACCGAAAAAAATGTATAATGTTGACATCGTTATTTCTGGCAATCCGGCTTCAAAAGGAATACCTAGTGGTATGGCTTTTATAGCGGCTACTATCGAGCATGTTACAACTATAATGCTCCAACGAATCGGATATCCCAAGGATAAAAACACCAAATATGCTACGGTCAGACTTAGAAGCCAAGAAAGGATATAGAGAGACAGAGACGTCAAAACGGTTTTTGGAGCATGCCCATACTCTTTCATCGAGCCATGAAACATATTTAAAGCTTTGGTCACCTCTCCCTTAATTTTCGTCAGTTTCCATTTTCCTCTACCTATGCGCTCCACAAACCCTATCGCGCTTCTGACGATTTTGAGCGTCCACTCCTCTTTCACGCATAGAAGAAGCAGCAGTATCAGAAAAGCTGTTATTGCGACGACTAGAAATAATGTCAAGTTAAGCACAATTCCAGTAAGTTGTTTTCCTATAAACAAAGCAACCATTCCTATGAGTAAGCCTGTGACGTTTAAGCCCATTCCCATGAGTCTATGAGCAACCAAAGAGGCAACAACCTTTCCGCTTGTTCCATTCTGTTCCCTCGTAACCAGGTATACTCTTGAGACTTCCCCACTTATGGATTCTGCCGGGATCACTATGTCCATGAAAATCCCAAACCAAACATAAAGAAAGGATTTCACAACGGAAAGCCTTACAGAAAGGAAGTTGATCAGAGAACGCCAAGAAAGAGCAAACAGAAACGTTTCAAGTACAAGAGCGATAGCTGCAAAAAGATAGATGGAAAGGTCAACCCGTTGAGCAGTTGCAATTATCGTTGGAATGTCTACATCAAATAGGTAAAGGTATACAAAGAAAGCTAGTAGACCCATTACTGGTAGCAGAATAGTTTTCCAAGTTACTTGAAACTTCCTTGAAGCCATGCTTGCCTACACCTAACAATGAAAGCAAAAGCTTTCAGTATAGCTAATATATTTTGCCCATTTCCGCCATGATCAATCTTCTTCTTCATCTCAAAATTTAACTATGACTAAACGTGTAGTGTTGAAAGGGTGTTGTTGATTGAAATTGACAGGTGTTCATTTCCTCCTAACATATAGATGTGACATGGAATGCGACCATTGCTTTGTTTGGGGGAGCCCAAACGCTAGAGGCGTTTTTACCATTAACCAGATAAAGAACATACTGACGGAAGCTAAAAAGCTGGGAACCGTGAAGTGCGTTTCATTAGAGGGTGGAGAGCCTTTCCTTTACTATCCTATTATGGTTAAGGCTGTTGAGGAGGCTGTGAAGCTTGGTTTTCGTGTAGAGGTTCTTTCGAACTGTTACTGGGCCAGTTGCCCAGAAGATGCCAAAGTGTGGCTTCTTCCGATGGCTAAGAATGTTGAGCTGAGCCTAAGCAGCGACCTTTACCACGGAGAAAGCTGGCAAATCGAAGAAGTAAGAAATGCCGTGAAGGCT
>JGI24422J19971_10002969_pt1 | contig 10598 bp, 10 predicted proteins | sample DeeMarSWOR152_54_FD_19971 | JGI IMG/M metagenome (IMG submission 19971)
CCTTAAATTATTAATGCAACTTGAAATGAATCAGTAGTCAAACTAAGAAGAATGGAGGTGATGTGATGTCTAAAGGAGCAATTCCGATAAAGAAGGCGATTTCCATAATTGCTGTAACTTGGATTCTGTCTTTGATTACTACTTTGGCTGTCGTTTACTTGGCACCATACAATTTCCAAATTGGAACTAATCAAATTACCAATGGAGCAGTGACAGCGGACAAGATTGCCGACAGTGCCATCAATACCACCAACTTGGCTGATGGCGCAGTGTCTTCAGCGAAGGTTTTGGATGGAAACCTAACTGCAGCAGACATAGCTGATGGCGCAGTTACCAGTCTCAAGCTCACATCCCGAGCAATTCCGTTCGGCCACACTAATAACCCAGATGAGGAAGCTACAATATCAACGACATGGGTTGACATGCCCGACATGTCGGTGAGCATAACTTTGGCGAGAACGAGTCACATAATAATAATGTTCAGTGCAACCGCTTATGTGGAGGTACTTGGAAACTCTATTATGGTACGAGTCATTGCTGATGAGGCTATGCCTGATGAGGCTATTCCTTATCCAGTAGAAATAGTCTTAACAAAAGGAACTGAATTAACCAAGGGCACTTATTCCTTCACATGGAACCTGCCAGATGTTAGCGCAGGCACACATACAGTCAAAATTCAATGGTTGGTTTCGGGTGGAACTGGCACGGGTAACGTAACCGATAGGGCATTGACCGTCATAGCACTACCAATGTAACCAGCAAAATCCCATTTCTTCATTGGATATGAATATCAAGCAATATGAAGCAGAACACCTAAACTCTATTCCTTTCTTTTCTGTCGTCTAAAAGTTAGGGAACGTTAGAAAGAGGATGGAAAGTTAACGCTTTCGCAGTGATGAGCGGACTACTGCCCTTAGAACGATATTGAAGGGATACTTCATGTGTATAACGGGGCAACGTTCATTTTTACAGTTGTACTTGTTACCCGTGGTCTGTTTCACCAAAGGTTCTCCACATTCTGGACAGTTAACCATATTCTCACCGTAAACATGTTGGAAAGCAGAAAGTAAAAGAATTATGAACCCAAGATTCTGAAGCAAAATCCATGCACCCATAAAAAAAGGGGTTTTGTAGGAGAAAGTCGGGAGATGTCTCCACTAATCAATGATTTGTCTGTTTCTTTTTGCTTAACTAAGCCATTTGGGTTTTCCTTTCAGGAACTCCGCTAGAACTTTCGCGAACTCGGGATTAGATGAATACGCTTTTATGATCTCCTTGTTCACCAAGATTTCTAAGGTGTTCGTAACGGCTTGAGAAACTAGGTTAGCCACTCCAACCAGTCTGCCTCCCTCCTTCAGTTTTTCAGCGAGCAGTTTCACAATGTCCGTTTGCCTCCTTTTAGTTTCAACCACCCAGCGGCCAACTTCGACGCGCGGTCCAGATAAAGTGTTCATAGCTCCAGTATGTTTTCGCAGAAACTTGTCGCATTCTTCTCTCTTACCGATGGGTGGTCCCAAATGTCTCTTTATCAGTGGGAGGAAGCGCTGTTCTACTTCAAAAATGAATATGTTAAAGCCTTTCTCATCACTCCACACGCAGTCGCGGATGATGTTGAAATCGTGTTGCTGAAGCATTTTTCTCAGCGACCGTTGTGACTTGTAAAGTTGCCCCCACAAGATATCTGGTACAGTCTTCACTTCTCCAATTTTTATAAAAATTATAATGGAGCCGCGAGTCGTTATTGTGCTGACGAGTTTTTTAGTCTCGTAGGCTACTGTCTCATGTGGATAAAAGAATTCTAAATTAGGGTTTGTGAAAAACGCTCTAGACGCAACTATGAATTCGTCTAGTCTCTGCTTTCTCACGGCTGCCGCAGCGTTTCGCTCTTTGTCAACTGGATCCACTACTACGAGAGGGTCTTCAAAAATCTTCCTTGCTTCCTGCTCTCTTCCTTTATAATAACCTTCATAATCAACTATTTTGTTTTCTTTCCAGTTGGCAATTGACCTTAAAACGTCGACAAGCGATTCGTAGTGAAGAGTGAGAAGCTCGCAGAGATATCCGCTGAAGCCTCCGACTCGTATTTCAGCTCCGTAAACACCGATGCCTTTCATGAATCTTTTTAGCAGCCTAACTTGTCCACGCAGTCTGTCGTCTAGAAGAGGCTTTACGTAGTCTGTGTGGAAAGGCGTTCTATCCGTGGCACTTAACCATTCGCCTTTCTTCACTTTGTAGCACGGCACAATGTTCACTCTTATTTTGTCGACCCAAGATTCTAGATATGGATGTTCTGCAAACCTTTCAATCTGTTCGTGTCCTTCTGTGGCTTTCCTTGCGATTTGCAGGCAGACTTTTCCAAAAGCTTCTCGAGGTAGGGTGACGGGCACTTGCATAAATATGTCGATGTCAGGCTCTTCTCTTAGCCAAGTGTCTTTTGCAACTGAGCCCTCTACCCTAACTTCTACTGCTATTCCAGCTTCCTCAGACGCCATCCTCACTTTTTCTTTAAGTTTTTCTGCCAGTTGGAGAACACGTTTTTTTTCCTCTATGCTAGGGACAGTTTTTTTCAAAACTTTTCTACAAACTTCTTCAAGAGTTAAAGTCATGGACACCACCGAAAGAACTGTTGAACACTTTTTTAACGGCAAACCTCCATTAAGGTCGAGTAGATGGGACCTTTCGGTGTTAAAACGCTTTTTTTAAGTTTTAAACAGTCTGCCCTGACAATGCCGAACTTGTAGTCCTCTAGTTCTTGGATGCATTGGACAAGTTCAGTTTTGTTTTTACCAGTTTTCACCCGTGCAATTGTGAGGTGAGGGCTGAAACCTTTGGAGTCTGGCTTAAATCCTAGTTTTCGAAGGAGAGGTTCCAGTTGATTAAAAATGTTTGTGAGTTCATCAGCGCCTTTTCGAATTCCAGCCCAAATTACTCGTGCATATTTTAATTTTGGAAACACTCCTAAACCTTTGATTTCCACGTCAAATGAAGCAAACGATATTCTTTCCATTTCTTCATGGATTGAATTCACCATGGACGGTGAAATGTTTCCTAGGAACCGCATGGTTATGTGGATGTTTTGAGGCTTAACAAGTTTTAAGTTTGCACCTGTATTGACAAGTGTGGTTTGGACTTCTGAAAGTCGTTTGATAACTAACTCGTTGTCTAGGTCAAATGCAATGAAGCTTCTAATCATTTCTGACACGGCTTGCCCTCTCGCCTAACTCTTCAGTACTACATTATCCTACTAGCTTTTTGAGGCTTCTATTAGGCTTTTCCACTGTTGAAACCTATGTTAAAAAAATAACGAGTCTATCTACCCGATTCTCATTTGATATGGTTGCAAAGCACACTTTCAAAGGTATGTTGCTAGATGAACTGAGGAAACACCTTTTCGCCATAAAGCTGAATAGAGTTTAAAGTGTCACTTTGAGGCACCAAAACCAGCACGAAATGTTTCACTCCAGCTTCCATGAACTTTCCGATTTGATCGACAACGGTTTCCGGCGTCCCATAAGCTCCATGTTGCTTGATTTTTTCAAAAGTTTTCTCATGTCCAGCTTCAATGTAGAGTTTGGCTTTTTTTATAGTTTGTTTTTCGTCTAGACCAATGCATGTATCCATGAAGTATGCAGGTTCTATTTCCTTCGGTTTTCTTCCAGCATTTTCCGCCGTTTCTTCAATTTTGCTCCATTTTTCTTCATATTCTTGTGGAGTTAGATGGTATGGAATCCAGCCGTTTCCATTTTTCGCTGTTTCTTTTAACATAGCTGGTATGTTTCCTCCAATCCAAATGGCTGGATGAGGCTTCTGAATCGGCTTTGGTTCATGGGGAGTTTCTTTCACCTTGAAATACTTTCCAAAGTATGTTGTTAGTGATTGTGTCCACAGTTTCTTAATGATTTCCACACCTTCACGCATCATTTGAATTCTTTCGTGCACTGGCTTCCAAGGAAAATCGTTTAGCTCAAACTCTGGCTTGTGGTGTCCCGCTCCCACTCCCAGTATGGTTCTACCCTTCGAAACAACATCGAGAGTCGTTACTATCTTAGCTAAAAATGTAGGATTGTAACGGGGCACTGGGCTAACAGCAGTGCCTAACATGACCTTTTTCGTTTGAACTGCAACCGCAGTTAGTGTAGTCCATGTTTCAAGAAGCTTAAAAGAATCCGAATTAACGCCTAGAAGTCTATAAAATTCAGGTTCACAGATTATATGGTCAATACACCAGACGGAGGCGAACCCGTTTTTTTCCGCAACTTTTGCAGCTGAAGAAGCAAGGTCAAACGTTGACGTTAAAGTGGGCAGTACCACGCCGAATTGCACCTTACTTTGCGACAAATTAACTCACCACTATATAGTTATGCTGACTCACAAATCTTATTCAAGGTTTTCAAGAAAACACTAACTTCTTCCAAAGTGTTGTAGTGGACTAAGCTGATTCGCATCATGGTTTGCTGGTTGTAGGATTCTAAAGCTCGTGAATAGTAATCTTCGGCACGCGTTGCAATGCCTCCTTCAGTCCAGAGGCGTCTAACTACCTTGTCATCAGGCATGTTCTTCACTTTAAATGCAAAAGTGGGATCCCTCTCCTTCAAACGGTTCACGTCAGTTAGTCCATAAACTTTCACCTTCGACATATCCCCTAAACCTTTGATGCCATCAAAACCTGCAAGCGTTGCTTTTGATAACTCTATCTCATACTTTTCAATAGCATCCATTGCAACTTTCAATGATCGTTTGCGCCCAGAATATTCAGTGAAACTGCCTCCATACTGGTTATGCACTTGATCGGCTAGCCAAACAAAATGGTCCACAACACCTCGTACAGCTGCAAACATGGACTGATCTCGGGTTCCCCATTCCCACTTGTAAGGAGCATATTCAGGGGCTGGTGCAACCTTGTAGGGTTTAAGTGTTTCAAGATGATCTTTTTTGCCGTAAAGGAAACTTCCATGGGAACTGAACAGTTTGTATCCTGAAAACACAAGAAAGTCGCAGTCCAAGGCCTTCACATCTATTGGACCGTGAGCAATATGGTGAGTTGCGTCAACCACAAAGTAGGCCTTGACTTCTTTAGCGAGTCTGCCTATTTTCTCAAGAAAACTTTTCGTACCAAGCACGTTTGAAGCAGCCGTAACCGTTACAACCCTTGTTTTATCGTCTATCAGACTCTCCAGATCAAGGATTCCTTCACTTTTATTTAAACGCACAAATTTGACCTCCCGGATTTTTCGCCTCCTTTCTAGCTCTACCCAAGGACTGATGTTCGCGTAGTGTTCATAGTCGGTCGTAACCACGTTTTCTTTTCCAGTGAGTTCTTTTCCAATAGCATAGCTCAAGTTGAAAAGCAAAGCCGTTGCCGATTCTCCGGAGACGATGGTATCTGGTGATCCTGCATTCAATAGGTCCGCTACAGCTTCTCTTCCATCGAGTATGACAGCATCTGCTTTTTTAGACTCGTCAAAAACTGCTCCTACATTGGCGCTACAGTCGATGCGAGCTTCAGCTTCGGATTTGGCTGCTCGCCCAACAACCAGCGTCCTTGTGCCGTTATCGAAGAACACTCTTTTTCATCCATTTAAATCGGAAACTGCTCTGGGAAAATCATCTCTAATTTTTTTCAACAAATCTTTGTCAAACATCATGGTCATCAGCCTTTTTTGCGTCAGAACTTTTATAGGTTTATCCATATAGAATTTTGTGCTGGACATCTCCACTTTTATAGTTTTAACCGAAACGTTATACGATAAAAAAGCACAAGTTGGAGAAATGATGTAGCGATGAAGGAAAAGATAGTTGTGGGCGTGACTGGTATGCCTGGCGCCGGAAAGGCTACGGTAAAAGAAATCGTTCAGAAAATGAGCTATTCGGTAGTGGTGATGGGAGAAGAGATAAGAGAGGAGACTAAACGAAGGAAACTGAAACCTACTCCAGAGAACATTGGCGCGGTCATGCTTAAGCTTAGAGAAGAGGAAGGTCCATATGTTATAGCTGAGCGATGCATTCCCAAAATTGAGAAAACAAAAGGAAAAGTTGTTATTGTCGACGGCATCCGAAGCCATCACGAAGTGGAAAAATTCAAGAAGCACTTCCCAAACTTCATCCTAATCGCCATCCACACATCACCTGAGACTAGATTTAAACGTCTATTCCAGAGAAAACGAAGTGACGACCCAAGAGGCTGGGAAACCTTCATGGAACGCGACTTGCGAGAACTCAGCGTTGGGTTAGGAAACGTTATAGCAACTGCGAACTACATGATTGTGAATGATGGAACAAAGGCACAACTGAAAAGAAAGATCCGTGAAGTTTTGGAGGAAATAATAACAAATGGATGAAATAACCATTCAAGTAGAAGTGGAAATCAACCTCACCGAAGACCAAGAGAAAGTGAAGAGAGCCGTGGAAAACATCCTCGGAAACGCAGAGTTTGAAATTAAACAGCAAAGGCAGGGAAGCCTACTCGTTGCAAAAGCTGAAGGTATGGATGGTCTCACGAAATTTTACAATCTGCTTCGCAGGGAAAGGATTCGCGACGCCACCAGACGAGTGCTCTTTGGTGGGTTAAGCGGAAAATCCATAGTTTTCTATCTGAACAAACAAGTAGCGTATGTAGGACATGTTTCATTCTCGCAACCCACTGCTGAATCGCCGCTGGGTCCCCTCAAGGTTCAGATTCAATGCGACAAGCCTCGCGAACTTATTGAGTGGCTGGCTCCAAGAACAGCTTAAACAGCAGTTGAGCCTAAAACGTTTATAGTTGAACTAGCTAAGAAGTGGTGAACATGTCTAAAACAAAAATCGGCTTGTCCATGCTCTTCTGTCTCAGCGAACCATTTTCCTTCCTCATTAAACACCTTCACGAAGTTGACGTGCACCATGTGGAACTCATTGATGAAGGATTGCATACACTTAACAGCAAACGTGTAAAAGCTCTGAGGAAAGTGGCTCAGTCACGTGATCTTGAGTTAACACTTCACTCACCCTTCGCAGACATCAATATAGCTTCTCCAACTCCAGTTTTGCGACGAACAATATTGAAGCGACTTGAAAAATCCATTTCTTACGCCAGTCAACTAGATTGTCAACTGTGGATTTTTCACCCTGGACTGAAAACTGGCGTCAGCTACTTTTACCCCGGACTGGATTGGCAAATTAATCTGGAATCTGTACGTGCATTGTTGAGGATTGCTAGAAAACATGAGGTTGCGATAGCGATTGAGAATGTTCCGGAGCCACACCCGTTCCTTATGAAAAACGTGCAGAACTTCTCACGTTTCTACAGTGAACTCGGCGAGGATATAGGGTTGGTAGTGGATATTGCGCATGCCAACTTAAACCATCAAATTGAAGAGTTCATCACCAAATTCTCTGATAAAATTGTTCATATGCATGCGAGCGACAATAATGGACTTAACGATATGCATCTCGGAATAGGATACGGAACCGTAGATTGGGCAAGCGTTGCGAAGGCGGTAAAGACCGTAGAATATAGTAACGTTATAATATTAGAATCGGTAGAACATGTGGAAGAAAGCCTTCAAACACTGCGGAAACTCTTCACCTGAGTTATTTTTTCACCATCACCTTTGTTACATTAGTTTTTATTTTGAATTCTTGTAAAGCCATAAAATCCGCTCTATTGTAGAGTTCGAGATTCCCTTTTTCTTCAATGTTTTCGCTAAAAGCCACAGGTCTACAGCTTCTTCTTTTTCTTCCTCCATATCCATTGACACATCATTCCATATCGTTACATTTACTATGTACTTCAGAATACTTAATGCAATACTTTTGAACACTCTTACAAATCAGTGTTCAAATTTTTGTACATTGCAACTTTAATAATGTTTGAACCCAATTAATGCAAAAAATAGAAACTAGTGCCAATTCTTCAGTAGATTTTATCTGAGAAAGGGAGGTCTATCTTCATAAAATCTTCAGCCACGTCCACTTTGGGAAAAAATTTCTTAGCTTGTTCAAGTAAAAGATCGGGCTTCTTATATCTAGCGCTAATATGAGTTAAAACTAACCGTTTTGCCCCCGCCTTTTTCGCGGTTTCTGCCGCTTGGCTGGGCGTTGAGTGGCCGTCTTCATGAGTTCTCTCAATCAACTCATCGTCAAATGTGGCTTCGTGAATCAGCAAGTCTGCGTTTTCAGCGAATTCCACAAGCTTCTCTATGGGTTGAGTGTCGCCTGTGTAAACGATTTTTCTTCCAAGACGGGGAGGTCCCAAAACATCCTTTGGTTTGACGGTTCGTCCATCTGAGAGTTTGACAGGTGAGCCTTGCTGTAGCTTTGACCATAGAGGGCCTTTCGGGATTCCAAGAGATTTCGCCTTTTCTTGATGAAACTTTCCTGGTCGAGGTTTCTCTGTTAGCGCGTATGCTAGGCTGGGTATTGTGTGGTCAACCCAAACTGCGTGGACTTCATATTCTTTCTCCTTGCAAATCAAACCCGCTTTCTCTATTTCGGAGACTTCGATGGGAAAAGTTAATGTGAACTGAACAGTTTGTTGTGTTGCCTCCACAAACGCTCTGATTCCAAGTGGTCCGTAAACCTCTAGTTTTTTCTCTCTATTCAGCAGGGACATGGTTTGGAAAAGTCCAGGCAAACCGAGAACGTGGTCTCCATGCATGTGTGTGATGAAAATCTTTGTTTTTCGATGGAACCCTATTTTAGCTCGAATCATCTGTCTCTGAACTCCTTCGCCGCAGTCAAACAGGATAAGCTCGCCTTTACGTTGAATGGCTATGGCTGGTAGGCTTCTCTGAATTGTAGGAATGCTTCCTGCAGTTCCCAAAAAAACAACACGCAAACTCATTTCTTATGTCCTCTCAAACACCGCTATTTCTCTTGTTAGGCTTCTGTGTACGTAAACAAGATGGGACTCTACATGTTTAAATCCCACTTCTTTACCTATGTTTCCCACCCTTATCGATTTCGGAGAGGCTGTGCATATTCTTCTTCCTCTCGGAAGCATGTTCTCAACTGATGATAGAAAATCCTTCATTATCTGCTTTGTGCTCCATCCAAGTGTTGTCGCTGACCTACCGTAAGGGGGGTCAGTTACAATGCAGTCAGCCCTAACCGTAGGAAGATGTCGAGCATCAGCAACTCCTAAGCCCTCTGACATCAGATTATAATAGAGAAGGTTTCGTAGGCTTCCCTCTACCATGCGGCGTTTCGCATCAAACCCGACTACTCGACATCCTATTAGACCCGCTTCAATTAGCATAGTGGCTGTTCCGCAGAACGGGTCCAGCACCAACTCATCTGTTTTGGGTTGGGCTAGGTTAACCATGCACCTCGCAAGTTTTGCTTTCATTGCAGTAGGATGGAAAAACGGTCGTTTTCGAGGTCGCCTTTCACTGAAAGGTTTAGTCGGAACTTCGCCTATTTTTAATCCAAAAATTAGTTTGTTGTCAGTTAAGACTCCGAAAAAAGTTTTTTGCGGGTTCTTTAGATTTACCCTTGTTCCTTTTGCCTTGTTCAGAATCTGCTCGCCGAGTTTTCTTTCTAACTCTACTCTGTCAAGGTGGGATGCTGTTCCTCTTACTCTTCTTATCCGAACAACGAAGCTTTCTCCCTTTTCAATGACTTGTTCTAGGGGTGTGGAATGAATTTTTTGGAATATATCAGCGACTTTTGCGTCACAGTTGAACAACTCTGTGGCGCAGGTTTTGGTCATTGCTGATCTAAACGTTACGGGTTTTACGCTGTTAACATCGGTCTCCACTCGTAAAACTTGAGTCAACTTCTGCAGAACTCGATATTCATAATCCTCGGCTTCTAGAATAGCCTTCAATTCAGAAGATGGTAAGGTTGGATGTTCACCTGACAATAAATAGAACAGTTTAGTCACTAATTTAGGCTCCTCGATTAGCCAGGGTCTTCGCAATCAAAGGAGCAACTGAAACCACGCTTACAGTGCTAGGAACACAGTTGGTACCTACAATTCCATCTGCACCGCTCTTCATAATTTTGTCCTTAGCGTCTCCAACGAGGAGGGGGTGCACACACGCCGCATACACGCTTTTAGCGTCTTGTTCCCTAACCCATTTTATTGCTTTAATCATAGTGCCGCCGCTACTAATGATGTCGTCAAATATGATTACGTCTCTGCCTTTTACAGACAAAGTTTTTCTTTCAATATTCACCTTTCCCGTCAAGCGGTCTCTCCGCGTCTCAACGTATCCGTGTCCTCCTTTCAAAACAATGTTTGCTTCTGCCGCTACAGCCCGTGCCTTTTTGCCAAGAGACAGAGAAAATGCGCCGTCAAAACCTTTGTTCTTAAAGTGTTCAGCTAGAAGACTGATGGCTGACAAGTCGTCAACACGTATTCTGAAGTCTCCTAGAACTTTCGGGTTATGGGCGTTCACAGTGATGATTCTATGTACGCCGCATGCCTCAAGCAGTGTTACTATGGTTTTTATGCTGAATGCTTCGCCGGGTCTGAAACGTTTGTCTTGTCTCGAGTATGCGAGATATGGAACAACAGTGGTGATGGTTTGCGCTTTCATGTCTTTTGCGTTGTCTGCCATGAGAAAGAGTTGGAGGAAGTTTTCGTTTTGAGGGGAGCTTGTTGTTTGAACAATTAC
>JGI24422J19971_10002970_pt1 | contig 10597 bp, 5 predicted proteins | sample DeeMarSWOR152_54_FD_19971 | JGI IMG/M metagenome (IMG submission 19971)
CATCAGGGTGGACCACAATGACGTCAGTTATCATTACATCCCTTACCTTCATGCAAGACAATTGATGGTGAAACCCCCATAAAGTCAACGGTGTGGGTAACGATGGTGTTGCCTCTCTTATTATGTTCCGTGTCACCAGGCCTACTAACTTTCCGTTTTCTACAACAGGTAAGCGNCGGACATGCTTTTCNCGCATCGTTTCTAGAGCATTATNTATTAGAGTGTCAGGAGTTACCGTAAAAACTGGNCTTTTCATATAATCACGAACGTTCATTGTTCTCCTCCTTAATCAAGCTGACAATTATTATAGTATGCCATTCCGCTTTACACTTTGCTGGTACAATCGACACTTTTACTATTGGGCCCCTGAAGTGGCCCAGTCACTTTATTCTCAGTTCAAAGTTGGGGTGAGAGGATTTGAAACTCCGGCCACGTGAACCCCATGTAGCCAATAGAAAAGGCAGCGACCGCTTGCCTCCTTTCGTCTAACATCATATCCCTATCATTCTAGAATTTCAATGTTTAATTTACTTAAATGTCATACACTTAATCCCAAGGCAAATCTTTCCTCTTACCATTTTCCAGAGCATCCACTACTTCTTTCTGTTTGCCCGTCAACTCACTACCTTGTTTCACAACTATTTCTTGGATTCTTTTGTCTATATCATCAAAATCAGCAAATTCATTGACTGATGTCTTATGGATAATTTTATAACCACCTGATGTAGATAGGATTTCGCTAGTAAAACCAACTAAGAAATCCCATAATCCTTCTTCAGTACTAATTAATTCACCAACATAATTCTTCACTACATCTATGTTCTCCCATTCTTTCCATCGATAAAGAATTGCACTTAGTTTTGGCGCCTTCGATAGTTTCTTTCCCCTGATAAACGATTCTATCTTATTTACGCATTTTCTCTGTATCTCTTCTAAATCTGATGCAGATAAATCTAATAATATCTTTTTACCGGCACTATCTTCCCCTCTAATATCAATAAGCGATACAAATTCGACAGGAAGAAAGACTGGTTCGCATTTTTCGATAGCGTTAATTATTATTTGTTTTCTCCTTTCTCTTTCCTGAATCCCTTCCAACAATAATAGATAGACTATTCTACAGGCTAAAACATACGAATCCATCGTCAGCATCTGTCTTTGCTCGTCCACAATTCTATCTTCTGCATTGAATATGGAAACAATTACGCTCTCAATAGATTCCTTGTCAACTTCATGGGCATAGTCCTGCATTTTTTCGAGCAAACGCCTTCCCATTCCTTTATCAAAGAATTCTAGGAATTTACTATAAAAGGCTTGAGCATGTCTGGTCATCATAATAAATAGACGCATTTCCTCGTCAGATATTTCATGTACCGGTGTGCTTAGCATGAAATATTTATCAAAATATTCTCTTGAACACACTCTCTTCTTTTGTCTCCATTCGCTCTCCCAATTACCACCATAACTATAATTTCCTTCAATGCTTAATATCCTTGGGAAAAGCACTCTGCATGTACTCTGCACCAAACTAGCCAACTCCTTTTCTCTTTCCTTTTTCTCCTCTCGTTCTCTGCCCTCCATGCTTGATGGAAAATTGTATATACTCGCAAGTATTTCTCTCGCTACCTTATTAGATTCTTCCTGTCCAAATGCGCTAATCCCTTCTTCCGTTAGTACTTCCTTATTCCTCCTCATCATTTCGTATGACAGTGGTGCGAATGTTCTTATTAGGTTAAGACCCATGAAATCAACCATGTCAATCTCTGAAGATACTAACTGACATGTAATTCTCATACCATTGGCGTATCTCACAATATCTCTTATGTTCTTAAAATACTTTCTAAAACGTCCTTCTAGATACAGTTCTTCCCAGTGTTTCCTATCGAATTCCTTTTCGCCCCATTTTTCAATAATTGTATTAAGCTCACCAAGAAGAATATCAGTCATTAACCTTTCATCAGGGCTTGGCACATTTATAGGCACCTGTACTATTTTATCTATATATTCTTTACCATGGCCAGGCTGCTCCCGATCCAGCACAGATTCAACTAAGTTTCTGTCAAAAGCAAGCAAATAAGTTGTATTTTCAAAGTTCGCATTAAGTCTTATTAAACGAAACAGCAATTTCATTGCCTTGATATCTAGACGGTCTATATCATCGATGATAATAAATATACGTTTAGCACAGTCCTTTAACATCTGGTCAAGTTGTCTTTTGATTTCCTCCAGCGTTTTCTTACGGGTATCTTTCAACATCCCGCTTAACTCTTTTGTTAGAGCCGAACTCATCTTAATCAATTGATTCCCGATAGGAGACAACTCAGCTACAGTAAGAATAACAGTAAAGATATCCAGCAGTTTGCCGATTTTTTCTTTATTCTTTTGCCCTTTGTCTAACCCCAAAATTGACGCCTTAAGCTCCCTAAAGAACATAGCCGTTAGCTGTTCCACATCTGATGCGTACCATGGATTAAATCTTAAAATAACAACATCCCTATTAACATTTCTCTTCTTAACCAGATAGCCCTCAATAAGATTGAGGATAGACGATTTACCACAGCCCCATTCACCATTGATAGCCGCAATTAAACACTTACTATCTTCATGTTCAAATAATACGTCCGCCAAGTGTTCAGCAAATTGAATACGATTCAATCCATCTTGTTCAGGACTACTTATTGGCTCGTCTACCAGCAAGCCAATTTTGTTATTTACTTCATTGTTCTTCATTTGCTTACTCCTCTTTTGATACAGATAATATATTATCTTTTCTCATAGATATCAACCATAATTTTTAACTGCCTTCCTTTTGCTTTCTAGTTTCCCACAAATACAATTCAAACCGCGTATGCTCTTCACGCGCCGGATTCCAGTGACACTATATCCATTAAGCCTACTACAAATTAGGGTTATGTACCCAGAATACCAAAGGATATGTTAAGATGGGCGAAGTGGACCTCCCACTGTGGCGTGATTTCAGCGACATCTTGCCTGAGGAATAAGCATGTCTCTAACAAGATTCATCAAGGATGCTCTGAGGAAGTCTGAAGCAATCCCAACTCCTGGCGCCATATTCTACAATGCGGCATCGGCAAAAGTTCTGCGCAAGCCTGAAACAAAGATAGCTAGTGACATAGTGGAAAAGGTGGGAAACGGGACTATTCTTGATTTAGGTTCGGGAACTGGCTATCTGTCAATAGAGATTGCCAGGAGGTCACCCAGCCTGCAGGTCTATGGCATCGATCTCGGCAGGCAAATGGTCAAGATTGCCAGACGCCACGCCAAAGGCGTTGATAACGCTAGATTTGTGTTTGGCAATGCGGCCAACCTCCCTTTCAAGGATAATTCAATGGACCTTGTGATTAGTGCAGCCGCTTCACATCATTGGAAGATACCACGCCTGGTGTTTGATGAATGCTATCGTGTTCTAAAAACCGGCAAGGAAGCCTGGATATACGATGGGTGTCCTGAGATTTTCAACAGCCGGGCCGATAGAAGAAAAATTCATGAAGAATATGGGTTCTTGCTTTCCCGACTTGGGCATATAGTCTTCACGCTACATGGTTTCAGCAGGGAAGAATACCAGACCGTAATTAAGGACATGCTAGAGCAAACGGCATTCAAAGGCAACTACCAGATGGCGCTAACAGATATCTGGATGAAGATTACGCTCAAGAAGCGCACGTGAGCACGTTTGCTGGCTCACAACTTTTTGGTCGCTCGCATTCAAAATCGGGGTGAGAGGATTTGAACCTCCGACCACCTTAACCCCATTTAGCCTTGAAGCTTATCTGTCTGTCCGGCGCAACAATCTAGCGGTAACAATTCGACGGCTTGTGTAGTTGTGTAGTTAGGTAACAAAATACGCTATTGTGTAATACCAACCTCAGGCACATTATCGCTTTGGCTAAACCATATAAGCTCCGGTTGTGCTAAGACACGGACTGCCAGCTGAGGAAGGGATAGGTCTGTCCATCGACGATATTCCAGATATATGAAGGGTTGCGCGTGCCAGGATCGACGACTGCAATTATGTCCCACGTAGCACCTGTGAAGGTGGTGATACTCTTCATTTCCGCGGTAATCTTGCCTGTCCCGTCAGCCGAAGTAGATTGTCCGCTGGTCTCGGTATCCCAGAAGGAGTTGCTCACAATCCCTTCTTCATTTAGTCCCACCAGACCGCCAACATTCTCATCGCCGGTCACGCTGCTGGTGGAATAAGAGTTGCTCACAGTGCCCGCATTCCTTCCCACCAGACCGCCAACAGACCCATTGCCAGCCACGTTACCGCTGGAATATGAGTTGCTCACAGTACCCTTATTCCACCCCACCAGACCACCACCAACGTCCTCGCCAGTCACGCTGCTGGTGGAGTAGGAGTTCCTAACAGTGCCCCTGTTCTCTCCCACCAGACTGCCAACATAGACATGACCAGTCACTTCGGCGTTCACCAGCCCAAGATTTTCGACGACTCCACCATCAACAAAACCGAAAAGCCCCACACCCACACCATCTGTGCCAGGGCGGCTGATAAACAGGTCCCTTATCCCGTATCCCTGACCGTCGAAACTGCCGGTAAAGGGTAGATAAAGGTAATAAATATCAACAAAAGGGTCCCGGTCCCAATCTCCGATTGGCTGCCACCCCTTTCCCTGATTGGCTGTCGGGCCCGCCAAGTCCTGATAACCGGGAGTAGTGGAATCAAGGTCGTTCATCAGAGTGTAGTTGCCGCCTAAGCTGCATCTGATGGCATCCAAATCATACCAATCCCGTATTTCCAGGGGGTTCTTCATTAGGGCAAAGTTAGCGCAGATGGAATAGTGGTCGTTCATGGTGATGGTGGTGGTGGCCTTCTCGACATCGGCAACGGTGTCCACATCTCCGGTCCACACGACAAAGTGGTAGCCTTCCTCAGCCTCGGCTACTAGGTCGACCACCGTTACCTTGTTGTACCTAAAAGGTCCCCTGCCAGGGGTGGTTACCTCACCACCTTTGGTGGTGCAGATGGTGAGCTGGAAATACTCCTCTGGTTTTAGGTGTGGTATGTCCTGTTCAAGGCCACAGCCTGCCATTCCTGCAATCAAGGCTAGCGTAATCAAAAAGATGCCAGCTTTTTTCACGTATATGCCCCTTAGAGTGTATTGTATCATTAGCGAAGTAAGTGTCAATAGCCCTCTGTGCGGCGTCCAAGATATACTGCTAAGTTGGCGAGCAACAATCCATCTCAGTGTGCGGCTAAGTAACAATCCAAGTTATTGTGTGATTTAACCATCAGGTATACGCTGGGCCTCCGCATCGTCGTCTCGTTGCCCGTATAACCAGGGAGCCCCCTGGACGCCCAGTGAAACTTTGTCCAGGTTAAAAGGCTTGCAGATATAGTCATCAGCACCTGGCTTCAGGCACTACATGGCGGCACTAATGTCAGTGACAGCCACAGCCATAATAACCACTGTGTCGGGGTAGCCCTTCTTTCGATATGGTCAGGCACCGTTAATGGGCAGTTCGATAAAAAAGGTGGCCCCTTTGCCTGGCTGGCTCTTGGCATATATCTGCCCGCCATGCTCGGTCACTATCCCGTGGCAGATGCTCAAACCAAGCCCGGTTCCTTTGCTGGCCTGCTTGGTTGTGAAGAAGGGGTTGAATATTCGGCTCAGATTTTCCGGTGGGATACCCGGCCCGTCATCAGCGACTGTAACCACCACGGCATTGTTTCGTCTCTTGGTGGTAATGGTCAGGGTTCCTCTGTTGTGTGCCTCAATCATAAAATATTCGGCGTTGATAATGATATTGAGGAAGACCTGCTGCATCTGGAAGCGGTCAGCCATGATTTCGGGAAGTGCAGGAGCAAGCTGTCTCCTGACTTCGATATTATCTACTTTCTGCTCATGGGCGCGTAATTTCAGCACGTTCTCAATAATGTCATTTATCTGGTTAAGCTGCTTCGTGGGCGTATGCTTTTGGGCAAACGTAAGGAGGTTCTTTACCACGTCGGCAGTACGCTGGGCCTCGTTATAGATAAAATTCAGGTCCTCACGGATGTCATCGGGGATATCCTTCTCCATGAGCAACTGGGAAAAACCGATGATACTCGTGAGCGGGTTGTTAAGCTCGTGGGCGGTGCCGGCTGCCAGTTCGCCGATGGAAGCCAGTCGGTCAATCATCATCTGCTGCCCGCGCTGCCGCTTCTGCTCAGTGATGTCCACACACGAAACTAAACCTGCCGGTTTACCCCCAAGCTCGGTCCTGGCACCAACTGCATTTATCCATATTTCTCTACCATCTTTGGTTAATATCTGAAACTCGTTGACTTGCCGCAAGTCCTGTTCAAATATGTCCTTTACGATAATCTCAAGAACTTTCTCCTTATCATTCAGAGGAATGAAGTCAAGTAGATTTATTCCAACTGCTTCCTCTACCGAATTGAATCCAAACATTTTCGCAGCAACTTGATTACACAGCACTACTTTCTCGGTTTCCGCATCAATAACTAACGTCCCGGCGATTGTGCTATCGAACAAGGCTTTATATCTTTCCTCAGATTCCCGCAGCGCCTCCTCCGCCTGCTTGCGCTCGGTGATGTCCATATAGCTTCCCAGGGTTGCCCGTCTCCCGCCGTACTGGATGGAGCTAACTGATTCCATTACCCACCTAATGCTGCCGGTCTTGTGAATTACCTTGAATTGATATGGCGAATCGAGTTCTCCTTTCAGCATCTTTATGGCATTTTCCCTGACCATCTCCCTGTCTTCGGGAAAGACAGGCTCTAGAGAATCCTGGCCCAGCAATTCATCTTCTTTGTAACCTGTGCATCTCTCAAAGCTGGGGTTGACATAACAAAACTTTCCATCCTGCACGATGTAAACGCCAACTGGCGATTTGTTGGCTAGAGTCTCGAATAAGGTTTCTGTCTTCGTTCCTTCGATTATTGCACTCACGTGTCCACTCGCTTAGCTTCTTCGGCTTATTGCCGTAACAAGGTATTTTTGCTGATGCCGACCAACCTCGGCTGTTCTATAATAAAGCTGGTCATCAACAATAACAGGCATATCTTTTTCCTTGGAACTATTCATGTATACAATACTATGCCCCATACTTCGGGAAGAAATCAATCACCCATTTGTACTTGTTATTGCAGTACCTTTGTACTGGTCTGTTCGGTAGCTCTTGTCCATTGGATATATGATACGAAGCACCGGTACTGTGTCTACAGTCCTCTATTCCGACTGGCTACCAGTGGTATGAGGTTGCCTTATTAGGAGAAAGCATAGCCTGAATGGGAAGTCGTTCACGAGGTTGTTGGGTTTCAGGTTTGATTTTAACTCTCAGTCTTCTTATAATTCACCGTTGTGGCAGTTTATGCTCGTGTACCCGGTTAACGTATTTGTTTTGTTACCAAGAGTAATAAAGTCTTTAGTTGTAAAAATACCCGGTATTATGCTAAAGCGAGCAAATTTCAAAATGGTGAAAATACTAACTTAAAAGGTGGACCAATTACTGGTGGCAGGCCATATTCAAATAGGTACTAACTGACAGACACCCCCCAAATTAGTTGCTATTGTCCAATCGTCGAAAACCCAGATTTTACTTGTAATGGGTCAGCTATATAGAGATACTGGTCACTAGATGCTTCATAAGCTGGCCAGGTAATCAGACCCTCGACACTCGGGTCTCCTCTTCTAGCAAACTGAGTCCACATGCTCATCATTTCTTCGGAGACCTTTCTATCCACATCCGTCACCCCGGGGTCTTCTGATTTAGCTCCGGATTGGCTAGCCAGTCCGGCGTAAATCAGAGCCCATTCGCGTGGGACATCCACATTACCAAAAACGTAGGCAGTCTGCATAGCGTGGGTGGATATGCAGCCTTCTTGTCTCCATTTACTGGGCACGTGGTCGAAGATGTAGGCATACGACTTGACACCGACCTTGCTCGCACTCGGAAGCATTTTCACATAGTCTGGAATGATTCCAGGCAACACTATCATGCCCGGGCCGGTTATTTCACCCAAGTTTCCACCCATGATGAAAGGAACTGCGTTCTGTTTGCCAGCCTGGAAGATATTTAACGGTGAATCTGGCATAAACCAGCCGTCTAACGATATGTCCCAGATACCCCAAATTGCTTGAGGACCGCCGACCTCTGCGGCTAGTGCCGAATCAGCTTCGATGATTTTCTCCCAGGGGAGGGTGCGGGCTGTGGCCAGTGGGTCGGCTGCCTTATCCACGCCGAGCTTGGCAAATACCTTCTCACCAAGCGCTTCTGTTTCCTTCATCGGGCGGGGCATAAAGATATCTGAGGTGGGAGTTCCGCTTTCACAAATAGCCTTGTGGAAAAGCCCTTTGGCCAAAGGTGAAGCCATCAGGCTGATAACCTTAGATGAGCCGCCGGAATAACCCCATATGGTGACATTGTTCGGGTCACCGCCGAAGGCAGCGATGTTCTTCTGCACCCACTTCAGAGCCGCTATCATATCCAGGAACATGTAGTTCCCGAAAACACCCTTGGGAGATTCCTTGGAAAGTAAGGGGTGAGCTAATAAGCCTATTACGCCAAGCCGCATGTTGACATTTACTTGAACTACACCGTGCTGTGGCAGTTGGAAGTTATTATAGGTTGGATTGGCTGCAGTATCGATTCTGTAGGCACCGCCGTGCATCCAGACCATAACCGGCAATTTGTCCGTGGTATTCTTTGCCGGCGTCAGGACGCTCAGCCAGAGGCAGTCTTCGCTTGTTTCAACCGTCCAAGGAAGTGGTCCGGGTGCCTGTGGGGCTTGAGTGCCGGGGAGTGTACATTCGCGGACCCCTTGCCAGGAAGCAACGGGCTGGGGAAGCTTCCAGCGCAGGTCGCCTCTGGGTGGAGCGGCATAAGGGATTCCCTGATAGACATGCACCTCTTTGCCAGGCTCGCCAACTACTGTGCCAGAGATATAGCCGGAATCTATCTTTAGCGGGTCTGCGAGCGCTGTTTCTGGTAACGACATTTCTTGGGTACGACTACTGAGAGGCACTCCTCATAGCAAGATAACACGTAGAGAAATTAATTAAAAGCCTTCTAATTTTTTGAAATTATATTACTGTAGTACATATGTTGTCAATACTTGTTAGGCATATACTATTAGGTATATAATTGAGAATAATTGTGAAGTAGTCATAGATTATTAACTATCATGGGGATAATACAAATTAGGGCCTGGAAAAATACCCTGGTGTTCATTTGGAAGAGAAAATAAAATATGCCCTTAGTTATTAAGGTCTCCATATTCAGCCAAAGTTATAGATAGATTAATTAATTGAATGATAGACTATTGGAGTCAAAAATAATGTGGGGCAGTCATTTATTCCCCACTCAGAGGAGGCAGCAAGGGCGGCATATAAAACGGTGCTTTCTAGGATTCCCCAAATTCGAACGGAAAATCAGTGTAACATATACTTCATTAACAGGATTTTAACATAAGTAGCATATGATAAAGATACAATAAAGATAATGAAAGGAGGTGATGAGGCGCAATTTTACGACGGGAAAGTTATCTAAGGCAGCAGAACCAAATTATAAATGGAAGGAGGGATATGTATGGTTTGATGACGGAAAGATGTGATAAGGTTATGAAAACTTTCAGAAAGGAGAAAAAATAGTGAAAAAAGTACTTTTTATCTCGTTAGCATTTGTGCTAGCTCTCAGCGTTGGTCTTATCGGCTGTGGGGGCGAGGACTTGCCGCCGGAGGGGCCAGAAACAATCAAAGTTGGTCTGGTCAGAGACCTTGACGGGGTTCTTGCCTTTTATGACATGTTTGCTGCTGGGCCAGTTTACAGGGCATTCACAGAATGGGTCAACGACGACGGCGGAATCTATATGAGTACATACGCCGAGAAGAAGGAGATAGAACTGAAGATTCGCAACTATGACCCCATGACACCAGGAGACCTAACAACACAAACGGAAGCATTGATAACCGAGGACGAAGTTCACTTCCTGTGGGGCGGGCCGGGCACCACTACTATTTACCCACAGGCCCCGATCGCCAATGCCTATTCGATGATACTGATGACCCTCGAGGGTGGTGCTACCGACATGATGGAGGATCCGGGCAAATTGGCTAGCTGGCCTTACGTGTGGATCAACCTGAGCTTTTCCAACTGGTACCAGATACCGGTCCTGTACGATACACTCAAGGCCCAAGGTATAAGTGAACCGAAGGCATATGTGGTCTATATTGATAACGAACACGGCCATGAATATCGCGATACCACCATAAATGTATTCGGTGCCGATAACGTCATTGCCGCTGGACATGATCCTCTTTTTGCCACTACAGACGACATAGAAGACATGATCGTTGCCGCTGCAAATGCTCTGACTACCACACCGTATGACGTCTTCTGCGGGTTTACCTATGATCCGTTTCTCGGTTACGTATTGACAGCAGCCGATGCCCTCGACTTCAACCCACCGGCTATTATGATGGGGCCGGGCGCCGAAGGAGGGGCCTACCTTCTGACGTATGGTGACAAGTTGGAAGGAGTAATGGCCTTCGCAGTTGCCAATGTCAACACGGAGATCACCGAGCCGACGACGATGACGCTTACTGAGATGTGG
>JGI24422J19971_10002971_pt1 | contig 10597 bp, 9 predicted proteins | sample DeeMarSWOR152_54_FD_19971 | JGI IMG/M metagenome (IMG submission 19971)
AACACACTTTTACATAAATACTCTCCATTTTTACTTTTGATTCTTGACTAAACTGTTGTGTGCGCAAAATTAGCATTTATGCTGTTCTAAAACGTAGACTTAAAAGCCTGTTGAGACTCTTCAATAATATGAGGACGATGAATTTATGAAAAAACCTTTGGCTTACATGGCAACGGCGGTTTTGCTGGGCGTCATAGTAATGCTTGCTCCGTTGCAACTGCTTCCCAGCACGGGATACCCCGTATCTTTCGGGCTTATGGACAGGGACTTAGCAGAGAGGCGATCACCATCTTCTCAAACTTTGAACGGCGGGAGCACAGTAGCTCTCCAACTAACCTTACTCAACAGTGGACTAATGTTAGCTTTTAGCTTTGTTTTCGCATTAGGTGTCTTCCTATACGTCAGAAAACGGATAGTTTAACGGTCAGATCCTTCTGCTGTCCCTAAAACATTTTATATAGATACATCGCATAACTGAAACCATTCAGAGTAAGGGAGTCAAAAAATGAAAAGAAAACTAGCTTTCTTGGCGGCTCTGCTAACCTCGACTCTAATTTTAGCGACCATGATGGGCTCACCGGGAGCTGACATAGATGCGGGCGTGCGAAGCTGGCTCGGACCCACATACACTGGCATCGACGCATTTTACGGTGCCCCATACAACATTACCGCTTATGAAACAGGCTCCAACGCGACCCTTGTCGTAAGCGTGGAAAACACGGAAGGGAAGCAGATAAACGTTTCAGCAGTAGGAGTTCGATTTGACTGGAGCGAATCATACAACTCTACGGATGTTAGCATAGACAGTCCAATCGTAATGGATAAGAATGAGACTATGACTTTCGCTGTGAGCTTCACGGTTCCAAGCACCTCGGTCGCCTCCAATCGATTCTTGCACAGCTACAAGATATACGTGGAGCATGTTAACAGTACCACCGAACCTAAAGAGATTGTTGGCACTATGACAAAATCCTACACTGAGAATCCAGATTTCGCTGTCTACTCACCGAATCAAGCGGATGCTCGAGAATTATCTCAAATAATTTCAGGAATTGAATCAGATGTTCCCATCAAACCTTTGACGTTCAATAGTACTGCCGCTAAGTTGTTCGTATACAAGGCGAAGAATGAAACGAGAATAGGCGACGAAAACTACAGGCGAGGAGACTTTGCTGGTGCGAAGGCTCATTACAGTACTTCCTTAATCCTGTACAACGAGGCATATACTACGGAAGAAACTAGNGGCGTGAAACGTGAAGACCTCGACGTAAGGCTGGTTGAGGCTCAAATAAACAACCTTCAAGCTTGGGCAAGCATGATATCCTCACTGTCAACGACTTCTATACTGTTAGGCTCGGCCATAGTGTTATTCGGCATAGGATACATAATCAAACAATTAGGGACGCTGAAAAAACCTGTAACCGAGTCAGTGAAAGAATAAGAATTCCCCATATTTTTTAATGTCTTGCAAAACTTCATTGCTTAAGGGCTTTACGCGCAACCGTGATGTAGCCAGTATGCCCAGTCATCAGAGTTTCCGGTCGAGTTTTCCCTCTTTCCACTTGCATTCTTCGCATGATACACTCGACAGTTTGAATGTCTACAAATTCGTTTTCTTTCATGGCCTCAACCGTTTTCACAACTTGATCAATTGTGGGGCTGAAACTTACTAAGACTCCGCTTCCCTTTAGCGCCGAGTAAGCGTGAGGCACAACAAGCCACGGGGTTGCCATGTCCAAAACCACAGCGTCCACCTCTCTTTCATCAATGCCTTCTGTAACATCCTTATTTTTGACATCCACATATTCGGACACTCCAGCCCTCTCCAAGTTCTTAAGCGCTGTCTCAACGAACTCTCTTCGAACCTCGTAACTGTACACGTGCCCCGTCGGCTTAACGTAAAAGGCAAGCGCACTAGTTAGTGCTCCAGTTCCAGTTCCCGCCTCCACCACTCGACTGCCTGGGCCGGCTCCGCTTAACATAATAATTAACGCAATGTCCTTTGGATAGGTTATCTGTGTCTTTCTCAACATCTTGAACACGTGGTCTCGCAGGGTGGGTTTGAGCGCCACAAATTCAACTCCCATGCTGCTTGCTGTTCGAGTTCCGTATTCTTTGCCAATTAACTCGCCCAGTTGAATGAATCCCTTGTGAGTGTGGAAGCTTTTTTTCTTCTCCACTTTAACCAGATATGTTCTCTTTCGGTTTAGGTAAAGCAGAATACTGTCTCCCTCTTTGATGGCTTGTGACAAAGCAAACCCTGCCGTTTCCTCTAAACTGGCTTGCGGGATAATAACGTTACGGAGCCTCAATTGTGAATGTGTCGAAAAATGTCGTTTTCAAGTATCATTTTTAGTCACTTTTATATCGCAGGTATGCGCAAATGATTAGCAAAAAACGCAAAGTCGACTAAGTATAAATCAATGGTGGAAAACGTGACCCAACGGGTGACAAAAATACTTCTTCCCTTCACGGTCCCCGCTAAGAATCGGGAAGAAATCTTTACCAAAGAAATGGAAAGGGCAGCCATCCTTTGCCTCGCTGAAACAGAAAGGAGGAAAGGTGAAGGTTTCATTTTAAAAAAACCAGCCGAGAAACTGATCTTCATCGCTGAAACTTGCTATCCAATTTGGCTAGTTCCATGGAGAGAAAGGAGTCTACTGTTTGATGGATTCGGCGTCATGCCACACACATTGACGTACGACATACTGCCTGATATTAAAACGTTCATCAACGACCTCCAAGGAAGCGCAAAAAGCCGCCAAGCATACTCTGCTTTTCTCTCCGACGCTCTCAACTACTTCCAAGGCTTCAAGGGACAAGAAGAAAAAACGATAGAAGGGCTTATTGCGAGCCGCGAGTTCATCCAAGACTTTGTTTCGTATCTTCAAGAAGCAAAGGCAATTCAGAGACCCATACTCGACAAAGCATTCTTGGCTCCCACCCTCGACGAATCTACACTTTCGTCTTTCATTCAAGATTTCTCAAATCTCAGAACAACTCTAAAGGAGGACATAGCGAACTTACGTGAAAGCATGAGAATGCTGAGTGCCAAAACAAGAGAACACGTAAAAGCCATTCATACAGAAATCAGAGAAATTAGGAAGAAGTTCAATGAAAAAATAGAGGAGCTTAAACCTTCTGTCCTAGAAAAGGTGCAACAAATCCAAAAGAAATACGATAAAAAGATCATCGCATTCTCCAAAAAATTCGACCAGCAACTCCACCAACTCCATCAAAAACGTGTTAAACTTGAAAAAACAAAGAAAACCACAGCTACTGATATCAAACGTTGTGAGACAAAAATAAGCTCCTGTAAACTTCGCGAAGACGAGACCGGTGAAGCCCACTGGAGGCAGAAGCTTGAAGAATATAAAAAGAATCTTTCCGCTCTAGAGAAAAAAATCATAGATATGGACAAAAAAATAGAGGATGCTGAAGCCGTCAAGAGAATTGAAATATCTAAAATCAGATCAGAATGCAACGTAAAAGCCGAAGCAGCCATGAAAACTCTGAGAGAGCTCGAGGCTTCTCGCGACGCCAAAATTCAGATGGGTCGGCAAGAAATTAAATCGCTGGAAGAGGCAACTTCTGCAATTATAGATCAAACAGATAAATTGATAGCATCTAAGAGGGCAGCGTTAAATGAACTTGAAGGAATGGGCATCGCGCAGAAGCGAAGAAAATATAAACTTGCATACTTACCTGTCTATCTTGCTGGTTACCAAGCAAATTCGAAGAAAAGATACGTGTTGTATTCGCCTTCAGTTGCTCGTAGTATGGGGATTAAAACGAAATTCAAGCATGTTTTCGGTGTTGCAAAAATAAAGTCGCTTCTTCAGCAACGTTCAAAATTCATCACGAGCCTTCTTAATCAACTTCTCACCGTTATTGAGCATAACCCCGTGTTTGAGAAAGGAATAAGCGACGCTGGAGTTAAAGCCAACATTTTGCGAACGAAAAACTTGCATAAAAGAATAAAAATAGGGTTAGAAAGACTGACGGATGAAGGATGGATATCAGAAAACGAGTTCCAAACGTTCAGCGAACTTCTGACAAAAGCCTAGTTAAGCGATATTATTATACAACAAAAAACAAATACGCTCTATTTCGCGCGCATGTTTTCTATTACGGGTCTTAGTTGACATTGGACAGTTTATGCGATTTCTTTCTTCTATTAGCGTCAAGTAGACGTGATGTTTATTGTCGTGTAGGCGTGGAAAAGCGGGCGCGCATCACTGTCTGGTATGTACGCTTCTATCCAATATGTGTCTGGTTCAATTTCCTCTTCCGGAAAGTTGATGTTGGTTTGGTTCCAGATGAAGGTTCTTTCAAGAGATTGATGAGGGGGAACTGTGAACTGTGTATCGATCCAATCAAATACATGTATGTCATTATACCATATACGACTGAATTCTCTGCTCGAGATTGAGACTACCACAAGATCACTGAATCCAGATGTCAGTGAGTGCTCGATGAAACCAAGGTTTTCAAGGGTTACTTTGATCTGAACGGGGTCTCCAAGTTCGTAAGTAGACTTATCTGTGGTTAGAGAGAACGCCCAGTTTGGAGTGATAACAGCCCAAACCGAATATGGCACAGTTAACCCTATTGCAACTACGCTCAACGCGAGAAGAATAATTTTCCTTCTGCTCGCTTGCAGAGATTTTTTATCTGTAGCTATCTCTACGAAACCAATAAATGTCACGTTAATTCCTACAACAAAAGCAAAAGCCCCAAAAGAGACCAAGGTTGGGTCGAGGGGCGCTAAAAATAGCAACACTGTAAAACCACCTAACAGCATCATGATGCCTACTATCAAAACGTTTACTTTCATTCTCAACGCAGTTTCTCCAATGACAGCACTGACGTTTTGAATTTATAACTTTTTATCTGAAGATGAGTCTTCATGCGCGCGTGTATCATGGTACATGTTGAATCGCTAAGTGCCTAGACAAAAAATGGTCATATGCCTACTGAACAGCACGGTTAAATTGTGTACTTTTCTCCGTACTTAACTAATTGAACGTTTTTGTTTACTGTTCTGAAAAGTTCCGGATGCTCAGTGTGCACTGGAAAAATTCTCTTCGGTTTAATGTAATTAATTAGGTCTGTAAGTTGCTGTCTGTTCATATGTCCAGAAGCGTGGAGTTGATGAAATTTGATTTTGAAATGATCCAGCCAATTATGCATGACCTCATCTTCGATGTCTTCTTCACTGTAAGGTTCACTCATGCTACGAATGAAATGGCTGGCTGGATCTGGTCTTATATCGATGAGTTCTGCGAATTGATAAAAATCCAAGTCCATAATTATTTCGCTTTGATGATTATGCACGAACTCGTGGTTCACCATTTTTTCCATGAACCTTCGTTCCCAAACGTAGTAGTCTTTCTCTAGAAAACCTCCAGTTTTTTTTCTTTTGTAATAAATTAGAATGTTTTCATCTTTCTCAGGGTCTGGAAGGTGAAGACGCTTGTCTTGTACAAGTTTACTTAGTAGATGGGCGGTTTTCGGGGATATGACGATTTTTCTGTCGTTGTTTTTGGCTACGTTGTAGAATGTTCTGAATCTATCTGTGTCTCGTCCATAGTGAGTAACAAACACTATCTTTTTTGTTGCAGAAACGATTTCGTTGCCTAGTTTCTCCACTTCTAATTCTGAGTAGTTCTTTCTACGTTCCTCTTCAACCATTCTTGTGCCTTCACTTATCATGGCTATGGGCTCGGACCCGTATGCTTTTTCAGCAAATTCCTCCGTCATCTCTTTCCTTGGACCATGAGCTCTAAGGTCTCCGGTATAAACGATTGCGCCTTCAGATGTGTGAATTATGAAACCGTAGGAAGCAGGAATTGAGTGGTCAACATGAATGGGCTCTACCGTCAGATGCTCGATTTCTATTTCGTCTCCAGTTCTAAACGTTTCATAGGGATGTTCTCCAAGATTAAGAGGACTGGTTTCTTCCATTGATTTAATGAATATTTTTGTTCCGTAGCCACAATGTATAGGAATTTTTTCGTCGAGAAATACTGTGTGTCCCATGTGATCTGTGTGAGCGTGAGACAAGAATACGGCGTCAATTTCTGGTTTAACATAGGAAAGGTCGGTAAACGTTAATTGTTTTTTACTGTAAATTCCCTTTATTTTTGGCAACAGATTGAACTCAAAGTAGTCTCCTAAACCATTTATTGCTCTGGGTTTAAGCCAACCCGTGAAATAGTCTGCGCCCATAGTGAAAGGCTGTCCAAAATCAAAGAAGATTTTAACTTTTTTGTCTTCTATAAGAATCTTGTTTCCGCCAANCTCGTTTACTCCACCGTAAAAGGTGAGGGTTGTTTTCTGTTTTTTCATCTTTCCTTTTCTTCCTACTCAGTGGCTATTAATTGTTTATTCCTATTCAACGACACTTTCACTCCTCTTGCAGATGTTAGAAACCGCTAAGAGGACTTGTGGAGGCGTGAAGATACTGAACACTTTAGTGTATCGAGCGAATCCAGCCTTTTTCACCGTCTCCTGTTTTCCTCCCGCTTCTAAGTATCCCCCAATAAATTCTTTAGCGATGGTTGCCGCTGCGTCTGCGGTAGAAATTGGAGAAACGTAATGACCTGAGTAATAGAGGAATTCAGCCACGTCCCATGCTTGATTTCCGTTTCTCGTCGCCTGCTCAAGGTCCACAAAACACGTTTTTCCATCTTTCGTGACGATTATGTTTTCCGGTTTGCAGTCNCCAAGNGAAACGCCCAGCCTGTGAGCCTCCGCAATTTTTCTCCCAACTTCCCTCACTAACGCAACTTCTGCTATGCTCTTTTCTTTCGATGAAATAANNCGTTTAATAATTTCAGTTAGTCTTTTTCCTTCAATAAATTCCTTAAAAACTAAGCTTTGCTGTGGACTCACGTAAAGAATTCTTGGAACAGGAAAACCTTGACTGTGCAAGAACTGNTTTACNGAGTATTCTCTCTCCAGCCTAGACCGTCCCAACACAGCAAAGGACTTAGTGCCCAGCGTCCATAACGCCAGAGGAAACCATTTAAAGCCGTACCAGTCTTTGAACTTCTTTACTACCACTTTCTGTTTTTCATGGTTTCTCTTAAAAGTGAGCAGGTAAACAGAGTTTAAAACGCCTCCAATCTCTTCGATCTTCATGTCTAAGATCTCTCCGCCCGGAACAACTTTTCTAACAAAGTCTTCGATGCTAGTTTTGTCTGATAACGTTGCGAATCCAAGGGGTGTTGGTATTAACAAGTATTTTTTCGGGTCTTCAAGCTGGAACGTCAGCTCCTCAGCTTTAACCCCTTGGTGAGTCTTAATAAAGATGTCTTCATCTTGGGCGATGGGTCTTCTCATTTTGGGTAAAACGTTTAGAATATGATTGAGTGCGGCTCTCTGAAAAGATTTGAGGAACAGAGGAAGTCGAAGTTTCCTGCTTCTAACCGTGTCAATGAGGTTATTTGTAATTTTGATGTACCCGTTCGAGAAGGTTACCTGTTTTTCTTTTGCCAACTCATTAAGGGCTTCTAAATAACCTCTCATCATTGATTCTACATTTTTTCTCTTCACGTCCTTCCTCAACATNTTGAGAAAGCTGTGGGTGATGGGTAGAAACAGTTGAGCCCTTCGCTTCATAGTCTCATACATAAAATATTCTGCTTGAATGAGAAGTTCATGAGACAGTTCAGGGAACCCCAAAACAATATTTTCCAAGAGTTCCCAAACAATCCGCTTTTTTGCTCTGACCTCTTGGCGCCACAGATACTCCTTGTTGATTAAGGGTTCGTAGGGAAACGTTATTTTTTCAGCAACGAATTCGCCTAGCCTCCCCTGCTCCACATCTCCTTCAAAGGCTCTTTGATTCACTGCTAAGATGAAGGCGTTATTTCCGTTCAAAGGTTTAAGATAACTCCTCAGCTTGGGACGATAATTGCCAAGCACCAACAGAACATGTACATCGCTTTTTTCGTCGGCGTATCCACATGTCCATGGACCGTAAAAACATGCGGAAATTATCTGNNTTTCGTGAGAACTAGCGATACGTGTGCAATTATCTATCACGTTTTTTCTTAGGTTCTCGCTAAAAATCTGATTAGACATGAAGTTTCTACTCACGCTTATGATTTTTATTCCCCTTTAAAAGCATCGCCATAATTCATCTGTATAGAAGAATTTAAATTCAAATCGTCCATACCTATGGAGCGGAAGTAAAAATCTTGACAGAAGTTAAAGAGGTAAAAAGAGCAACGGCCGGGTTTATTGTATCGCTAATCGGCGGAATCATTGATGCGCTCGTTGCAATATTATTGATAGGCCTGGCTTCAGCCGTAGCTGAAATGGAATCATACTTGGGCGTTGGTGGAATAGGTTTGGCTTTGGCAACTCTAGGAGCTGTCGGCTTAATTTTGGCTGTCTTGGTCATAATAGGCGCTATTCTAATCTATATGCCAGGGAAAGAAACCATCGGCGGCATACTTGTGCTGGTCTGCTCCATTCTTAGCTTGTTCTTCACACTTGGCGGGTTTATCATAGGCTTAATCTTAGGAATAGTCGGCGGCGCCCTAGGCATCGCAAAGAAATAAAACGTTTCTTCTCTCTTTTATCTTTTTCAACTATCAGCTGATCACTGCTGNAAACAAAGAATTAAGAGGAACCTNTTCTCAACTTCTCTGCCATTCTATAATATGTCCTTAATGCTCTTAGTGCTCTNGCAGCCTTCTCAGGNAGATTGTAGACNGGTATGCTGGTGTCCCGCAACACTTCATACACAAGCATGAAGTCTTCTCCACCAGCTGGAACATCCACCACTGGCTTGTCAGGATGCTTCTTTGCAGTTTCAGCGATTGCCACTGCGTCTTTTGGTTCGAAAAAGCATGATTTAAGCATCGAGATGACCATGACTCCGTCCACGTTGGGGTCTGACAAAACCATGTCCAAAACAGTGGAGTATCTTTCTGTTCTAGCGTCTGCAATTAGGTCTATCGGGTTGATCACTTCCACTCCTGGATAACGCTGTTCTATCTCTTTCTTGGTTTTTTCTTGAAGCGTGGCTAGTTTTAACCCGTTTTTCACCACAGCATCTGCGGCAAGTATGGCTGGTCCTCCCACGTTGCTCACAATGGCGATGTTGTCTCCGCGTAGTGGAGGCTGCTTCGACAACGCTATGGCTGCGTTAAATAATTCCTCTACATCTTCAACTCGGATGGCTCCGGCTTTTCTGAACGCAGCGTCAAACACAATGTCGGATCCTGCTATAGAAGATGTGTGGGAGAGGGCTCTTTGAGCTGCTTCTTTTGTTACTCCTCCCTTGAGAACTAGGATAGGCTTTTTCTTTACCACTTTGCGGGCTACTTCTATGAATTCTCGTCCGTTTTCAATTCCCTCCATGTACAGGCCGATAACCCCTGTTTTCGGGTCTTCGCTAAAGTATCGAAGAAGGTCTACATCGTTGATGTCGATTTTTTCTCCCATAAAAGCGAACTTGCTGACTCCGATTCCATAGAAGCAAGCCCAGTCGAGGAGGCAGGCGCCTACGCCTCCGCTTTGGGATACGATGGATATGTTGCCTTTCTTCGGCATGATGTCTCTCTCAAACGTGGTGTTCAATCCGTTGGCTGTGTTTATGACTCCCATGATTGTGTTTGGTCCAAGTATTCTAATGCCGTACTCCGCTCTTAGACTTATCAGTTGTTGCCGCTGAGGTTTCTTGTATCCGCCAGTGATTGCCACCAGTGCCTTAACTCCCATCTTGGCGCATAGTTGTGACTGTTGTAACGAAAGTTTGGGTGGAAGCATTATTACTCCGAGGTCTGGCGTCTCCGGCAGTTCTTCCAGCGTCTTGTACTCCTTTTTTTCGTCAACATCCAACACGTATGTTTTTCCTTCAAAGAACTTCGTCATATTATGGATGACGCTTTCAAAAAGTCGTGGAGAGGTCATGCCAACCTTCTCTTGGATTTTGCTGGATCCAACGAGTACGACGCTGTTTGGCTCAAAGAGCGGCTTCACTTCATTCATATCGTTGTTCCCACAATTTTCGCGGGTTTAAGGTTGGAGGTAATTAGAACAAAAAAGGGTTCTCTCTTATAATGGTAACGAAAGTTTTCTTAATTGTATAAATCTTAAATACGTCGCCTTTTCTCCTCTACATTGTGATTGTCATGATTCCAAATCATAAATTCGCCGTAGAACTCAGAGGGGTGGCTAAGCGTTACAGCGACATCGTTGCCGTAGACTACGTCGACTTAGATGTGGAACACGGCGAAATCTTTGGTCTTTTGGGTCCAAACGGCTCAGGCAAATCGACCCTCCTGAAGATAATGTTGGGATTGGTTAAGCCAGACTCCGGGTCTGTGAACGTTTTGGGAATTAAAGCAGAAGAAAATTCTATTGCAGTTAAGAGGCAAGTGGGATATGTTCCTGAGTCTCCACGGCTATACGAGTTTTTAACGGGAATAGAATACCTCGACTTTGTTAGTGACGTTTATGGGTTAAGCCCGGCGGATAAGAAAAATCGGATAGATGAGTCCCTAGTAGCGCTTGAACTGGAGGGCAGAGAGGGTGACATGATAAGCAGTTACTCTCAAGGAATGAAGCAGAAGATCAC